>Ga0207695_10000790_pt1 | contig 59450 bp, 58 predicted proteins | sample KBSC54metaG_FD_184354 | JGI IMG/M metagenome (GOLD analysis project Ga0207695, IMG submission 184354) | Corn rhizosphere microbial communities from Kellogg Biological Station, Michigan, USA - KBS C5-4 metaG (SPAdes) (version 2) | ecosystem: Host-associated > Plants > Roots > Rhizosphere > Soil...
CGTTATAGCCGAGCTTGGACGTAGTAATCAAGGTGCCGATAATCGGCAGGTTCACCTGGCCGCCGTGCGTATGCGCAGCCAGCGTTAGGCTCACACGCGCCGGGACTTCCGGAAAAATGTCCGGATTATGCGTGATCAACACCACCGGCTCGTCCGTCGTTACCTGCCGCAGCGTCCCGGCAATATCCGGCTCGCGCGTCCAGTAGTCCGCAATCCCGCCCAGCCAAATATCGCCGATATGCACCGCCCGGTTTTCAAGCACCGGAATCCCGGCGTCCGTCAGGGCGCGCCCGACGCGATCTCCGTCATACCACCAGTCGTGATTGCCCAGCACCGCGTACACACCTAACGGCGCGTGCAGCTTCTCCAGTTCTTGCGCGATCAACTCCGGCTCGACGAAACCTCCCGCGCGGGGGCCGTTCGGACCGCCCGTTACGAAATCGCCCAGCAACACTACCAGTGCCGGACTCTCCGCGTTGGTCTTTTCGACGATGGTCCGCACTTTGTCGAGGCCCACGTGCGGCGAGCCCACGTGTAGATCGCTCAGAACCGCGATCTTCAGCTCGGATTTCCACCCCGCTAGCTCCATGCGCCGATGGCGGACCACCAGCATGCCAGGCTCGATCCCGAAGCCCCATAAGGCCGCCAGAAATGGCGCGACGAGAAGCGCTACGGAGATGATTCGGATCCAGGATTTGGAACGGACCAAACACCTAGGATAAAGGGTCTCGTGAACTGGGTATCATGACCCTATGCGAACGCTCTTCCTGCGCGTCACCGTCCCAGCCGCTCTGGTCCTCTTAACCGGCTGCAGCCAGTCCAAGCCCACGGCCGATGACGCCAGGAAGTTCCTCGACGATGCCCAGATCAAGCTCAACAATCTTGGCGTCGAGGCCGGCCGCGCCGAATGGGTCCAGGAAAACTTCATCACCGACGACACTGAGGCCCTTTCCGCCGCCTCCGGCCAGCGCTCCGGCGACGAAGCCGTTCGTATCGCCAAACAGGCTAAACAGTTCGACGGCGTCGACGTTACCGCCGACACAGCTCGCATGTTGAAGCTGCTGAGAATCGGCTTCACGCTGGCGCCTCCCTCCGACCCCAAGGAAAGCGCCGAAGTCAGCAAGATCGCGGCCTCGCTCGATGCCACCTATGGCAAAGGCAAGTATTGCAAGGATGATGGCAAAACCTGTTTAGACATCAACGACATCACCAAGATCATGGCCACTAGTACCAATCCGGCCGAGCTGCTCGACGTCTGGAAGGGCTGGCGCACTATTTCCGTACCCATGCGCAAGAACTTCACGCGCTTCGTCGAACTCTCGAACAAAGGCGCCGTCGAGCTGGGCTTCAAGGATACCGGCGCCATGTGGCGCTCGAAATACGACATGCCCGCCGACGATTTCAGCAAGGAGCTCGACCGCCTGTGGGATCAGGTTCGGCCGCTGTATCTCTCGCTGCACGCCTACGTGCGCACGAAACTCCATCAGAAATACGGCAACCTGGTGCCCGAAAACGGCCCGATCCCGGCGGATTTGCTGGGGAACATCTGGGCCCAGGACTGGTCCAATATCTACAAGCTGGTGGCCCCCGCCAACGCCGATCCGGGCTACGACCTCACCCAAATCCTTAAGGCTCGCAAGACCAATCCCATCCAGATGGTCAAATACGGCGAAGGATTCTTCACGTCCCTGGGCTTCGCTCCTCTGCCCGAAACCTTCTGGAAGCGCAGCCTGTTCGTAAAGCCCCGCGACCGCGAAGTCGTGTGCCACGCCAGCGCCTGGGACGTCGATAACGTCAACGACCTGCGCATCAAGATGTGCATCGACATCACCGAGGAAGATTTCACCACCATTCATCATGAGCTGGGCCACAATTTTTATCAGCGGGCCTACAATACCCAGCCCATCATCTACCGCGACAGTGCCAACGACGGGTTTCATGAGGCCATCGGAGACACCATCGCCCTGTCGGTTACGCCCGAGTATCTGGTGAAGATCGGTTTACTCCGGAAGGCTCCTGACGCCTCCAAGGATATCGGGCTCCTGCTGAAAAAGGCCCTCGACAAGATTGCCTTTCTGCCCTTCGGCCTCATGATCGACCAGTGGCGCTGGCGCGTCTTTTCCGGCGAAATCCCGCCCGACAAATACAATGAAGCGTGGTGGCAGCTGCGCCTGAAATACCAGGGCATCGCGCCCCCTGAGCCGCGCCCCGATGGCGGAAAAGACGAGTTCTTCGATCCCGGCGCGAAATACCACGTGCCTGCCAACGTTCCCTACACGCGCTACTTCCTGGCAGATATTTTGCAGTTCCAGTTCCACCGCGCTCTGGCGGAAGCCGCCGGCTGCCCTGGGAACAGCGGCACCCCCCTCAATCGCTGCTCGATTTACGACAGCAAGGAGGCCGGCAAGAAACTCAACACCATGCTCGCCATGGGATTGAGCAAGCCCTGGCAGGATGCGCTTGAGGAAATCACCGGCAAGCGCGAGATGGACGCCACCGCCATCCGCGATTACTTCGCGCCGCTCCAGAAGTGGCTGGACGAGCAGAATAAGGGCAAGCCAATCGGCTGGTAGATGTCGAGTTTGTATTTCTCCTACACCCGGAAGTGTAACGACCGGGCTGCGCGTTACACTTCATAAGTGGAATTGCCTGGAACCGAAGAGGAATTGTGCCGCACCATGGCCCCGCGCATCCGCCTGTACGGGCTGCGGCACTTGCGCGATGAGCAGGCGGCCGCGGATCTGGTCCAGCAGGTGTTGATGATGACCATCGAAAGCCTGCGCGCCGGCAAAGTGCGCGATCCCGGGAAGATCGAGTCTTTCGTGCTGGGAACCTGCCGCATGGTGGTCCTCGAGATCCGCCGCGGAGGCGCACGCCGGGAACGGCTTCTGGAGCAATACCTGCCGGCCGATTCGGCATTTTTCGACCGATCGCTGGAGTTAGCGCCGGATTTGGACAAGCTTGCCGGTTGTCTCGGCAGGCTCGCGGAGCGCGAGCGCAGCGTGGTGGTAATGACGTTTTACGAGGAGCACAGCAGCGACACCGTGGCCGGCTCCCTGGGCCTCACCAATGAGAACGTCCGCGTCATCCGCCATCGCGCCTTGGGACGGCTCCGGAAATGCCTCACCGGAGGCGCCGCATGAGGTGCACGCAGCCTATCGATCCCCCCGTGCTCGCCGATTACTGGCTGGCGGAACTGCCCGCGGCCGAAGAGGCAGCGGTCGAAGAACACATATTTGGCTGCGAGGATTGCACTCGCCAATTACAGTCCGTGGCCACTCTGGCCGAAGGCATCCGCGCTCTCGCCCGGCAGGGGAATTTGGGGATGATCGTCACCCGCGAGTTCCTGGATCGCCTGGCAGGAGAGGGAATGCGCGTTCGCGAGTACGCACCGAAGGCGGGCGGGTCCGTCCAGTGCACCGTGACCGCTCAGGACGATTTCCTGATCGGACGTCTGGCGGCGGATCTGACGGGCATCGAGAAGGTCGACCTGGCGCTGTGCGACCCCTCCGGCGCGGAGCGTCGCCGGCTTCGAGACATTCCCTTTCGCGCCGGTCTCACCGAGGTCATCCTGAATTATCCGATTGGTGCCGCCCGCCAGTCTGGTCCGGATGTGATGATCATGAAGCTGCTGGCGATAACCGGGCAGGAAGAACAGGTGCTCGCAGAGTACATGTTCAACCATACGCCCAGCATGTAGATTTAGACATGGTCATTGACTATGGTCTAATCAAGACACGTGGAAGCGATTGCGGTCTCCAAGTTCAAGGCCACTCTCCCGCAGACGAGTGGGACGTGTTTCGGAAGTGAAACTACTTCTGGATACTCACGTCTGGGTCTGGAGCTATCTTCACCCCCAACGACTGGGCCGAAGGGCAGCCAAGAGTTTGCAAGATTCGCGAAATGAGTTATGGATTTCCCCCGTCAACATCTGGGAGATCATGGGTCTTTGTCGCGAGGGTCGGCTCACTCTTAAGGGAGGACCCGCGTCCTGGATTGCTGCCACTCTGATTGAATCGCCATTTCGCGAGGCTCCCCTTACCCATGAAGTCGCCCTGGCCTCGGACACAGTTGTTCTCCCTCACCGGGACCCAGGGGACACCTTCCTGGCCGCTACCGCGAAAGTCTACGATCTTACGCTGGTCACGGCGGACGACAATCTCTTGAAGGGCAAGGGATACTCCGTCCTCGTGGCACAATAAAACTACCCATGACAGGACCGCAGATCCGCCAGAAGTTTCTCGATTATTTCGCCGAGCGCGGCCACCGTGTGGTCCGCAGCTCGTCGCTCGTTCCGGCTAATGATCCCACGCTGCTGTTCACTAACGCCGGGATGAATCAGTTCAAGGACGTGTTTTTGGGCCAGGAAAAGCGCGATTACACGCGCGCGGTGTCCTCCCAGAAGTGCGTCCGCGCTGGCGGCAAGCACAACGATCTCGACAACGTCGGCTATACCCGCCGCCATCACACATTTTTCGAGATGCTGGGGAATTTTTCCTTCGGTGACTATTTCCAGCGCGACGCCATCGCCTTTGCCTGGGAGCTGATGACCAAGGGTTACGGCTTGCCCAAGGACCGCCTATACTTCACTGTGTTCCGCGAGGATGACGAGGCCGAAAGACTGTGGCAGGAGGTCGCCGGCATTCCGAAGGACCGAATCTTCCGTCTGGATGAAGAAGACAATTTCTGGCAGATGGGCGATACCGGGCCATGCGGTCCGAACTCGGAAATCCACTACGATCTTGGTCCCGATGCCGGGCCTGGTTCCATGCCGCACAACGCCGGCGAGCGCTTCGTCGAGATCTGGAACCTCGTATTCATGCAGTTCGACCGCGATGTATCCGGAAAGCTGACGCCTCTGCCCAAGCCCTCTGTGGATACGGGAATGGGGCTCGAGCGGATGGCCGCCGTGCTGCAAGGCAAGCTTTCCAACTATGAAACAGACCTCATAAGGCCCATCATCGACCGGGCCGGCGAGCTGTTCAAGAAGCCTTATGGAGAAGACGATCGCGCGGATACGGCTATGCGGATCAATGCCGATCACGCCCGCGCCACCGCGTTTCTGATCAACGATGGCATCTTGCCGTCGAACGAAGGGCGCGGCTATGTGCTCCGCAAAATCATGCGTCGCGCGATGCGCAACGCGCGCATGGTCGGCGTTTCCGACCCGTACCTGTACCAGTTGACCGGATTCGTAGCGGAGCACATGCGCGACGCTTATCCCGAAATGATGGAAAGTATCTCCCGCGTAGCGCGCGTGGTAAAAGACGAAGAGCATCGCTACGCGACCACCTTCCAGGTGGCTGAGAAATTCTTTCAGGATGAGGCCAAAGGCGGCGCCATTTCCGGAGCCGCCAGCTTCAAGCTGTACGATACCTACGGTCTTGCTCTTGAAGAGCAGGAAGACATGGCGCGCGAGCTCGGCATCTCGATCGATGCCCAGGGCTTCGCCGCGGAGATGGAAAAGCAGCGGACCCGCGCTCGTGCCAGTTGGAAGGGTGCGGAGAAAGCCCAGATCAATCCCGTCTATCAGGCTCTGCCGAAAACCGAATTCGTCGGCCGCGAAACCTTGGAAGCTCCTGCGAAGGTGACAGCGGTGCTGCATAACGAGATCGCGCTCGATCGCACCCCGTTCTATGCCGAGGCCGGCGGCCAGGTGGGCGATCAGGGCGTGCTGGTTTCAGAAGCGACCAGCCAAACACTGGCCGTCGTCGAATCTGCCTACAGTGCCGCACCGGGCAAGACCGTTCACAAGGTGAAGCTCCTCAATCCCGTGAAGGAAGGCGACATTGTAATTGCCCGCGTCGACCCGGAATCGCGCCATGCCACCATGCGCAATCACACCGGCACGCATCTCCTGCATGCCGCGCTTCGCGCGGTCTTGGGAACACACGTAAAGCAGGCAGGAAGTGTCGTCGAACCGTCCCGCCTGCGCTTCGACTTCACTCATTACGCGGCCATGGATCGGGATGAGCTGGCCGAAGTCGAGCGGCTCATGAACGAACAGATTCTGGCGAATCGCGAAGTCCGCACCGACGTCATGGATCTAGATCAGGCCTTGCAGACTGGTGCGATGGCGCTGTTCGGCGAAAAGTATGGCGACCGCGTCCGCGTAGTGAAAATCGACACCTTCAGCAAGGAACTCTGCGGCGGCACGCACGTCGGCCGCACCGGCGACATCGGCATTTGCAAAATTATCTCGGAAGGGTCGATCTCCTCCGGTGTACGCCGCATCGAAGCCATCACCGGCAAAGGCGCGCTCAAGCGGTTCCAGGAAGCTATCGAGCAACAGGCAAAATTCGCTGGCGTCGATCTCGAAAAACTTCAGGCTCGCGAAAAAGCGCTGGAACACGAGCTCCAGCAGCTGAAAACGAAAGCCGCGCAAGCGGAAGCCGGAAGTCTGGTATCCCGGGGCCGCGACATCAAGAACGTCAGAGTTATTTCTGTCCGCGTCCCAAGTGCAGGTCGTCCTGAACTTCGTGCGATGTTCGATACGCTCAAAAACCAGTTGGACCCGGCCGTAATTGTGCTTGGCACATCTACCGGTGACGAGTCCGTATCAGTCATTGCGGGCGTGACCAAAGGTGTCGGCGGAAAAGTACATGCCGGGAAGCTTGCCGATATCGTAGGTAAAGCTGTCGGGGGGAAGGGCGGTGGACGCCCTGACATGGCGGAGGCGGGAGGGAAGGATCCCTCAGCACTCGACAAGGCATTGGATCAAGTGTATTCAGACGTCGAAGGAATGCTGTAGTGGAGAATTTCGACGTCGTCATTGTCGGCGCGGGCCCCACAGGCCTCGCCTGCGGCATCGAGCTCAAGCGGCGCGGCGTGAGCGCCGTCCTGATCGACAAGGGCTGCGTCGTCAATTCCATTTATCACTATCCCAACAACATGGTCTTCTTCACCACGCCGGAGCTGCTCGAAATCGGCGATATTCCCATGACCTCGCTCAACGATAAGCCCGTGCGGGCGGAGGCCCTCAAATATTACCGGCGCGTCGCCGATCATTACAAGCTCGATATCCGCCAATATGAGCGTGTCGAAAATATCACCGGCGACGACGGCGCGTTCGTCACCCATGCCGTCGTCTCCAATTCGAATGCTGCGCACGGATGTGCGCGTCAATATGCCTCGAAGAAGATCATTCTCTCTATGGGCTATTACGATGTGCCCAATCGCCTGAATGTGCCGGGCGAGGATCTGCCCAAGGTGATCCACTACTACAAAGAGGCCCACCCTTATTACAACCAGGACGTCCTGGTTGTCGGCGCGAAGAACTCCGCGGCCATCGCGGCACTGGAGCTATGGTGGACCGGCGCGCGTGTCACGCTCGTGCATCGCGGCCAAGGCATCCACAACAACGTCAAATACTGGATCAAGCCGAACATTGAGAATCGCATCAAGAACGGCGAGATCCCGGCCTACTTCCGCTCCACCGTGCTCGAGATCGGAGAAACTTTCGTTCGTATCCAGACTCCCGAGGGCGAGAAGCAGCTTAAGAACGACTTCGTTTTCGCCATGACCGGTTATCGGCCCGATCTGGAGTTTTTAGAAGCCCACGGAATCCGCTTCGATGCCGAGAGCGGGCGTCCTTACACGCACCCGGAGACGCTCGAGAGCGACCGCAAGGGAATGTATCTGGCGGGCGTGCTGGTCGCGGGAATGCACACCAACGAGATTTTTATCGAGAACGGCCGGTTCCACGGCGGCAAGATCGCGGAAGCTATCGCCGCGGACCTCCACAGTTAGCGCAGTCTAGCTCGTCTTCTTGTTCGCAGCCTTCTTTGCGGGAGCCTTCGACGGCGCAGCCGATTTCGCCCCGCCTTCAGCCAGCAATTCTCCCAGGTACTTCCGCAAATAGGCTTCCGTTTGCAGCTCCGTCGTGCCTCTGGACGCACTCTGCGCGCGGATCACACCCTTGCGGTCGATGATGGCCACTTGCGGTACTACCCAGCTCTCGATATCCGAAACACCCAGATAGCTCAGCACGCTTTCGCGCGGCGCGAATCCCATAGGAAAACCGACCTGGAACTGGCTTATGAAACTGCTGACCACCTGCGCATTGGAAGCTTTGTTGGGCGTGTTGACCTCGTCGTTGAAGGCCACGCCCAGCGCCTGGAATCCGCGCGGACCCAGCTCGCCCTGCAGTTTGGTGATCACCTTGGAAAGCGCCTGGCAGTGCGGACAAGTCGTGAACATGAACGCCGCCATTACCACTTTGCCGCGATAGCTCGAAAGCAGCGCTTGCTTGCCCGACGGCAGCATGATCGTGAATTCCTTGCTGGGCCGTGGAACCGGAGCAGCCGCCTGAAGCGCTACAGTCGAGGCTAGCAGTGCCGAAACAATCGCGATGCGCATGTGTGAGGTTTCCTTATTCGCTGGCTTTCTTCGCCGTGGTTTTCTTCTTGACCCCGTCCTTGGCCGGCGTCTTTGCACTCCCGCCTTCGGCCAGCAGGGTCTCTATCAGCGGCTTCAAATGGGCGGGATCGCCCAGCGGCCCGCCTCCCTGCGAACTGCTCTGCTCGCGGATCATGCCCTTGCGGTCGATTATGATGATCTGCGGAACCCCAATGCGTTCCAGCTCCGAAATTCCCAGATAACCGAGTACCGCGGACCGATTGGAGACACCCACCGGGAACCCGGCGTATTGCTTGGCATAGGCTGTGGCCTTGTCCTTGTTGACGTCATCCTCGAAGGCTACGCCCAGCGCCTGGAATCCGCGCGGCCCGTATTCGGAGCTTAACTGCGTAAGTACCTGGGAGAAAGCCTGGCAATGCGGGCACCAGGTGAATAGAAACTGGACCACCACCACCTTGCCTTTCAGGCTGGACAACGGAATCTGTTGACCTTGCGGTGTCGCGACAATGAATTCCTTGGCTGGACGAGGCACCGGAGCCGCAGCTTGTGCCGTCAGTCCCAAGGTAATGAATAAAGCCAACGTGGCAGTGCGCATAAGAGACAGTCTACCGCACCCTTTCCTGGGATTGAATCCCCTCAATACACTGGACGGTATTGCCGTCCAAACGTAATGAAAATCGCCCGTTGTCCCCCGTCCCGGTCACCTCAACCGGCGAAGAAGAGGCGATTTCCAGCTTCTTCCATTTCCCCCGCAGAACCCGTTGATATAGCTCGAAAAAGGTCCGCGCGGCTTCAGGCGAGTCCCACTCGGAGGAGTGTTCCAGTACCGGATACCTGGCCTGCTTATGCTCGTACAGCCGATACACGCCCCCCCGCCAGTGCGCAGCCGCTTCCCGGCCCTCGGTTTCGCCGATATACTGGCGCAGCAGAACCGAATAGTCGAATTCGCCGACGTCGCCATCCGCCAGGACTCGAAAACGCCGCGCTTCCTTGCCTACGGCATCTTCCAGACGGGGCAAGGCGGGCATGGTGGGACTCTGGCCGGACAGATACGTCTTCGGATGCATGATGTGCTGCGTGCTGCGCGGCGGATCGCGAAACACCCGCTCGAAGGCCGCCGGACCCAGCTCGCGGTATACCGCGTCCTGAAAGCGCATGCCCTCCGTATACGGGAACGTGAGCGACTCGCGGATATACAGCGGTGCCTGCGAGAACACCGGGAAGTCGTCGCCCGACGCGCCGGCGCCATCCGCCAGACGATCTACCAGATCCCTTGGAACCTCGCCGCGCCTGCCGGCTTTCTTGGAAAGATATGCCCAGCTCAGCCAGCTGGCTTGGCCTTCGATCACGGCCTGTCGCGCGGTGCTCTGCTCATCGCCATCCGCATCGTTGATGAATTTTCGAAGCGGGTGCTGCTGGTCGGCCAGCGCATGGGCTAATTCATGTGCCAGAGCGATGGTCTGCTCATTGCTCGCCTTGGTCGAATCCAGCACGAACAGGCGTTTTTTCCGGTAATCGTAGAAGGCCGCGGCTTGCTCGGCCAGCAGGTCGCCCGATTCCTGCGCCAGGTCGAACTCCTGCGGCACCAGGCCGAACATCTTGAGGGTGATTTCAGCCGCCCGCGTCTGTTTATCGCCTTCCGCGTCCTTGACCCCGTCCTCCACCATTTTGCGGAAGTTGTCCTTGGAGAGGACTTCGGCCGGGACCGTGCGCTGGACCTTCCATCCTGTGATGTCGGACAGCGTCCGGAGCATGTCGTCGACCTGGGAGAAAATCGGGGGTTCTGCGAAAGCCGTGCAGCCCGAGAAAACGAGGATAAGCAGCAGAACGAGCCGGCGGGACATCTGACGTGACCAGCGTAGCACGCACAAGGTACAATAGAGACTCACATGGCAGACGACAAGCTCTATAAATCCGTATCGATGGGCAGCGGGACGTTTCTCATCACCAAGCCCAAGCGCAAGGCAGCCAAGCGCCGCCAGTCGGCGCTCAAGCATCCCCGTCGCGGCGCCCGCAAGTAGGCACCCCCCCGAAAAGGGGACAGACGACATTTTACTTCCCGAATAGCGGCTGCTGACCGGCTGCCACCGCAGCCACTTGCTTCACGGGTGGTCTACCCCGCGTCCACACACGAAGTCGACGACCTGCTTTAGCCTCTAAATCCCTCACGAATTCATCCGAGCCCAGCGGCTCGCCCAGATTGGTGGCTCGCCTCATTCGATCCACATCCTCAGTGGGCTCCGCAGCGAGCAGGGTCGCCTTCCAATCCGCATAGTTCCACACCCCGAGCAGGGCTTCTTCCATCCATCCACGCCACTTCCAATCGAGGAGTTCATCACGCACTTCCGGTGAAGTGTGCGCCCGCGCACTGGACCATGGCCAATCCCAGGCCTCAGCCGTCATCCCGGCCCGAACCGGATTCAGTTCCACATAACGCGTCGCCGACATAAGACGATTGGACTCAATCGGGCAAGAGAAGAAGCGACCTTGCCAGAGATGCCCCGAGCGGCCCTGTTGCCGGTTCTGTTCCAAGCAGTATTGCGAGTGCGCCTGACCGAGCGCCAGTGCAAGCGATTCCACGCTTCCGGGAATCGCGATGAGATGAACATGATTGCTCATTAAGCACCATCCGAGGATGCGGACGTCATGGCGGCGCGAGTGTTCGCGCAGCATCTGGAGGTAGCGGATGCGGTCTTGTTCAGAGAAGAAAACGTCCTGCCGATTGTTGCCGCGCTGCGTAACGTGATGCGGCACGCCGGGGACCACGAAGCGAGGTCGGCGAGGCATACAAGATAGTGTGCGCAGGGAGCGACGGATCTCTGAGAAATGTCGTCTGTCCCCAAGCCTCCCCCAAGCCTCCCCAAGCCTCCCAAGACCCCGTCCCAACACAGCACCGGGGCAACGGCGCCTTGTGGATCAAAGGGGACAGACGACATTCTTGGTTTCCGAATGACGACAGATTCCGTGGGGCGGTCGGGAAATAGCACCCAATCACACCCTCGCGACTACTCATATCCCCGATCCTCCCCACAACTTCCCGCTCCACGTCGGTACGTCACGCGTGCGACCACACCTAACCTCAAGCCAAGGAGTTCGCGCGCTCTTCCACCGGAGAGCCGAATCGGCCAGGAAATAGCATTCTAGATGCTGCTATGGAGGGCCTGTGTTGCGGTGGATGTTGCCGGACACAGCGACCGGATACAGGGATCCCTAGAAATAAAAAAGGCCGAGCGCGATGCCCGGCCTCTGCAAAAAAGGAAAGAACTGCCGTCAGTAAAACTAATCGCCGAACGACCCGACTTCTTCTTGTGCCACCGCCGGCTTCGGCGCAGCCGGTGCAATCGCGCTCAGCGGCACCACGTCGGTCTGCGGTTTTTCGCCGAGCACAACTTCGCGGTACATCTTCATCATCTCGGCGTCCTTGGCCTTCTGGTCCCGAGCGCGCTTCTTCTCTTCGCGCGCGGTCTTTGCGATTCCAAGTGTGTCGAGATCATGCTGCAATCCGTGATTCACGTCATCGGCGCGCAGAACCAGCGTATGATCCTTGCTCGGCAGATTGACGGCCTTGCCGCCGGCGATGATTTCATGCCGCCCGTGCTCTTCGTACCACTTGGTGAGCGTCGCGGTCATGTGCATCTTTTCTACAATATTTCTCCAACCGACGCCGGTGTTGTACGCGCAGAAGCTGATCTCGCCTTCCTGCGTTGCGTAAGGAATGATGCACTGCTCGGTGCGGCGGAAATCGTAGTTGAACAGATCCTGGAACCACATGCCGGCCACGAACAGGAAGTTCCAGCGGTCCGCGCGGCGCTTCTGGATGTCTTCCATGGTGCGGTCGCCGGTGACCTTGCCGTATTTCTTGTTGGTCATCCCGAAGCACTTGTCGAACTTCTGGATCAGATCGCTCAGGCGGAAATGCGTGGGCGCTTCGTAGGGGTTGTAGTTGCGGAGCAACGCCAGAGACACGCCGATCACCGACATCCTCTTGCTGCGCGCGGCATCGTTAATCCGAGCCACGTCCTTGGCCAGCCGGTCCGCGTTCAGGAACGCAGTTACCGGGCGATATTCCTTGGTTTCTTTGTCGCACATCACAGCCATGCCGATGCCGCAGTTGGGATGGCAGCCGCAGGAGAGCTGGCCCCAATCCGCATTCGGCCCATGGACCAGATCCGCGAAGTCGGAAAAAGTGCTCATGAAGGAGATCGGGAACCAGTCGCGGGTCGGTTCGCCGAGCCCAGTCTGAGCCTTCACGTCGTGCGCCAGATGCGACAGCGTGTAGCGCTGCGCTTGGCGGCGCTCCGGAGTCACGGCTTCGTCACGGCCGGTGAACGATACCGGTTGGAAGCTCAGGAATGGAATCTTCTTGGGATTGTCGAGCGCGAAACGAACCACCGCGCCCACCTGCTCGTTGTTGATGCCGTTGATCAGCGTGATCACGGGGACGATATCGACGCCCGCGCTGTAAAGATTCTCGATAGCGCGCAGTTTCACGTCGAACAGGTTGCCCACCGCGCGGTGCGAATTCGCTTCGTTTCCGATGCCGTCGAATTGCAGATACGCGTACCGCAGTCCGGCTGCGGCGGCTTCCTTGGCGAACTCGGGGCGCTTGGCGAACTCGATTCCGTTAGTCGCGGCCTGCACGCTCTGATAGCCGATGGTACGGCAATATTTGACGGCGTCCAGGAAGTACGGCGAGAGCGTCGGCTCACCGCCCGAGAACTGCACCGAAAGCTGGCGGCGCGGCTTGATCGAAATCGCATTATCCAGCAGGGTCTTGATTTCTTCCCAGCTCAGTTCATGCACGTAGCCGACCTGGTTGGCATCCATGAAGCACGGATCGCACATCATGTTGCAGCGGTTGGTCAGATCGATGGTGAGCACGCTGCCGCGGCCGTGGGTGATGGTGCTGGTGCCGTGGTCGTGCAGCTTCTCGTCGTTGTGCGCGCGAATGTCGCGGCCCGGGAAGACGTCTTCCAGGTGCTTCGAGAACGCCGGATCGATCGACATCAGGTCCTCGAACTGTCCGTGGATCGGACACTCTTTGACCATCACGATCTTGCCGTCTTTCTCGATGATGTTGGCCTTAATCTCGCCGACCTTTTCGTTCCGCAGGATCTCGACCGGAATCTTGCCGTCCAGAATCTGCTGGCGGATCTCGGGAATACACTTGGGACACAGCGAATCGGTCTCGCGCGGCCAGCCGAGTTTCGGCTTCTGTTTTTCCCAGCTCTTGAGAAGAGGCTTGTCAGACCACTTCGGGATGAAACCCGGGTTCCGGTTGATGGCGTTCAGCTTGTCATAAACATGCCAAGCGGCGTTGGCTGCCACCGCAATTACTTTTTCCACGTGCTTGATCGGCTTGGTCAAAGTGGACGCTCCTGTGATGTTAAAACCTTCATTGAATAGAAGTTACAGTATAGTTCGCGGTCTGCTACAGGCCTACATGAATGAACTGAAATGCTTTCTCCTGCATTGGATGGGGTCGTGGGAGCGCTGAACGGATCTCCTGGCAACCCCTTCATAATCAGTATGATACGCCGAATGGCAGGTGGAGAAGATGCAGCGATCGGGGGTTATCTGTCAGAAAAGACTAGGGAACGGCCGCGATCGGGAACGCCGGCTTGAAGTTCGCAATAAAGTTACGCATGGCCCGTTCGAAGAAGCTGAGACCGTATGTTTTGGCCTCTTCCAGAGCCTTTTGGTTCTGCCAGTGGTCATGGCTAATGCGGTAGCACGCCAGCACGGTTCCGGTGCGATCCGCGCCTCGCCGGCAGTGGATGAATACCGGCCAGCTATCAGTGTTCTCCAGAACGCCCAGGACCTTAGACACCTGTTCCAGCGTCGGCGCGCTCAAGCCCCTCATGGGCACGCTGACGAAGCGCATTCCGTCGGACTCGACGAGCTCTCTCTCGTGCGGAATGGAGTGTTCGTCCACTTCTCGCAGGTCGACCACGGTTTTGACCCCGCGCTCCGCCAATTTCTTGAAACCATCATCGGTGGGTTGCCCGCCCCGCAGAATGTGTTCGTTGACGATCTTGAAATTCGGCAGACCGTTGGCTTCCTGAGCCGGCGCGGAAGCGATGCACAGAAGCGCGGCAAAAACTACGCGGATCACGATACGCTTATTGTATCTTGCATAAAGTAGCGGTCACAGCGCTCCTGCTGTGCGGTTCGGTATTCGCTCAGGAGATTTCCGGAGTCATCTTCGAACCCGGCGGCGCGCCCTCCGCTCTAGCGAGGGTGACGATCAAGAGTCAATCCGGGGTGCTCCGCCGCGATCTTGTCGCGGATCTGGACGGAAAGTTTCACGCCGATCTGCCGCCGGATTTCTACGTCGTGGCCGCACGATCGGTCTACAGCGGAAACTCTGCCACGCTCAACACTGCCGTTCACGAAGGTCAAATCGCAGACGTACTGATCCAACTTACTGAACCCCTCTACTTGCGCGATCAACCCGTTACCCGCGGCCAGGAGGGGGGCAACCTCGAAGGCTACGGCCCCTACGGGATCCGCGGCAACCTGAGTATCAACGCCGTGGGGCAGCGCGCCCAGAACAACAATTTTCTGCTGGACGGCATGGACAACAACGACGCGTGGCTGCACGGCGTGGTGCTTGTGCCGGCCGTCGAGACCATCGAGTCCGTGAGTTTGGCCTCGGTGTACATCCCTGCCAGATTTGGCCACGCCACCGGAGCGGTAGTGAACGTTCAGACGCGCTCCGGGAACAACCAGTTGCACGGAAGCGGATTCGATACTTTCCAAAACTCCGTACTCAACACACGGAATTTTTTCGACGGTTCAGACAAGCCCGCGGCAACCGGAAATCAATTCGGCGTGACTCTCGGTGGACCCATCCGCAAGAACGACTGGTTCTTTTTCGTGGACGGCGAAGCTCTGCGCGAACGTCAAGGCTTGACCGTCATATCAACAGTTCCGACCGTGGCTCAGAAGTCCGGCGACTTCGGCAACCTCTTAAGCAAAGCGCGCATCTACGATCCATTCTCGATATCGCCGGAGTACGTTCGCCTGCCTTTTCCCAACAACCGCATCCCCGCGACCATGATTCCCGCCACTGCCCGTGATCTGGTCGAGCTCTATCCCAATCCGAATCTGCCCGGTGCCGCGGACAACTACCGGTTCACGCCTGCGCTAATCAACAAGGGAACCGATTTCGGGACACATTTGGACAACACCCTGCACCGAAGCAGCCTCTCTGTTGGTTTTAACTATCAGCATCGAGATCAGCAGTCTCCTGGCGCGCTGCCGGATTTGGCGGGGAGCGATTACAGGCAACACGCCGACGATTCGCAAACCTGGCTCAGCGGGTGGGGCGGCGGCGTCTCTCACAGTTACGTACTGAGTCCCGCATTGCTAAATCTATTTCGCATCGGCGCAACCCAAATCCGCATGAACGGTGAGCCAAATAACCCCGCGCTACCGGCCATCGCACCGGAGGGCTTCGTACAATTGGGCGCGAACAACACTGTGCCTTTCCACATTCATACGTCGAGTTACCAGTTGGAAGATTCGGTGCGATGGACACGCGGCAGGCACACTTTCGAAGCCGGATTCTCGATCATCCACCGCCAAGCCACAGGGAACACGTCCGAATGGTCGAGCCGCGGCAATTTCCTATTCACGCCCGACTACACCAGCCAGCAGGGAATCGCGCAAACCGGAGATTCGATGGCGTCACTGCTTCTCGGATTTCCAAGTGAAGTAAGACGGGATGTCCAGCTCGCGGACTTCCATTTGAAAGCCTGGGAGTTGTCCGGCTTCATTCAAGATGAAATTCGCATCGGACGCAGGCTGACGATCCAGGCCGGCATACGCTACTCTCTTGATCCTCCGCTCACCGAGGCGGACAACCGGATGGTGAACTACCATTTCGAAACCAACGGTGCGGAGTCCATCGAGTTTGCGGGGCAGAACAGTGTGAATGGCTACGCGGGCGTGAGCTTTTACCGCAAGGCGATCGCCCCGCGTATCGGTTTTGCGCTGGATATGTTCGGCCGTGGCGCGACCATGCTGCGCGGCGGATTCAGCAAGGCGTACGATCCCGGCAGCTACCTGACTACAGGAGCGCTCGCGCGCAATCCGCCATATGCGTCACGATTAGACCTGATCAACGGCACTTTCGCATTAGGGCCCAATCTCAGCGCGGGTTTTCCACCGCTCAACGCGTCCAACCAGGCGGTCTACGCGATTGGGCCGGGCAACTATGAACCGTATGCGGATCAATGGGGGATCTCGCTGGAGCAGCGTTTGCTAGCCAGACTCACGCTCGAAATCGCGGGTTTGAGTTCGATGGGCGCCCATCTGTACGAGCGCTACGACGCTAATCAGCCCTATCCGGCGCCGACGCCCTACGCTTTTCCGCGTTACCCGTTTGAGCCGTATCACGGGCGCGTGGATTATCTCGATCTGGCGGGTGGATCGACCTACTATGGCGGGCAACTCAAGCTGAGCGGACAGCCGCTACCGGGCCTGCAGTTGACGACGACTTACCTATACTCCAAATCCATCGACGATTCGACGGCGCCGGGAACGGAGCAGGACAGCCGTCCCGCGGGTCCGCAGTATATTTATGCCCTGCGCGCCATGCGCTCGGTTTCTCCGTTCGATATTCCACAGCGGCTTATGCTGGCCGCGTCGTACGAACTGCCATTTCATTGGCGCGCCGGCACATTGATCAGCATTCAGAGCGGGTTGCCATTCACTCCGCAACTCGCAGTGAACAGTCTGAACAACGGCGGATTCCAGCTCCCGAATCGCGTGGGCAGCGGTGCTCTGCCAGTGAGCCAGCAATCGTATTTGCAATGGTTCGATACGAGCCTGACTGGTCCCGGCAGTGCATTCCAGCTGCCGCCGCTCTACCAGTACGGCAATTCCGGTTTCGACATTCTCCGCGGACCTGGATTGGCAAACACCGACTTCTCTCTGGCGCGGGATTTTTCACTGCGCGAATCTATGCATCTGCGCACGCGCGTGGAGGTGCTGAATCTTTTGAACAGGACAAATTTCGCGCTGCCGGAACGCATCCTGGGCGTCGAATCGTCGGGAGTTATCAGCCACACCGCGACGCCTTCCCGCCAGGTCCAGTTAGTCGTCAAACTCGAGTGGTGAAGTTCTCAGTTTGACTTCGCGGCGAACCCGAGTTAATCTGGCAGCGGAAGTAATACACGTTCGAGGAATGCTCGGGAAGGCGGTTAGAATCCGCCACTGCCCCGCAACTGTGAACGGCATGTAGTAGGCCAGGCTTGGTCACTGCGCAAGCGGGAAGACCAACCAAATCATATGGCCAGCCGTAAGTCAGGAGACCGGTTCTTCGACGTTCAAATCGTTTGCAGAACGTTTCGAGGGGGAACGTCTCATGATCACTACTCTTTTTCTATTTCTCTTGTTCAACGTCCGGGGGATCGTGTCTGATCCCACGGGACGGCCGGTCGAAGGCGCGCAAGTCGCCTGCGGCCCGGAAACCACAACCACGGACGCGCATGGGAATTTCGACCTCCCGCACGCCTGCGAAGCCATCGTTACAAAATCAGGATTCGCCGATAAGCGCGTGACGCTGGCGGAAGCTGGCGACAATCCGGTAGAGCTGGAACTGGCGGCTGCTAGTGATCGCGTCGTTGTCACGGCTACCCGCGCAGCGCTGCCGATTGAAGAATCCGGCGTCGCGGCGGATGTTTTCACCGCGAAAGATTTCGAACCCGCGCGCGGGGCATTTGTTCAGAACCTGCTGCGCGATGTGCCAGGATTGAGCGTGGTGCAGACGGGTCGCAACGGCGCGCTCACTTCGGTGTTTGCGCGCGGAGGAGAATCGGACTCGGCGCTGGTGCTGCTGGACGGCGTCCCCGTAACGGAGCCCGGAGGCGGGCTCGACTTCGCGCACCTGATCTCGCCCGGGTTGGACCGCATGGAGGTGATCCGCGGACCGGAGAGCGTGCTGTTCGGAGCCGAAGCGTCCAGCGCGGTGATCCAGATGTTCACCGAGCGCGGCGATCCCGAGGCCCGGCGCCCGCACGGGTCGCTGACGTACGAACGCGGATCATTTTCGACGGACCATTGGACGGCCGGCCTGAACGGTGGCTTCGCGGATCGCCTGGATTACGCGTTTACTTCGGACCAGTTCCGCACCACCGGCGAATTTCCGAACGACGCGTTCCGGATTACCAGCGGCACCGCCAACGTGGGATTCCGGTTCAGCGATGCGACGCAACTGCGCGCGGTATACCGGGCCTTCGATTCCTACACGGGCAGTCCGGGGCAGGTGGCGTATGGGTTGACGAACTTCGATGCGAATGAGGGCGCACGGGACGCGGTAGTCAGCGTGCGTCTGGACGACCGGCGCGGAACGCGATTTTCGCAGCGCGCTCTGTTCGGATACCATCGCTATCGCGACCGGTTCTCTGACGACCTTACCGAGAATTACGATCTGGCGGCGCTGGTCCGCACGGTGCCTGGTCCACATCCCTTCGTTTATTTCGTGCGCGAAGTGCCCGTCTCGACAACTGTTCCCGATCCGGGGACGACCATCGCGACCTACAATTTTCCACTGACAGCGTTTCCCGGACTCACGGTAACCGACCGCACCAGCGCGAGCTATCAGGGTACGGTGGCGCACCAGGGCGGAGCATTGGTGTTCGGTTACGATTTCGAACGGCAGGCCGGAATCATCTCGGCGACCCCTGTTTCGCGCTACAACAACGGCGGCTACGTGCATGAGCAATACGCGCTGACGTCGCGCATTTTTCTGACCGGCGGCGCGCGGCTGGAGCATAGCAGCACCTTCGGGAACAAGTTCGCTCCGCGGGCGGCGGTGACGTTCCGTCTGCCGACGGAAACCTATTTCCGGGTGAGCGTGGGACGCGGAATCAAAGAGCCAGCGTTGATCGAAAACTTCGCGAGCGAGTCGTTTTATGTGGGCAATCCCAAGCTGAGGCCGGAAAAGACGGACAGCTTCGAGGTGGGTGTGTCGCGCGAATGGCTGGGGAAACGCGTGCGGACGGAGCTCTCGTATTTTCGCGACCGATTCACGGACCTGATCGAGTTCGACTTTTCTGTATTTCCGAGCACCTGGCGCAATATCGATCAAAGCTGGGCGCGGGGCGTAGAGCTTTCGGGCACGGCGCGCCTGATGCGCTTCGTGACACTGAATGCAGCCTACACGAAGCTGTATACGCGTATCACCAACGATTCCTCGACCGACCAGATTGGCCTCGAACTGCTGCGCCGCCCGCGCAACTCCGGTTCGATCTCGCTGGAGTACGCGCCGCGACGCTGGACCCTTATCGCTGGAGGACGGTTCGTGGGGGAACGGCAGGATAACGATTTCGTGTTCGGGGTGAATCGCAATCCGGCGTACAACGCGGTGTTCGCCAGCGGATCGTTCCAAGCCACGCGTCACGTGGAGCTGCATGTTCGCGTCGACAACGCGCTTGATGAGCGCTATCAGGAGGTGCTGGGATATTCGGCGCTGAGCCGTAATGCGGCGGGAGGTCTGAAGCTCACGTGGTGATGCGGCGGTTGACGATCCTCTGGCTGGCTACGGCAGTCCTGCTGTGCGGGCAGCCTCCGCGGAGAATCGTCTCCACCGCGCCGAGCATCACCGAATTGCTATATGCGCTGGGGCTGGGCGATCGAGTGGTGGGTGTCGATCGCTTCAGCCGGTATCCTCCCGAGGCGCAGCGAAAGGCGAAGGTCGGGGATTATGTGAATCCCAACCTGGAGACCATTGCGTCGCTGCGTCCGGATCTGGTAATTATTCCGACCAATCCTGTGAAGCTCGCCGAGCGGCTGGCGGTACTGCGCCTGAAGGTTCTCGAAATCGATCAGGACACTATCGCGAAATTGTACGAATCGTTTCGGATGGTCGGGCAGGCGACGGGCGCAACCGCTCAGGCCGCACAGCTGGCGGCGACAGTGCGAGGGCAGCTGGAAGCAGTTCGGGTGCGCGCAGCACCGCTTAAAAAAACCCGCATGATGTTCGTGGTGGGGCGAACTCCCAATCGTCTGGATGGGCTGATTGTCGTCGGGCAAGCTTCGTATTTGAACGAGATTATCGCGCTGGCGGGCGGAGACAATGTGTTCCGCGACGCCGTGGCGCCGTATCCGGGAGTCTCGCTCGAAGAAGTCCTGGCGCGGAATCCGGACGTGATCATCGACATGGGGGACATGGCGGATACGGTGGGCGTGACCGAAGAGCATAAGCGCGAGGTTACGAGTTTGTGGGAGCGGCTGAGTTCGGTGGCGGCGGTGAAACAGCATCGGGTGTATGCGGTCGCGTCGGATATTTATGTAGAACCAGGACCGCGTGTGGTGGATGCGGCGAAAGCGTTTCTGGAGATGCTGCATCCGGGCGCCCGCTGAAAAAATGATGAGTTTTACCGCGAAACAACTCGGGTTCGCGTACGGCCTGTATGACGCAAGCTTCGAATTTCCGCGGAGCGGGCTGATCAGCATCGCGGGTCCCAATGGGGCGGGGAAGTCGACGCTGCTGGGGATACTGGCAGGGTTGAGGTCGCCGTATCGCGGATCGTGCATGTTCGCGGGGCGCGAAGTGCGGCAGTGGCCGAAGCGCGATTTCGCGCGCCGGGTGGCGTTTCTGCCGCAAAGCGTTCGTCTTGAATTTCCGTTCACCGCGGAAGAAGTGGTTCTCATGGGGCGCACCCCGTACGCCAGCGGCTGGTTTCAGACGGCGGAAGACCGGTCGGCCGCGGAAGAGGCCATGACTATCACCGACACGCTCGCGTTTCGCGGGCGCGATTTTCGCACACTGTCCGGAGGCGAGGCGCAGAGAGTGATTCTGGCGTCGGCGCTGACGCAGCGGCCCGAAGCGCTGTTGCTGGACGAACCGGCAACGCATCTGGACCTGCGGCATCAACTGTCGCTCTACCGATTGCTGGGCGAATTATCGAAATCGCTGCTGGTGGTGGCGGTGACGCATGATTTGAATCTAGCGCTGCAGTTTTCGAATCGCGTCATGGTGCTGGAGGATGGCCGTGTCGCGGGGGATGGAATGCCGCGGGAGGTGCTGAATCCGGAGCTCATCGCGCACGTCTTCGGAGTGCAGGCGACGGTGCATGGCAGCGATCGGCCCTGGTTGACCTACGAGCAGACGTATGAAGCCTAGCGGCACAAAGAGCATTCTATTGTCGGCCGCGTTACTGGTTGTCGTGCTGATCGCCGCGCCACTGGCGGGCAGCTCGCACATCGAACTGGGGCGAGCATTCGCGGGGGTTTCGCCGGATCACGAGATCTTTTTCTACGCGCGGCTGCCGCGAGTGATTCTGGCGCTGCTGGGCGGCGCTGCACTGTCGGTAACCGGCGTCCTGTTCCAGTGCATGCTGCGGGATCCGCTGGCGGAGCCATACACGCTGGGCGTCTCAAGCGGTGCGTCGGTAGGCGCGGTGATCGCGATCTGCCTGGGATGGCGCGCAACCGGATTGGCTTCGCTGGTGGGCGCGGCATTGGTGTTGCTCATGGTGCTCGGAATGGCGGTGGAAGGTCGCCGGCTTTCATCCTTCACGCTGCTGCTGACCGGCGTGACCATGAACAGCATGGCGTTCGCGGTGATTCTGTTTCTTCACAACCTGGCGAGCTTTTCGCAATCCTTCGCCATATCGCGATGGCTGATGGGCGGCCTCGAAGCGGTGGAGTATTCGACGCTGGCGTGGCTGTCGGTGGTGGTGGTGGGAGTAAGCGCGCTGGTCATGGCCTGGGCTCCCCAATGGAATCTGCTGGCTGTGGGCGACGACTGGGCGGCCTCGCGCGGAATTTCGACGGCGCGGCTGACCACCATGGGCTACATCGCGGGCTCGGTACTCACCGGCCTGGTGACGTCGCTGACGGGGCCGATCGGATTCGTCGGCTTGATCGTCCCGCATGCGCTGCGGCTGAAGCTGGGCGCGGATCATCGCGCGCTGCTGCCGTGCGCCTTCCTGCTGGGCGGCGCATTCCTCGTGGTCTGTGACACGCTGTCGCGCACGGTGATCGCGCCGACCGAAATTCCGGTGGGCGTGCTGACAGCGCTATGCGGCGGGCCGTTTTTCCTGTGGCTGCTGAAGTCGCGAAGACGAAGTTTATGGCTCTAGTATTGGTTGGCGGCGGGGTGCGCAGCGGAAAGAGCCGCTGGGCGCTGGATCGTGCCCGGAAGCGTGGCGGCCGGCTGGTGTACGTCGCGACCGCGGAGGCGCTGGACGAAGAAATGGCCGCGCGAATCGCAAAGCATCGAGCAGAGCGCGAAAGCGCGTTTCAAACAATCGAGGAGCCGCGTGAGCTGGCCAAGGCCATACGATCGATTCAAGGGGATGCCATCGTCGTGGACTGTTTGACGCTATGGCTGTCTAATGTGATGGGCGACGTTGAGGAGACTATCGCCGCGGCGAAAGAACAGTCCGCGGAAATGATCTTCGTCACTAACGAGGTGGGATGCGGGATTGTTCCTGATAATGCTCTGGCGCGGGAATTCCGGGATCGCGCGGGCGTGATGAACCAGCGCTTTGCAGAGGCTGCCGACGAAGTCTACTGGATGTTGTTCGGGCAGCCTCTACGCGTGAAGTAATGAGTCAAGTAATGGGATTCCGCGCGGCCATTCGATTCCTGACCATCGTCCCGGTGCGTGGAGGAGACGCGCCGCCGGGCAGCGCCGCTGCGTTCTTTCCCCTGGTGGGTGCGATGCTCGGTGCATCTGGCGCGGGCGTGTATTGGTTGACGGCGCGGGCCTTTCCCGCGTCGATCGCCGCGCTGGCGACGGTCGCATTCTGGGTTGCGATCTCGGGAGTCCTGCATGAGGACGGGCTGGCGGACGTCGCGGATGCCGTGCGCGCCGGGCGGACGCGGGAGCGCGTCTTGTCGATTCTCAAGGACAGCCGCATCGGAACGTATGGCGCGATCGCAATCCTGCTGAGTGTATTGGCCCGCTGGCAGGCTCTGGAATATCTGGCAACGCCGCGTTTTCTGGCAGCCATGGTCGCATCCCAAGCTGTTCCACGCGCGGCGATGGTGGCGATGGCGTGGTGCTCGCGGCCGGCAGGTTCGGGTCTGGGCTACGCGCTGGCATCGACGCTGGGCACGCCGGCTGCTGTCGCGGCGATGGCATTCGGATCGGCGGCCGCGCTGCTGTGCGGATGGCGGCCCGGGTTCGCGATGATCGCGGGTTCAGTCCTGATCGTGCAGGCAACTCGCGGCTGGTTCTACCTGCGCCTGGGCGGCGTGAACGGAGACTGCCTGGGGTTCACGGAGCAACTCATCGAAATCTTCATACTGTTGATGTTTGCGTGCCGAAGTTGTCAATGGTGACATGCGCATGGTGACGGAGCTCGAAGCACGCATTCGCCGGCGCTTGGATTCGCTCACCAAGCCCCAGGGGAGCTTAGGCCGGCTGGAGGAACTCGCCGTACAGGTGGGATTGATCCAGGGGACCGATATGCCCTCTGTCGGCCGCAAGGCGATGCTGTTGTTTTGCGCGGATCACGGAGTGGCGGAAGAAGGCGTCAGTCCCTTTCCGCAGGAGGTGACGCGGCAGATGGTCGCCAACTTCCGGGCTGGCGGCGCGGCCATCACCGTGTTGTGCCGCCAGTATGGGATCGAGCCGGTGATCGTCGATATGGGGGTCGGCCAGCCGACGCGCAACTTCGCGCGCGAGCCGGCCATGTCGCGATTCCAGGCCCAGCGTGCCATCGAAATAGGCATGACGCACGCGAGCGATGGTGACGTGCTGGGCGCGGGGGAAATGGGCATCGGCAATTCGACGGCAGCGGCGGCCCTGCTGTGCGCGTTTACGGGCATCGATCCTGGAGAAGCCGCCGGCCGCGGCACCGGACTCGACGACGCGGGTGTCGCCCGGAAAGCGGATGTCATCGCGCGCGCATTGGCGCTGCATCGCCCGGATCCCGCAGATGCCTTAGGCGTGCTTGCTGCTCTTGGAGGTTTCGAGATCGCCGCAATCGTGGGTCTGATCCTGGGTGCGGCCGATCATCGCCGGATTGTGGTCCTGGATGGGTTTATTTCCTGCTCGGCCGCCCTGGCGGTGCGTGCGATGAAGCCCGGGGCGCTCGATTACGTAGTCTACTCGCACCGCTCGGCCGAGCGTGGGCATCGCAGGATGCTGGAAATACTGGGAGCCAGGCCGCTGCTCGATCTCGACATGCGGCTGGGAGAAGGAACCGGCGCGGCCATCGGCATCAGCCTGGTGGAGTCCGCGGTGCGTCTCTATCGCGAGATGGCGACGTTCGGAAGCGCCGGTGTTACGGGAGCGGCACCTATTGACGAAGTGCCGCCACCAGCGTCCCTGTCTGGCGCAGCACAGTGATCCGCGCGACTTCGAGTGCGTGCTGGGTGTCGTAATAGGCGATCCATTTGTCCTGCTCGGCGGCGCGTGAAGCTTCCACTTGCGCCATGGTCACTTGCCCTTCGTCATAGCGAGTAAGGTCGAGGGAAAGCTGGTCGCGCGCCAGGTCGAGGTCGGCCCGCGCGAGCTTTTGCGCCGATTCCGCGCGCCGGACCTCACGGTAAGCGTGCTGCAAGTCGGCAGTGATGCGGCTGCGCGTCTGGCCGATTTGCGTGCGGATCTTGTCGATGTCGACTTGCGCCTGGATGATCCCAGCCTGGCCAGTGCGTCCCACTAGAATCGGAATCGTGAAAGAGGCGCCCAACTCGACGTTATGGCGCTGGAAGGCGCCGAAGAACTTTTGGTAGTTGTTGTATTTCGAAAGCAGTGAGTATTGGGCTACCAGATCGGCCTTGGGAAGGCGCTGCGCTTTGTAGCCCTTGATCTCCAGATTCTTGGCCTGCAGGTTGGATTCCAGGCGGCGAATTTCGCGGCTGCTTTCGAGTGCCTGCTGGATAGCACTCTCCTCCGAATCAATCTGGCTCGTTGCGCGGCGATCTTCCTGCGCGGGCTGCACCCGATCGCCGGGATTGAAGCCGAGCACCTGCGCGAGCGAAGTTTCCGAATCGGCAATGCTGTCGGTGAGGTCGGCCTGGCGCTGCTGGGCCTGTAATACCTTGAGATCGGCTTTGCTGGACTCGATGGGAAGCTCGCGGCCCTCATTGACGCGGACCGCGACCAGATCGCGCACACGGTTCAGACTTGCGAGTTGCAGCCCGACTGCAGTCAGACTGCGCGCTGCCTGGTCGGCGTCGAAAAACAGCGAGGCCACGCGATAGGCGACTTCATCCTGCCGCAGGCCGATGTCGATTTGCGCTCCGCGAGCGGCTTCACTGGCCTGAGCCGCCCGATAGGTCTGCGGGCGGTCGAAGATCGTCATCGGCGCCTTGGCCTGGACGATGGCCGGCGCGTTGCCGTCGATGCTCATCGGAAAGCCGTTGGTGTAGGCCGCGCCGCTACCGGCGAAGAGCTTCGGAAAGAAGGGGTCCTTCTCGATAGTGACCTGCGCGCGGGCTCGCTGCTGATCTAGCCGGGCGAGAACCACGTCGGGGTTCTGCTTCAGGGCGATGTCCAGGGCCTCGCGCAGCGTGAGCGTGCGAACTTCGGCGGCGGCGGGTTGTATAAGAAAGGGCGCTAACAGAAAGAAGACGGCAAGGGCTTTCATACCGCCCAGTGTAGCCGCTTGCTTACGCGACCGGGTCCGGTGTCAACGATCCGCGCTGGCGGATTCCACCATGCGGCGGACGCGGTCCAGCTCCTTGCGCAGCTTACGCTCGCGCAGGGTGATGAGGACCACATAGGTGAACATGATCAACCACGCGGCGCCGAGGCCGAGGAGCATGTACTGGACGTTACGATTCAACCTTTCCTCCAGATCATTGGGCGTGTGCCATCCTGCGAAGGGTATCGATTTCACGGGCGAACGATTCCTGGCGCATCCGCACCATCACCAGGATGGCGGAGAAGCACGCCAGCGCCAGCAGGTTCCAATAAATCGGGGCTTCCATGCCGGGCGCCATGCCGCCGCCGTCGCGGATGGTCAGCACGGGCTGAGGATGCTGGGTGTTCCACCATTTAATGGACATGTAGGAAATATAAGCGTTGACGCTGCCCAGAACGCTGACCACGGCCGCGAAGCGGGCCCGCTGGATCGGTTCGTCGATCGCGCGCCGCAGCATCAGATATCCGCCGAAGATCAACCAGCACACCAGCCAGGAAGTGAGGCGCACGTCCCAGGCCCACCATACTCCCCAGATGATCCGCGCCCAGATGCTGCCGGTGGCCAGGCCAATGGAGGCAAACACCAGCGAGACTTCCGTGACGCTGGCCGCCAACGCGTCATAGCGCAGGTCCTTGGTGACCAGGTAGCCGATGCTGAGCAGCATCCCCAGGCCGAACCCGAGCATGCCCAGAATGTTCGCGGGGACGTGGAAATAGATAATGCGATAGATGGCGCCCTGGTTCAGCTCATCAGGGAGCGCGGTGAAGATGGTGTTCATATTCCAGGCCAGGAGCCCGCCCGCGAAGATCGCCAGTCCGATAATGATTTTTTCCCGCATGATTGTTCATCCTACTAGAACGGTATCCACAAAAACCACGGCCAGCACCGTGAAGATAATATCGAAGGCCACCAGGAAACGTATGCCGATGCCCAGAGGCTGTCCGGCCAGAAGATCGGTGGTGAGCGTCATGGCCGCGATCAGCGCCGGAATCATCATCGGATAGACGAGCGTGGGCAGCATTAGTTCCCGCAATCTGAGGTTCACAGTGAGGGCGCTGAAGAGCGTTCCGATCACGGTGAGCGCCCAGGTTCCCAGCGCCAGCACCAGCAGCATGGGCCCGACCTGCGCCGCGCCCCATGCCAAGTTGTAAAACAGAACGAACACCGGCAGGCTGACCAGCTCCACGGCGAACAGCATCGCGAAATTCGCCAGCGCTTTGCCGATAAATAGCGCCGCGGAGGAGACGGGCGACGCGATCAAGGCGTCCAGACAGTCGTTCTGGACCTCGCGGGCAAAGCTGCGGTTCAGCACCAGGGCTCCGGCGAAGGCGTAGGTCATCCACAGCAGGCCGCCCGAAAATTCCCGGACCTGATCGGAGGACGGATCGAAGGAGAAGCTGAACAAAAGCAGAATCACCACGGAGAAAGCGATGGATGCGTTCCAGGCATCCTTGGTGCGCAGTTCGGAATGCAAGTCCTTGGCGGCGATGGTCCACGCGTCCCGGAGAAACAAGCGGAGAAACAATCAATTCTCTCCGTAAGTCCTGTACAACCACCCCGTGTCATCCAGCATCTGCTGCGCGCGCTCCCCGCTGTGTACGATCTGGCCGCGCTGGAGCAAAGCCACGTGCGAGGCCAGTTCCAGGGCTTCCCGAAGTTGATGCGTCGACATGATGATGGTCCGGCCGCGGTCGCGCATGCTCTGAATCATGGATTGGAGCACCGCGATGGCCCGGTCATCGAGCGCGGTGAACGGCTCATCCAGCAACAGAACTTCGGGATCGTGAAGAAACGCCCGGCCGACCGCCAGGCGCTGGCGCATGCCGCGCGAAAACTCGCGGGCCAGACCGTCGCGTACCCGAGCGAGACCCACCCGCTCCAGCATTTCATCGGCGCGCTTGCGTGCATCGGGCAGGCCGTACAGGCGCCCGAACAGAGTCAGGTTCTCGATCGCCGAGAGCTCGTCGTAAAGCGCAATGCCGTGGCCCAGGATGCCGATCCGGCGCCGCGTGGCTTCATCGCGCGCGTCCAGTCCTTGAATCTTAACCGATCCCCGCGAGGGCCGGGAAAGTCCGGCGATGATCCGCAGCAGCGTGGTCTTGCCGGCGCCGTTGCGTCCCAGCAGAGCCAGTGCGGATCCAGGCTCGATGTTCAGGGCCACCGCGCGGAGGGCAGGGAAGTCGCCGTAATATTTCCAGACATCGGAAATTTCAAGGGCACTCTTGGGATGCCCTTCCAGGGCAATCACGCCGAGCCCTTGCGGAAGAGGAGTGTGCCGCCCAGCGCCAGAATTCCGAAAGTCAGGCCCAGCACCCAGTACATTCGGTCGTAGATGCGAGCCAGGATTTCGGTGGTCTTGGGCTGGCCCGTATCTTCTTCAGGCGCATTGGACGCATTGCCTTGGCGATCGCGAATGGATCCTGTGCCTGCGATCTTGACGTTGAAGGACGGCCCAGTTACTTCGTACAGGCGGGCTTGCACGTCCGGCTCGACACCGACTTCCTTGATGCCGTCGCCCGAAAGCTGGACCGAGACCGGCGTCACCACGGTGGTGGGACGGTCGCTCGCGATTACTTTGGCCGAGAAGGTGTCGGAAGCCGGCAGCGTGTAGTGCATGTCGAAACGAGTTTCGCCGGGCCGCACCGGATAGTCGATCTTGAACGAGCCGGGCTTGGCGCCCTTTACGGCTTGCCGCTGGATGGTCATCTGCGTGGGCGGCGTGACGCTTACCTTTACGGTGTCGCCGGCGGCCTTGGGCGGATAAAATTGCGCCACGCCCTTGGAGGAATCCTCGAACGTGGTGGTCGATTCGTTGCGGATCAGGAAAGTTTCGCTGATCTCAAGCGAAGTGGGGCTGGGTTCGATCATGATGAGATGCGCCATTTGCATCCCCTGCGGCGGCTTGCTGGCGGATTCGTAGATCTGGAACTGAATGCCCGTAGCGGGGCGTCCGGGCGGCTGCACCTGCGTATACGTCACACCCTTGTAATCCGCCTGGAGCAGCGCGGGGGGCGGCGGAAGATCGTGATCGATGCTGAACTTGCCAGCCGCGTCCGACGTGCTCGTGGCGATGGCCTGCATCCCGTTCGCGCCGGGTTGCACCAGGGAAATCATAACGGAGGGTTGCGGCTTGCCCGTGGTCCCGTTGATCACGGTGCCTTCGATGGCGGCAAAGAGCGATGCCGGAATTAGAACGAGCGCAAGCGCCAGTCTCATGACATCTCCTTGCCGCACTCGCCACAAAATTTCAAGGGTTGGGGGAAAGTCGCGTTGCAATGCGGGCAGACCGTCCCCGGCGTGGCTTTGGGGGCCGCTGCCTTCACTTGTGCTGGAGGAGCTCCGGAACTCACTTTTTCGATCTCCGCCAGCACGCCGGCCAGTTCCTTCTGCAAACCAACCTTGGTCTGCTGGTAATCGGCATCGGAAAGTTTGCCGACGCGAAACTCAAACTGCAAGTCGCGCAGGTTCTCATAGATCGCCGCGCGGCGCTCGTCCAGATGGCGCGTGGGCGAAAGCGGCTCGGGAGCCGGCATATCTTTATCGCGGATCGAAAATGTAAACAACACCGTTACGGCGATCAGCAGAACGGCTGCGGCAAGCAACATGATCAGTCGGAATCTGTATCGGTCAAGTCCTGGCGCCTTTATTCGAGCCCGATCCTAATCAAGCTTGGACAGGTCCTTTTCGATCTGATCATGATAGCGCGAGAGCATCGCGTCGTCTCCGGCCGGAACCGCGGGCGCGGGGCGCAGATGCCGGTATCGCCGGATCGCCAAAAAGACCACTCCAAGCCCGAGCGCCAACGCAATATAAGGAGTCGTGTTACCCCACGGGCCGGGTGAAACCGCCAGAATGCTGGCGCCGTTTTCAGCCACGAACTGATCCAGAACCTGCGATTGGGACTTGCCTTCCTTCCGCATGTTCGCGATGCGGATCTTGGCGGCCTTGCACACCGGGCAGATCCCGGTGGGCGGCATCACGCAGTCCATCCGCAGATGGCACCCGCAGGTGCAGTTGAGCATACCGGCGATGTGATTCACCTCCGGACTTTCATACTCATTGGCCGTCTGAGCCAGGCACAAAGCTGTGGCCACGACCACTAAAAGGCTAGCTTTGTATGTTCTGCGCATCTTTACTCACTTGTTTCCCTGCGATTCCGACGACTTCAGTCCTGGGGAACACCAGCCGCGTCTTGCTCGGGATCAGGCAGATGATGGTGCCGAACAGCACCACCCAGTAGCCGATCCACACCCAGCTCACCAGCGGATTCACGTACACCTGCAGGATCACGTTGCTGTTGTTGGTTCCGGGTCCGGCGTAATTGATATAGAGATCTTCGTTCAGGCGGCGCCGCAGCGCGATTTCATGCGTCGGCGTCTGGGACGCGAAGTAGAAGCGCTGCTCCGGAAACATCATGGGCAGCTCCTGGCCGTTCTTGGTTACCGCGATCTTGGGGCGCCCCCAGCTGTAGTTATCCGTCTCGCCTTCTTCGAATCCGACCACCTTAAGCGTGTACGCGCCCAGAGTCATGGTTCCGCCCTGGGGCAGTTCCACGGTGGTGTCCTTGTTGAAGGCCGATCCCGTGAATCCCACGAACAGGATGACGATGCCGACATGCACCAGATATCCGCCATAGCGGCGTGTGTTGCGGTGCGTCAACTGGACCATCGAGACGAGCAGATTCGATCCGCTCTTGCCGCTAATCGCTTTGGCGCCCTTGAAGAACTCGATGGCCACCGTGATCAGCACGAAGGCGCACAGCCCGAAGGACATCAGCGCGTAGAAGCTGCGAATACCGGCCGCGAACAAGGCCGCGGACACCAACAAGCCCGATAGCGCCGGCCACGCAAATGCGCGTTTCAAGCTTTCAAACGAGCTGCGCCGCCAGGCGATCAACGGACCGACTCCGGTGAGCAGCAGCAGGAACATGCCGATGGGAATGTTCACGCGGTTGAAGAATGGCTTATCGACGCTGATCTTCTCGCCCATGATCGCTTCAGTGATCACCGGGAACAGCGTGCCCCACAGCACCGCGAAGCAACCCGCGAGCAAAATCAGGTTATTGAACATGAAGCTCGATTCGCGCGAGAGCACGCTCTCCATCTGCGATTCGCTCTTCAGATATTCCAGGCGGCTGAGGATCAGGTACACCGTCAGCGAAATGCCGATCGCCATGAACCCCACGAAGTATTTCCCGATGGGGCCTTCGGAAAACGCGTGCACCGATTGCACGATACCGCTGCGCGTAAGGAACGTTCCGAAGATGCACAGGAAGAAGGTGGAGGACACCAGCACCATGTTCCAGACCTTCATCATGCCCTTCTTTTCCTGCATCATCACCGAGTGCAGAAACGCGGTGGCGGTGATCCAGGGCAGCAGCGAGGCGTTCTCCACCGGGTCCCATCCCCAGTAGCCGCCCCAGCCGAGTACCGCGTAAGCCCAGCCCATGCCGAGCAGGACGCCGGTGGTCTGGAACATCCAGGTAACCAGTGTCCAGCGGCGGGTGGTCTTGATCCATTCATCGCCGGGCTGCTTAGTTGCAAGGGACGCGATGGCGAACGCAAACGGCGCGATAAATCCGACATAGCCCAGGTACAGCATGGGCGGATGGATCACCATGGTCCAGTATTGGAGCAGCGGGTTCAGCCCCTGGCCGTCGCCGATATCGACGATGCCGCGGCCGGCGGCGATCATCTTAAAGGGACTGGCCACAAATGCATTGAGGATAAGAAAGAAGACCTGCGTGAAGCTCATCACCGCGACCACGTACGGCATCATGTCGCGGAACTTACGGCGATTCTGGAATACGATGATCGCGCCATAGGTCGCGAGCAGCCACGACCACAGCAGGAGCGAACCTTCCTGGCCGCCCCACCAGGCCGCGACCTTGTACTGCGTCGCCATGGTGTGATTGCTGGTGGCCCATACATAGGCCATCCGGTAATCGCCTTTGATCAAAGAGTAGAGGAGGATCCCGACGGCGGTGGTCAGCAGAACCCACACCGAGTAGACCGCGCGTTGCGCGCTCAGGGCGAGAAACGGACGCTTGGCCCATTTCCCGAGCAGCGATCCCACCACCGCATACACGGCAAAACAGAACGCCAGGAGAATCGCCAGCGAGCCGATATTTTCCATAGTTTAAAAAGTCCTAACCGCGCGTCAGGGGAACCGCCGGTGGCTTGGCTTCATACTTCGAAGCGCACTTAGCCTGCAGCTTGGTGGCATGAAACACATGATCCGGGCCGAGCTTGCCGTCCACCAGCGCCTGGCAAGGCGCATTGTCCTTGAACGTATCCGGCAGCGGATCGATTCCGCTGTAGACCACGTTCAGGCGGCGCTTCACTCCGTCCTTGTTCTGGACCAGGACGAAATGCACGTCGCGTCCGTCGCGGGAAATCGAGTTGAGCTCCACATCTCCGCCTACGCGCAGCCGCTGATCCACCGCGTTGGGACCAAGTTTCTCCAATTCCGCGATTTCCTTGTAGTAGCTGGCAGTCTGGTTGATGCCGCCGGCCGCGAGCCATCCCAGCGTCCCCAGGATCACAGCTATAATCAGCCCAAACTTGATATTTTTGTTCATGGGAAGTCCTCGCCCAGTACCTGCTTTGATCAGTACCAGTATACCGCCTCAATTCAGAAACCTTGGGGGCGCTCCCGTGCTATGACAGAGGACGCATCCCGCCCGGGCATCCGCCGAGGCGATAGTGTACATCTGCCCGCGCATGGTCCAGGACTGGAAGTTTGAGCCGTGATAGGAGCCGCTCTTGATAAAGGCGTGCCGGCCATCGCCTTTCATCGCAATCTTCGTGACCACCAACCTGGCTTCCACGCCGCCTACCCGATACGAAATCTCGGCCGTGGGCGTGCCCTGCTGGTTCACAACTGCGCCGACCAGCTCAACTGAGGAAGAAGTGCGGACCGGCAGAGGAACATCCAGGCCGGTGCCCGCTTTCACCCAGGTGCGGAGCTCGGTCAAATCCGCCGAGCGAAATTGCAGTTGCTCCGGCGCGCGGCTCAACGCACGCACGGCGCGTTCCTCGCCGCTGAGTTCGCGATTCCGCCAGACCGTAAGTCCCGCGACGATCGCCACCGTCGCTAAGGCCGCCGCGGCCCACTGCCATGCTATGCCACGGCTCGGCCGCAATTTAACCGCGTGGGCGTTATGCACGCGATCCCACAGTTGGTCGGGAGCCTGGACCGGACCCAGGTGCCGGCTCAGTTCCGGCTCATTCCGATCGTTCCCCGTATGGCTGGGCTTCATTGCTGTCTTACCTTTCCCCGCTGTACTTTTTTGCTCACAAGTCGAAGACGAGATAACCGTCTCTCCAGCGCCTTATGAGCGCGATTTAAACGCGACGCGACTGTGCCCCTGCGGCAGCCCAGCACGTCCGCGATTTCTTCATAAGACAGGCCATCCGTGTAGCGCAGAACCACCACGATTCTCTGTTCTTCGGGCAACTGGGCCACTACCTGCTGGACACGTTCTTCCTGCTCTTCACGGAGCAGGTCATTTAGTGCGCTTTCCCGGGGCCCGCGGAAGACGTCGAGCGCTTGCTCCAACCCATCCTCCAGCAAGGGCAAAAACCGCCGCCGCTTGCGGTGATAATCCAGGCAGGCGTTCACTACCAGCCGATACAGCCAGGACTCAAAGCTCGCATCGCCGCGGAACTGCTGGATGGAGGACAAAAGCTTCAAGAACGTATCCTGGGCGATATCCATAGCCGTGGCCGAATCGCCCGCATAACGCAAAGCGATGGAGTAAACCCGATCTTTATGGGTGTCAAAGAGCACACGAAAAGCTTCCTGGTCGCCGCGTTGACAGGCCTCGATCACATCACGGTGATTCACGTCGCGGTGACCCAAGCCGAGGACCATGCCGAACTCACCGGGTAAGACGCCCGAGGCGGCGGGTTTCTTCCCTTCTTTTTCACGGGGGGCCATGCGGCTGGTTCCAACTCTACTCTACACCGCCTGGGAGACCTTACTGCTTTACCTCGTGGCACTTAACGCAATGGCTATCGGCGGCAAAGGAAGTCCCCCCCACGCGATGGCAGGACGCGCAGGAAGTTCCTTCCGCCTCGGCCACCCGATGCAGGGCCTTGCCGTAATTGAGCGGCGCACGGGATTGCGGAAAGATCTTGGTATGGCAGACGGTGCAATCGCCCTTGACCCGCTCATAGTGCAGCTTATGGGTGAACGTGACCGTGCCGTACTTATTGTCGAAAACAATGGTATCCGGCGGGGGAATATCAGTCCGCAGCGGGGCCTGAGTGGCTTCCACCGGCGCGGCCTTGGGAGGAGCCGCGGTTGGCGCGGTGACCATAAACCAAACTGTTGCGCCAAGTCCGCCGACGAGGATGACACCGAGGATAATCTGCAGGGCACGCATCTTATCAGTGTAAGACTTCTCGTGTAGGGCCTTTCTTCAAGGCTTCTAAAGCGTTTACCGAGGTAACGATGTCTTGCCAGCTTCGATCTTCGACATCAGACTGGAACAGGGAGGCATGATGCGAAAAGCAATCCTGATGATGTTGCTGGTGAGTGTGGTGCCGTCTGCCTGGGCAAAGAAGCATGACCGCCACGACGATTATTCGAGCTACCGTATTTCCAGGGAAGAGACAGCGGTTGTTTCCAACTATTACCGGGGTAAGTCGCTGCCGCCGGGGCTCGCCAAGAAGCTTCGGCGCGGAGGGAGCCTGCCTCCGGGCTGGCAGAAAAAGGTCCAGCCGGTTCCGCTGGTGGTGGAGCAGAGACTGGCGCCGGTCCCGGCGGGTTGCAGGCGTGGGATTATCGACGGCGCCTTCGTCGTTTACGAACCCAACCGGGGCGTGATTGTGGACGTGATGGCGAGTTTCGGAAGGTAGTTCCGCGGTTGCTCACGAAGGTCACTCGCGACCCACCAAGCAGGGGTGGTACCTTGGTATTTACCCCCCATGTTGAAAGCCAAAGTAGACGCTCCTGACGACCTCAATCCCCAGGAGACTTCCGAGTGGGTGGAAGCCCTCGACGAGATGATCGACGAGGCGGGTCCTGACCGGGCCAGCTACCTGCTTGAGCGGTTGATGGAACGCGCCGGGAACCTGGGCGTTCAAGTCCCCCTGCGCTGGAATACGCCATACATTAACACGATTCCGACCGAGGATGAAGTCGCCTATCCGGGCGATCGAGCCATTGAGCGGCGGATTAAGAGCCTGGTCCGGTGGAACGCCACAGCCATGGTGGTCCGAGCCAACAAATACGACGCCAATATCGGCGGCCACCTGGCTACTTACGCCTCGCTGGCCACCATGCTCGAAGTCGGGTACAACCACTTCTTCCGGGGCTCGTATCCGGGACCTGATGGAACCAAGCTACCGGGCGATTTCGTGTACTTCCAGGGTCACGCTTCTCCAGGAGTTTACTCCCGGGCGTATCTGGAAGGCCGCTTAAGTGAGGAGCACCTTCAAAACTTCCGTCATGAGCTGCGGGATCATCCAGGCTTGTCGTCGTATCCGCATCCCTGGCTGATGCCGAACTTCTGGCAGTTCCCGACGGTGTCGATGGGACTCGGCCCGATCGCGGCGATTTATCAGGCTCGCTTTATGCGGTATCTGGAGAATCGCGGCGTAATTCCCGCGACCGGCCGCAAGGTCTGGGCGTTTCTGGGCGACGGTGAAACGGACGAGCCCGAATCGCTGGGAGCCATTACTTTGGGCGCCCGTGAGAGACTCGACAACCTGATCTTCGTCGTGAACTGCAACCTGCAGCGGCTGGATGGCCCGGTTCGAGGCAACGGGCACATCATTCAGGAGCTGGAAGCGGCCTTCCGGGGTGCCGGGTGGAATGTCATCAAGGTGGTCTGGGGAGCGGGCTGGGATGACCTGCTGGCTCGTGATTCCAGCGGCCTGCTGATCAAGCGCATGCACGAATGCGTCGATGGTGAGTATCAAACCTTCCGCGCGCATGACGGGGCATTCCTTAGGAAGGAATTCTTCGGGAAGTATCCCGAACTGCTGAAACTCGTCGAGCACATGAGCGACGACGATCTTTGGAATCTCCGCCGCGGCGGCCTCGATCCGATAAAGGTATTCAACGCTTACCGGCGCGCCATGATGGCGCAAGGCCAACCCACCGTGATTTTGGCGAAGACGGTTAAGGGCTACGGGCTGGGCGAAATCGCCGAGGGCAGAATGACGGCCCACCAGCAAAAAAAGCTCACCGATTCCGACCTGATAAAGATCCGCGACCGGTTCAATCTTCCGCTCACCGACGAGATGGTGCAGCACGTCGATTTCTACCGTCCGCCGGAAGATTCCCCGGAGATGAAGTATCTGCGGAGCCGGCTGGAAGCTCAGGGCGGGAGTCTGCCGGAGCGCAAGGTCAAGCCGATCGAGATTAAGGCTCCGCCACTCGAAATTTTCCACGATGTCACGGGTGGGTCGCGCGATCGCGAGGCCTCCACCACGGCTGCGTTCGTCAGCATCTTGAAAGCTCTGTTCAAGACCGAGATCGGCAAGCTGGTGGTGCCTATCGTTCCCGACGAAGCCCGGACTTTTGGGATGGAATCGCTGTTCCGGGAGCGTGGCATCTACGCCAGCCAGGGCCAGAAGTATAAACCCGTGGACTCGAACGTCCTGCTGTATTACAAGGAAGCCAAGGACGGGCAGATTCTCGAAGAAGGCATCACCGAAGCCGGGTCCATGGCTTCGTGCATCGCCGCCGGCACCGCGTACGCCAACTATGGTGTGCCGATGATCCCGTTCTTCATTTACTATTCGATGTTCGGATTCCAGCGCGTGGGCGACCTGATCTGGGCCTTCGCCGATTCACGCGGTAAAGGGTTCCTGATGGGCGGCACCGCCGGCCGCACGACATTGCTGGGCGAAGGATTGCAGCATCAGGACGGCCATAGTCCCGTGCATGCCAGTACGGTGCCTACCTGCGTCACGTACGATCCGGCGTATGCCTATGAGCTGGCGGTGATCGTGCAGGACGGCATCCGCCGGATGTACCAGGAAATGGAAGATCGCTTCTATTACCTGACCGTCTACAACGAAAACTACGTGCAGCCTCCGATGCCGGAAGGCGAGCACATCCGCGAGGGCATCTTGCGCGGGTTGTATAAGTACAAGCCGGCTGAGAAAGGCCCGGCCGCAGCGCAGTTATTTGGCAGTGGTCCGATGCTGAACGAGGCGCTGAAAGCTCAGCAGATTCTGGCCGAGCGCTATCAAGTGGCAACGGATGTGTGGTCAGTGACCAGCTACAACCAATTGCGCCGCAATGCTCTGGAGACGGAGCGTTGGAACCGCCTGCACCCGGCCGAACCGCGGCGCACGCCGGATATCGTCACGGCGCTCGAAGGCTCAAACGGTCCGATTATCGCGTCGTCGGATTACATGAAGATCGTGCCGGATCAACTGGCGCAATGGCTGCCGGGACGGCTGACATCGCTCGGGACAGATGGTTTCGGTCGCAGCGAGAATCGCGAGTATCTGCGGAGGTTCTTCGAGATTTCGGCGGAAGCGATCGTGCAGGCTACACTCGCGGCGCTTGCGCGTGAGGGTAAGATCGACCCGAAGAAGGCGGCAGCCGCGGTGGCAGAGATGGGGTTCGATCCCGAGCGGAAAGACCCGGCACGAACTTAGCCGCAAACAAACGCGAATGAACGCAAATGTTCGTTCGAGCGGAACGTATAAGTGTGCGCCATAATTGGGAAAGCATGACGGTGGCGCAGATCCAAATCCCTGAAACCGAGATCACTGACCTGTGCCGGCGCAATGGCATTCGCAAACTGGCTTTGTTCGGGTCGGTCCTCACGAACCGGTTCTCGGATGCCAGCGACGTCGATGTGCTCGTCGAGTTCCGGCCGCAGGAGCGAATCGGCTTCTTTCGGCTTGCGGATGTGGAAGCGGAACTGAGCCGGCTGCTGGGTGGACGCAAGGTCGACCTGCGTACGCCCACCGATCTGAGCCGGTACTTCCGAGACGAAGTGGTGCGAAGCGCGCTCGTCCTGTATGCCGAGCCCTGATGCTGTTCGGCTTCGCCATATGCGGGAGGCTGTTGTGACGGCGTTGGAGATGACTGCCGGATATGAGCGGGCCGACGTCGCCACAAACATCATGCTGGCCATGGCACTAACACGATGCCTTGAGATCTTAGGCGAGGCCGCTTCAAAAATGAGTGCGGATACTTCCTCTCGCTTCCCGGCGATTCCGTTCGCTAAGATCGTCTCGATGCGCAATCGGCTCATCCACGCGTATTTCGATGTGAACCTTGATATCGTCTGGATGACCGTAACTGATGATCTACCCACTCTCCTCCCTGCGCTGGATGATCCGCTTGCGTCGATGGATTCATGATGCCGACAGGCGATCGTCTGTCCTACTCGTAGCGGAGAGCTTCGGTCGGATTCAGTCTAGCCGCCCGATTAGCGGGCAATAGCCCGAACACCAGGCCCACCAGCATCGATACGGCTAGAGCCACCACAATCGACGTGAGCGAGATGGGGATTTGGACGTCGTCCACGTAATGGTTCACGGCCAGCGGAATCGCGACGCCTAAGGCGACGCCGGCCAGACCGCCGCCCAGGCTGATCAGCACCGCTTCAGCCAGGAACTGCTCGAGCACATTGCGCCGCGCGGCGCCCACTGCCATGCGCAGGCCGATTTCCCGGGTCCGTTCCGTCACCGTCACCAGCATGATGTTCATGATGCCGATTCCGGAGATAACCAGAGCGATCGCGCTGACCAGAATCAGCACCAAGGTCATGATCTTGGCGATATTCTTTGCGGCGTTCAGGATCTCCGACAGATTCTCCACTTTGTAGCGCGCGCCGGGGCGGTGCCGGGCTTCGATAATCGAGCGGACCAGCTGCGTCACGGTATCCACATCGGCAGTAGAGTGCGCCTGGACGTATAGCGGGTCAATTCTCTCGAGCGGCGCGAAGTATTTCAGAACGGTGATGGGAATCATGACGTTTTCGCCCGTGATTTCCGACTGTCCCAAGCTGCTGGTCCGTTCCTTGAAGGTGCCGATGATATCGAACTGCAAACCGTGAATCTTAATGGTCTGGCCAACGGCCTGCGACTGGCCGCGGAACAGCCTCTTGGCCAGACGCTCGGTCAGCATGGCCACATGATTGCGGCTCTCGATGTCGCCGGCGTCGACGAAGCGGCCGGCCAGCAGGGCCAGATTGCGCACCTGCGGATAATACTGATCGGCCCCGATGATGGAGACGTCCTCATCCCGCCCTTCGATGCGCATCTGGTCGAAATTATTCATCACGCCGGTGGCGGCCACGATGCGCGAGCCAAGCTGGTCGCGCACGGCCTGCACGTCGGAGACTTTGATGTAGTCTGCATCGGCGACGGCCATGGCGGGATTATTGCCGCCGTCGAATTGGGCGTAAACCATATTCGACCCGATGGCCTGGATCTGGTCGAGTACGTAGTCGCGGCTGGTTAGAGAAATGGTGACCACCAGGATGACCGAAGCATTACCGATGACCAGTCCCAGGGCAGTGAGGAACGCGCGGAACTTGTTGGCGCGCAGCGCTTGCACGCTGGACCGCAGGGCTTCTATATGAAACATCAGTTTCCGGCTTGGCTGAGCAGGGCGCGGGCGTCGTCGCGCGGCGGGTCGTCCGGCGTCAGGGGGCTGGCAATATAGCGCTCCAGAAGCTCGCGGGCTTCTTTCAGGTTGCGCTTCTGGTGGATGTAAGTCTCGGCGCGGGCGAACATCAGTTCCGGGCTGTCCGGGGCCATGCGGGCGGCTTCCGCAAAGGCCTGATCGCTTTCTTTCACCCGTCCGCGATCGGAGAGGAATTTCGCCAGATCGATCTCACGCCCCGCCTGGTGCGGAGCCAGCACGATGGCGCGCCTCAACTGCTCCTCGGCAGCGTCATAGCGTTTCCGCTTACCTTCCAACTGAGCCAGCGCATGGAGTCCGGCGGGCATGTCGAGCTTGGCGATGCGCTTGGCGAGATTTTCCGCCTTATCGATTCCGCCGCCCAGGAATCCGGGCGCCTCCAGGTAGTATTCGAAGAGATTGGCGGCGGCCTCGCGATTGTCGGGATCGAGAGCGACGGCTTGCTCGAAATACTCGCGAGCTTTTCTGGCGTTCCCGGGAGCCGTCAGCACGTTGCCGGTTTCGGCGCGGCGGCCATACACGGTGCCCAGAAGCCGGTGCAGTTCGGAGCTCTGGGGGGTCAGCGCCAGAGCCTTCTCGAAGGACTCGGCGGCACGTTTGTAATCGCCGTTCATGAAGTGGCATTGTCCGGCGAGTTGAAGGGTATCCGCGTCCCGGTTAGGCAGGCGGTCGAGTATCGCTAGGGCCTGAGTATATTCGGTGCGCTGATAAAGTTCGTGGGCGCGATCCCATTCGGCGGATTTGGCTGAAACCGACTCAGGCGATAGCGCTAACACGAACAAAAGAATTAGAAATCCCCGCATCACACCCTGTGCCCTTATTCTACATCAATTTAGACGCAACCGAAGGGTGCGGGGGTTCAGCCTGTTTCGCTCTAGCACGGCAAAACCTGCGGGTTATGATGTGGAGGTGCCTCAGGAGACTCCCCTGCGGGGTGAAGCCGGTTCACGCCGCCAACCAGCAGCGCTTGTGCCGGTCTTGGAGGAGGATTTTCGGCGGGCGAGGCTCCGGACCTTATTCAAATGGCTTGGTTTAGCGCTGTTAGTCGTACTCGCGGGAGCGTGGATGTACTGGCGGTCCAGCGTTTCACTGACTACCCGTGATGCACTCAACGATGGTGAGCGGATGCTGAAAACGGGGCGCTACGCGGAGGCGATTCAATCTTTAAATCGCGTGGTGGCGGCGGACAGCAAATTGGCCGATGCATACCTCTACCGGGCACGTGCCAATGCCGCACTGAACCAGACTGAGGCCGCGCTCCGAGATTTCACGAAGCTGATCCAACTCCAACCTGCAAACAGCGGGGCATACCTGGAGCGCGCGGTGGTTCGGCTAAGAATGGAGGATTATCAGGGCGTCATCGCGGATAGCGGGGAAGCGATCAAGCGGGATCCGCAGCTCAGCTATGCGTATAACTTACGTGGAATGGCATACCGGGCGCTGGGCAGCGTGCCTCGGTCGCTGGAGGATTTCAACCGAGCGGTCGAATTGGGCCCAGGGGTAGACACTTATTTCCAGCGAGCTTCGGCATATCAGTCCGTGGGCGAGCACCACCTGGCGATTGCCGACCTGGATCAGGTTATTCTGCGTCTTCCTGGCAGTCCAATGGGATACCTGGCGCGCGCGCGGTCTCGGGAGGCGCTGGGCGACACGGCCGGGGCTCGCGGCGACCGTGAAACGGGGCGCCGATTGGAGGACCGAAATCCGCACCACTAGCGCGTTCTGGCCGACTGCTTTTGAATCGGCCGGTGCCATGTAGTATGCTGAACATGGAATCCCCAACCAGATTTTCTGGAGGTCTTCAACCCATGTCCACCTCAATTCGTAAGCTCCTGATGGTCGCTCCTCTGTTCCTGTTTGCCGCGGTAGGCTTCGCGCAGACCTCGAACATCCAGGGAGATGTGGTCGGCCTCGACGGCAAACCGCTCCAAGGAGCGCAAATCCAGCTCGACCGCACCGATATCAAGCAGAGCTTTAAGGTCAAGACCGACAAAAAAGGCCACTTTCTCTACGCCAACCTGCCGACTGGCGTATACAACATCACGATCCTGGTGGACGGCAAAAACATGGGCACCATGACCGGCATGCATCCGCGGCAGGGCGATAATCCGCCGGTGCAATTCGATCTTTCGAAGGTGGCGGCTGCTGCGGCTGCTGCGGCTGCGGGCGAAGGCCCGGCTGCGGCTCCTCCCAAAGAAGAAGGGATGACGAAAGAGCAGCGGGCGGAATACGAGAAGAAGTTAAAGGAACAGGAAGCCGCCATGGCGAAGGACAAGGCGCTGCAGGACGCCTTCAACGCCGGCATGGAAGCCAAGACCGCCAAGAACTATCCGGTGGCGATCGAGAATTTCGAGAAAGCCAGCACCATGGCTCCGACCCAGCATGTGGTGTGGGCGCAATTAGCGGAAGCCTACATCGACCTCGGCGACACGAAGACCGGTGCGGACCAGCAGGCGGACGTTGATAAGGGCATCGCCGCGTACGCTAAAGCGGTGGAAATCAAGCCCGACGACCCCAACTATCACAACAACTACGCACTGGCCCTGGCCAAGGGCAAGAAGATGAATGAGGCGCAGGCCGAGCTGACCAAGGCCGCGCAACTGGATCCGCCGCAAGCCGGAAAATATTATTACAACCTGGGGGCTGTGTACGTAAACACGAACCAAGGCGAAGCCGGGGAAGCGGCTTTCAAGAAAGCTATTGAACTGGATCCCAATTACGCCGACGCGTACTACCAGTTGGGCTTGGTCCGGATCGGCCGGGCCACGGTGGGCGCGGACCAGAAAATGGTGGCTCCGGCGGGAACCGCCGAGGCGCTTCAGAAATACCTGGAACTGAAGCCGGATGGCCCGAACGCGGACGGCGCCAAGGCGCTTCTCGAATCGCTGGGCGCGACGGTGCAGACCACCTTCGAACGTCCGGGCGCAGCCAAGGGCAAGCAGCCGGCGAATCAGAAGAACAATCAGAAGAAATCGAAGTAGCGCGTCATGCGGCTGATCCTCTACGTGGTCGTGGGGGTCATTATTTTGACCTTGCTGCGATCGATCATAGAGGCGGTCGGCAAAGCGTTTTCGAGCGGTGTTTCCTCTCCACCGCCGCCGGTCGAGCCACGGAGTCAGGCGGCGCAATCGCTGAAGAAGGATCCGGTGTGTGGGACTTTCGTGTCCTCAGCCACTGCCATGCAAAAAACCAAGGGCGGGGAGACGTATTACTTCTGCTCGGCGGAGTGCCGGGATAAGTTTTAGCGCGCCGGTTTTCTTTTACTCTTGGCGCAGAGCGCTCATTGGGTCAATCCGGCTTGCCCGGCGAGCCGGCAGAAAACTCGCAAATAGGGCAGCGCCCACCAGCACTACAATCATGATGGCGAAAGTCATGGCTTCGTTGTGCTGCATTCCAGAGACCGAGCGCTCCAACAGATTCGCCGCTCCCAAGGCGACCAGCGTTCCTATCACGACGCCAGTGAAAATCATTCCCAGGCTCTGGCGCAGCACCAGCCACATGACCTCACCGGCGCTGGCCCCCAGCGCCAGCCGCACACCAAATTCCGGCACTCGCCGGCTGGTCAAGTACGCCACAACGCCGTAGATGCCGATGCACGCCAGTAGCAAGGCCAAACCTGCGAAGATGCCGAATAGCAGAAGCAGGAATCGTTGTTGAGCGAGCGTGCCACCCGCGAGTTGTTCCATGGTTCGAACTTCCGAAAGAACTTGATCGTTGGAAGCTCCCCGGACTCCCCGTCGCAAGGATGCGACCACATTCAACGGCGCGCTGCTGGTACGGACCGCGATGGACATGAGTTCGGACCAACGCCGCAGGAGCGAGTCTGGCACTTGGCTAAAGGGATAGTAGAACTGTGCGCGCACTTGGGCTTGATCGTCATTGGCGAGCCCCCAATGGCGGACATGGCCAACGACACCGACTACTTCGACAGGGGCGGGACCCATATCCGGAATCCAAAGTTGCTTGCCCACGGCTTGCTCTCCGCCGAAGGCTTTTTGCGCCAGGACCTCGTCAATGACGACAACGGGCTGATTGCCCATCCGGTCCTGGTCATCGAAAAACCTCCCGAGGCGCAGGGGAATGCCCATGACCTTCAGATAGTCCGGGGTGACGCTGGTCGCCAACGCAAGGGGCATTTCGTTGCGCGGCGGCATCGCCGGACTATTCCAGTAGCCGAGTTCGTTAATCCCTTCGCGCATGGGCACCGTATCGACCATCGCAATGGATTCGACTCCCGGAACGCGGCGTGCGTTCTCTAAGACGTCCTGCCAGGCCCCGCGAGTTTTCTCCGGATTGGCGAACGCGCCCGGTGAAAGCGCCATGCGAGCGATCAGAACATTCTGGATGTTCACACCAGGGTCAAGGGATGACAGCCGGAGGAGGGTGCGGCCCAGCATGCCCGCGGAGACCAACAGTACAACCGCAAGGGCTATCTCGGCCGCAACAAAGCCACTGTGGAGACGGCGCGAACCTCCGGCTACGGTGCGAACTCCGGCGCGGAGCGTCTGTTCCAGCTCGCGTGCCGGGGCGCGCAGGGCCGGCGCTAATCCGAAAAGAATGCCGCATGCAAGCGATACCGCGATTGCAAACAGCAATACGTGCCAATCGAGTTGGACTTCCTGGGCTCGCGGCAGACTACCTGGCCAGAACGCCACGAACGGGCGAAGACCAGCCGCTGCGAAAGCGATTCCGATCCCGCCTCCGGCAAGACCCAATACCGCACTCTCCGTCAGACATTGGCGCACCAAACGGCTGCGGCCGGCCCCGAGCGCCACGCGCATCGCCAGTTCGCTGTCGCGCGAAACCGCGCGTGCCAGAAGCAGGCTGGCCACGTTCACGCATGCAATCAGCAATACCAGGCCAACCGCGCCGAATAGCAGCCACAGTGTTGACCGGGCTTCCCCAACTTCCGGACGCAGAGGTTCGGCTATGAAGGTGCGGCCTGCATTGGATTTTGGGTATTGTTCGGCCAACTGGTGGCCGATCACCGCCAACTCCGCCCGCGCGCCCTCCAGTGTTGCGCCAGGACGAAGACGTGCCCAAGCCCGAAGTCCGATATGCGCCTCGCGATTCTGCATGAGCGGCTGCGTGTCCTGACCAAGCAGCGTAAACAGATCCACGTCGTCGTCCCCCAATCTAAATGCAGGCGGCATGACGCCGACGACGGTATAGGATTTTCCATCCAAAACAACGCGGCTGCCGATCGCGCCTTGGTTTCCGCCGAAGCGGCGCTGCCACAAGCCGTGGCTGATGATTGCCACGGGCGCTGCGCCAGGCCGGTCTTCCTCCGGCAGGAAGGCTCGACCCAAGACCGGGGCAACCCCTAGAACCGCAAACAGTCCGGCTGAGATCTCGCGAGCGTCGGCATAATCGGCTTCTCCCGGTTCACTCAGCGTCCCTCCGCCGTACCGCCAAGCCGCTATGTCCAGAGCGTGACTTGCGCTCCGGCTATCCAGAAAGTTGGGATACGCAAACGGCCACAGATTGCCAAACTGCGTTGGTTTGTCTGTCTTTTCCCGCAGCGCGACCAGCCGATCCGGATGCGGGTAAGGCAGCGGCTTCAACAGTACACCGTTGACGACGGTAAACATGAGGGTGGTTGCGCCGACGCCAAGCGCAAGCGTCAGTAACGCGACCATGGCAAACCCCGGTTTTTGCCGCAGTACCCGAAGCGCGTAGCGAAAATCCTGCAACAGATCCTCTAGCCAGCGCGTGCCACGGGCATCCCGGCACTCTTCTCTTACCTGTTCCGGACCGCCGAACGCCAGCCTGGCTTGCCGTCGCGCTTCCGCGGGATCGTGACCACGAGCAATAAGATCGGCGGCGTGTTGCTCCAGGTGAAAGCGCAGTTCCTTGTCGAGTTGCTGGTCCATCTGCTTCCTATGCCAAAGGCGATGCCACCAGTTCATTTTGTGCCTCCCTCGGACAGCTCAAGGATGAGACCCACGGCTTCCGTTAATCGCTGCCAGCTCGCGGTCTCCTTTTCGAGCTGAGCACGTCCTTTCCGGCTCAGGCGGTAGAACTTGGCTTCACGCCCGGTCTCAGACTCCTTCCAATCGGCAGCTAAGAAACCGCGGTTTTCGAGCCTGTGCAATGCGGGGTAAAGCGAACCCTGGGGCGCCTGGACCACATCGCGCGACACCTGCTGCAGACGTTGCGCGATCGCATATCCGTGGACCGGACCAAGCGCGACAATTTTCAAAATCAGGAGATCGAGGGTGCCTTGAGGAAGATCGGATTTCGAGGGCGCCACGTTAGATACCTCGTTCTTCTACCTATTTAACATACCAATATGTAGGAGCGCAAGGTATGGCTAGCTTTTTGTGGATCGAAAGTGTCCTTTCAAGTGAAACAAGACGGCACTGAACCTACTCGGGAGCACTCGTGGGCGGGACGATACCCTTTAAACGCAGATAGACGGCCATGTAGCCATACATTTCATTGGAGTGGCGCACCAGGTTGTAAAGCGTCGCGAGCTGGGTGCGGGTTGGCTCGGGCGGGAACGGTCCTCCGAGGCGCGAACTGACCATTTCCCGGGCCTTGGCATCGTTCATCGAATCGAAAACGCCGTCACAATAAGCGAAGGATTCCTTCAGGGCCGCCACCAGTTCCGCCTTGGACGTCTTGGAAGCCGCGCCGAGAGGTTTACGTTCCCCGTTGAGTCCCGTGCACAGTTCATATTGGCATCGGCTATGTGGGCCACGCGCCGGCCAAAAGTTTCGACGTCGGGTGTCGGCCGGAAGCTATAATTCTCCGCCGGCATCTTTTCGGCCAATCTCACCAGATTGTTCTTGATGGTGCCGTACATCCACTTCACTTCCGAACTCAGAGGATCCGGGGTTTGCGCCTGAGCATATGCGGCGCAGCCAACCAGCGCGCCGGTGATCAACCAGTGAGAACACTTCGAAAATATTCGGTGCATCGTAACTACTTTAGCTGTCCGGGCCGAGTGGCGCGTGGGAGGTTCCCAATCGCTATCAACTGTGAAACCTTAACGCCAAGTGGCGCATTATTACCTCCGGGTATCCCTCCGTCGACTACATCACCGAGTTCGAATATGCTCCCGTGATGAATAGCGGCTATCGTAAGTGCACCGCCGTATCGATAGTGATTTTCCAGTAGTCAGGCGCAGAGTAAGGCGCCGGCGTCGAAGGCGAACGTTCCGGGGTCGGACCCGGTGGCTTGGCGCAAGGGCTCCAGAGAATCCGTGAAATAGGCGCGCTGCAACCAGCGGGATCCGGCGAAAGAGTCGCGGCCGTGGAGCACGCGATCGTCCTTAAACAAGAGCCCGGTTCCAGGCCCGACGACGACGCGTGCCGGTTCCAAGGACATCAGCAGCGCGCGGAAGCGGTCGAGCGCCCCGGTGGCTTCGGGCGTCAACGGCTCGATCGAAGAGCTGGCGGCTGAGACGCGCGCCAAGCCCAGTTCATCGCGCCACAGAATGGGACACGGAGCAGAGAGTATCCCTCTTCCCGGCAATGAAAAACTGGCTGGACAAGCGTGCCGGAAGATGGGTTTGGCGAGCGAAGCCGCAAGATCTGCCGGAGCCGCTTCGATGATCTGGCCGGCGGTAAGAACCAGCGTGGCGGCATCCTGGTTGCGGAGACCGTAGAGTAAGATCCCGCTCTGGCGAAAGCGCCGCGGCAAGAAAGCATTATCGCTATGGAAGCCGAACTGAACCCGTCCGGCGTTGGACTGAATCCGCTCCATGCCCTGGATCGGCACGACTTCCTGGATAGGTGCGCCGAACTTTTCGTTCCGATAGGAAAGAATCTCACCATGCGTGCCGATGATGCCGCAAATCACGGCCTCGGAGACGGCTTGCTTATTGCGGGGGCGCATTCCATCGGCCGGAGTCGGAGGCAGTTCGGGATCGACCGGAAGGTTTTCGAACAGGAGAGCAGGGATGCCGGTGGGGGTGAAAAATTCCTCCAGGGCCTCCGCAAAATGCTCGGGTAAGTGCCGGAGGGCCAGATGAACAGCGGCGTCGCAAAACGCGGTCCAGGCGTTCAGATCGTGATAGTCGGGAAAAGCGAGCGCGGCCGCATCGCGCGTCCAAGATTCGCGATTGCGCTCGGGAAGACGTAAAAAGGGAGGCTCCACCGATAAGGAGGCCTGCGGACGGGGGAGTGTGGGAACGGACGCCATGCGGAAAGTAATCCTATTGTAGCGGAGGGCGAGGCATGCCTCGGCGTTGCTCTTCTGTAACCAGCCTTTTTACTTGAAATGCGGAGTTCTTACTTCCGCGTCTGGACGGCGCATGCGCCACCCACAAGGCTCCTAAGACTATCCAAAAACAGAACACTTCGCGAAACCACAGACTGGATCCCGGGTTTGGTAACAGCCGTGCTTCCGCTAAGTGCAAGGATCAGCGATGGATATCACATGTTCCTCTCAGCTAACCCGTCGGCTATCGGATAGTGTAGCCTGCGTGCTGTGTTATGTGCTGGTACCGATCTCAGGCGCGTTTTTCCTTTATTCCCGCCGCTACGGTGACATTTGGTCGGTTCGATTTCATGCCTTTCATTCGACTCTGATGGCAGGGCTTTGGGCGGCCGCTTGGGGCACGCTTCGGCTGATCGAAGGAATCTCGCCTTGGTTTCTGGCGACGTTAGCGGAGGAACTTCGATTTGTAATGAACCTGGGCTTTATCCTTGTTTGGGTGGCTCTGTTGGTTACCGCTTATCAACGGGGACGCTGCGCCACCATACCTCTGGTTCATATTCTCGCCGTTCGGCTGGCCCGCAAGTCTGAGACGCAATAGTCACTCAGTCTTCAGGCACCAAGCGATATCCGACGCCAGGCTCGGTTTGCAAGTACTTCGGCCGGGCGGGGTTACGCTCCAGCTTGCGGCGCAGCTGGGCGATATACACGCGCAGATATTGAGCCTGTTCGGTGTGCTGAGGTCCCCAGACTTCGTTCAGTAACTGGCGCTGCGTGAGAACTTTCCCGGCGTGCTGGATAAGGACCTGGAGCAGCTTGTACTCATTGGGCGTCAGGTGGACTTCCTGGGCGTCGACGCGGACGACACGTTTTTCGAGATCGACCTCAACGGGGCCGAAACGCACCACCGAGCCAGCGGCGTCTCCACGCGTGCTGGCCCGTCGCAGAGCGGCGCGAACCCGGGCCAACAGCTCGCCTATAGCGAAGGGTTTGGCGACATAGTCGTCAGCGCCCAGGTCGAGCGCGGCGATTTTGTCCTTCTCCTGGCCGCGGGCGGAGAGCACCAGGATGGGGATCTTTCCCCATTCCCGGACTCTCTGAATCACTTCCAGTCCGTCTCGATCGGGCAAACCGAGGTCGAGCAGAATCAGATCCGGCTGGCGCGATGCGGCTTGCGCCAAACCGTCCTCGGCAGTGATCGATTCCTGCAGGCGATAACCTTCGGCATCGAGCGCGGCGCGCAGAAAGCGGCGGATCTGCGGGTCGTCTTCGATCAGGAGAAGGAGAGGCTTCATGCGGACGCTGTTTTCGATTCGGAAGGGAGAGAGATCCGAAATATGGTCCCGCCGCCTTCGCGAGCCAGAGCTCGAATCGTCCCGCGATGGGCTTCGACGATGGCGCGGCAGATGGGAAGGCCGAGCCCGGCGCCGCGCACCTTCTCAGATTTGCCGCGATAGAATTTTTCGAAGATTCGCTCTTCGTCGCCGGGAGGAACGCCGGGACCGCGATCGCGCAGTTCAATGATCACGGCGGCGTTGTCTTCAAACGCAACCAAGTCGAGGGGGGAGCCCGGCGGCGTATACTTGGCGGCGTTCTCGATCAAGTTCCACAGTACCTGCCCGAGGAGCACGTCGTCCACGAACACCATTATTGGTAGAGCTTCGGGCGGAAGATTCCCGGCCAGGTCGGTTGAAACCACGCGGCCTTCAAGCTGGGGCTCCATACGCTGGAGCACGGTCCCGACGATTTCCTCCAGCGGATAGAGGTCGCGGCGGAGCTCCACGCCACCCGATTCAAAGCGTGTCATATCGAGCAGATTGCCGACCAGGCGGCTAAGGCGCACGGCTTCGTCGGAAATGCTTTCGAGCAGCTCCTGCTTGGTTTCCGCGGGCAACCGGTCGCCCTGTGAGCGCAGCGTGGAGGCGGCGCCGGTGATGGAGGCGAGCGGCGTGCGAAGGTCATGCGACATGGCGCTCAGCAGGGAACTGCGCATCTGTTCGGTCTGCATGTGAACCCGAGTTTCTTCCTCGGCCCTCTGGCTCATGGTGCGTTCTATGGCCAGGGCAGTCTGGCTGGCGAAGACTTCGAGCAGATGTTGTTGTTCGGGTGCGAAGATGCGATTCTCCCCATTGGACACGACATCAGGCAAAACGGCCAGGACGCCGAAGGTTTCGCGCGCTCCGCGCAAGGGAAGATAGAGCGCCGTCGCGCCGGGCAGCGTGTCGGTGCGCAGGCCGGCCTTGTGGCCATGATCGAAGACCCACTGCGCGATGGCTTCCTCAGAGGGCGGCACGGGTAAATGATCGGAAGTGCGGCGGCGGAAGGAGAGCTGGCCGTCCTCCGGCAGGAACATTACGACGCGCGCGCCAAAGACTTCCTCGGCCAGGGTGGCGGCGGCTCGGGCAGCTTCAAAAACACGAGTTTCCGCGGCGAGCTTGCTCGATAGGCGGTACAAGGCTTCCGTGCGGGCTTGGCGCACGGCGGCTTGACCAGCGTGCTCGCGCAGCCGGGCGGTCTGTGCACTGATGACCAGAGCGACTAACAGCATCATGGCAAAGGTAAACACGTACTGATAATCGGAAACCGCGAAGGTCAGGTAGGGAGGCACGCAAAAGAAATCGAAAGCGGCCACGCTCACAAACGAGACCGTCACGGAGACCCGGCGGCTACAGCGCATAGCGACCGCGACCACCCCGCCCAAATAAATCATGGCGAGATTGGTGGCAGCCAGGGTGTCGCGGAGGAGTAGAGAGGCGATGGTTGCCACGGCGACTATGGCTGCGGCCAGGAATGCTTCGCGAAGTGGCACCACGCGTCAACAGTATCAGGTCTCGTCTGGTTTGCGAATTTCGGTCTCCAAAGAACCCAGGATGTCGCGGCGATCTCCGCTGTCGAGATCACGTTCCAACCTGCGGAGCGCCACTCCGACAACATCCCGGTGGTGAAGCCGGGAACCGACGCCGGACTGTGCGCAGAGCCGCAGCCAGATGCGATGCAGGCGGTCGACGTCCTCCGGCCATAGCCGCGGAGGATGAGGCCCCAGGTTCACGTAGATGGAGGGCCGATCGGGATTGGTGATTTCCAGGGAAAAAGCGTGGCGCGGCTCGGCGAGGCGCTCCCAGGCGAGGCCGATGCGGCTGGCCAGCTCCTCCGAGGCCATGCGGGCGGATACTCCGACCACCAGCTTGGACACCTGAAGCCGTGCTGCCGTCTGAACCATTGCGTCAAAGGGATCGACGGCAGGGACCACCAGCAGTTCGACACTCTTGCCTTGTTTCTCCGCCACGGAGACTACGTGTGAGAACAGCTCCTGCTCGTCGTGGGCAAAGAGCTGATCATCCTGAAGATCGTATTCCGCGGCGCCGGTAGAGAGTTGGCGGACGGTCATGACCACGATGTCGTGGCGGCGCAAGTTGGTTTTCTCCAGAGCCTTGTTCAGGTGCCACAGACGGCGGGAATCGCGAACGGCGACCAGGATGCTGCCGGGCCGCGCATGGAGAGTATCCGTGCCGATCTCGGCCTGGTGATCCAGGTTGAATTTCTCCAGATCCGCACGATGCTCTTTCTTCTTGCCGGCGTTGATGTGTTCGGAAACCAGGAACAGAACGTAGAGAACGATGGTGAAGGAGACTCCGTAGATGGTCGCGATTCTTTTCGTAAACAAATTGGCGATAGCGACCAAGAAGAGGATCGAAGTAGTAGCCGCCAGGCCGATGGGGATTTCCACCCTGCCCAGCCTGATGTTGAACGGGAACTTATACTCCTGGTCATGACGCTGGTAGCGCAGCACCAGCACTCCCAGAGCCTTGAGCGCGAAGCTCCACACTACGCCGAAGGCGTAGGCCTCACCCAGCAGGAGCACGTCGCCGCGGCTGGCGATGATGGTCGCGATCTGGAGCAGCGCCATCAGGTTCAGAATCCGGTAGGTGGTGCCGAACTTGCGATGCGGGCGGCGGAACCAGTCGAGCAATACGCCGTCCTCGGCCACACGATTCATCACGCCGTTCACGCCGATGAGCGACGTATTCACGGCGCCGGCCAGAATCAGTACCCCGACAATCACCACGAAGATGTGAAACCCGAGCTTGAGGGCAGCGGGTCCGGCGAAGTTGTCCACCAGGCCGCCGATCAGATTGTCGTAATAGGTGCTGCGGACCGCATCAGGAATGATCATCACGGCGAACACGGAGATCAAGCCAGTGCAGATTACGCAGTAGGTGCACACCATGTTGGCGGTGAGGCGCAGGTTCTTGAGCTTGGGATAGGCGAGTTCGCGGTACACCTGGGCGAGGGTCTCGAATCCGCTCATGGCGAGGATCGAGTGGCCGAAGGCCACGATGATCACCACGAAGGAAAGTTGCGCCCAGAAAGTCCCGTTGAGCCATCCCAGCGATTCGCTGGTCAGGCGAATATGCGAAGGCGTAGGCAGCGGGGGCAAAGTCGCACCGCCGCGCATGACCAGCGTGAGCGGGCACCAGACGAGGAGGATGACCACCATGACGGTGGTAATCTGCATGATGCGCAGAGCCTTGGTGCTGGACTCGGGGACGCCTTTGATGTTCGACCACCAGAAGTAACACGTCACGATGACGCTAAAGAAGACCGCAAAATAATTCGGATTCGTACGCCAGGTTTGGTGAAAAGCCAAACTCAGCTCGTTTAGGAGGCTCCCCAGATACAGCCCCGCGCTGACCACGCTGATGGGACCGGTGAGAATATAGTCCACCACCAGGGCAGAGACGGAAAGCTTGGCCACGGTGGGTCCCATGCTGTCGCGCACAACGACGTATACGCCGCCGCGCACGAACATACTGGAACTCTCCATGTACACGGAGCGGACCAGGTAGCTGAACAGCATCACCGCTACCACCATCCAGGGCGCGGACTTGCCGATGGCCTGCTCGGCGATGCCTCCGATGTAATACATGGTGGACGCCATGTCGTTCAGCACCACGGCGGCGGCTTGCCAGACGGAGATGAAGGTGAGGGCGACGGTGGTGGCGACGACTACTTTCGTGGTGGCGGAAGAGTTTGACGCGGGTACGGAAGCCTCAGTCCGCGGATTCATACGGCGACCACCAGGACCCGGCGTCCGTCCTGCCGTAACATTTTGGCTAGGGAGTGATCACATGAGGGCCACCATGAAGGCCACCAGCGCCTTTTTTGTGCGCCTACGATCACAAGCGAATCGGGCGGCAGCGCGCGGCGAATGGTTTCATTCCGGTCGCGGCAGAGGTAGATTTCGATAGCGGTGTCCTCGGATGCGATGGATTCGAGCGCGTGCTCGGTGAATTCCACGGGAACGGGCGGCGCCGCGAGGGGCAGGGGATAAGGGACCACCTGAGCCACCATCAGCGTGATGCGAGCGCCGAGACCTCGGGCCATGGTCCGGGCGGTTGCGAGCGCCATGGCGGTCCTGGGGAGGTCAGTGAAGATGACCTGGAGATCGAGCTTGCGGCCGTTCTCGGAGACATCGGGCGGCGCCGGTGAAGAGCCGTGCTTGAGGCGAACAGGTTCGTAATACACCAATCCCAGGCTAGGGAAATCCGCATAAAGGCGGCATTCATATCCGGGCCGGCAGTATCAAGAAAGTGTTAAGAGTATGATGTTCTTCATGCGTCTGTGCCGGTTTGGGGACTCGCGTCTGGGATTGGTTGAAGGCGGGACGGTCCGAGATGTCACGGCGGCGCTGGAGGTGTTGCCGGCGTATCGGTATCCGTTGCCTGGATACGACCCACTCATTGCGAATCTGGAGAAGGTGAGCGGGAGGATTCGCGAGATCGCCAGCAGCGCGCCGAGTTTGCCGCTCGAGAGCCAAAGGCTTCTCAGTCCGGTGGCGAATCCGGGGAAAATTATCGCCGCGCCAGTCAACTACGAGAGTCACCGGAGCGAGGTGGCGAGCGATTCGCAACTGAACGCCGGCAACCCCGGGCATCTGGTCACTATTCATAAAGCGGGATTGTTTCTGAAGGCCAACAGTTCACTGGTGGGTCCCGGCGAGGGGATCGCGCTGTGGCATCTGGAGCGCCGCAACGATCACGAAGTGGAACTGGCGGTGGTGATCGGCAAGCGCGCCAATAATGTGAGCGGCAAGGACGCGCTCCAGTACGTGGCGGGCTACTGCATTGGCCTGGATATTTCAATCCGCGGCCAGGAAGATCGCAGCTTCCGCAAATCCCCCGATAGCTATACGGTGCTGGGTCCGTGGCTGGTGACGCCGGATGAGATCCCCGATCCAGGCCAACTGGATCTGTCCATCCGGTTAAATGGCGAGACCAAGCAAAGCTCAAACACCAAATACATGACGCTGGGAGTGGCGGAGTTGATCGAAATGGCGTCGTCCTTCTACACGCTGCATCCTGGCGATATCATCAGCACGGGGACTCCGGAAGGCGTGAGTCCGATCGTGCCGGGCGACGTGATCGTCGCGGCGATCGAGAAAATCGGCAGCATGGAAGTGAAGGTTCGCGCGGCCCAGGTCGCGGTGGAAACCACGGCTTAAGGAGAGCCTCATGGCGGACACTTTGAGCACGACGTTTCACGTCAAGCCGGAAACGTCCGCTGAGCGGCGCGAATACTATCAACGCCTGGAACAGAAGCACGCGGCTCCCTTATGGGAGGTGCTGGGCGATCTGATCCCTGCGCAGCCTCGTCCGGCGGCGAGTCCCGCGCTGTGGCGGTATGAGGAAATGCGTGCGCTGCTGCTGGAAGCGGGCCGTCTGATCACGCCGCAGGAAGCGGAGCGGCGGGTGTTGATCCTGGAAAACCCTGCCATGCCAGGAACGTCACTGATCACGCAGAGTGTGTACTCGGGTCTGCAACTGGTGGCGCCGGGAGAGACGACGCCGACGCATCGCCATGTGACGTCCGCGATCCGCTTCGTGATCGAGAGCGATCAGGGCTATACGGCGGTGGATGGCGAGCGGACCACCATGCATCCCGGCGATTTCGTGCTGACGCCGTCGTGGACTTATCACGATCACGGAAATCCGGGCGATGCGCCGGTTATCTGGCTGGATGGTCTGGACATTCCTATCGTGAACATGCTCGGCACCAGCTTCGCGGAACCCTATCGTGGGGGTTTGCAGCCGATGACCCGGCCGGAAGGGGACGCGCAGGCTCGCTACAGCGAGGGGCTTCTTCCGCTGAACTATACACCTAGCAGATTGGCGACGCCGGTGTTCAATTATTCCTACGCTCGCAGCCGGGAGGCGTTGGATCGTCTGTATCGCAACGGGCCGCTGGACGAATGTCACGGGATCAAGATGCAGTACGCGAATCCGGCGACGGGCGGGTATCCCATGCCGACTATCGGCGCGTTCCTGCAACTCCTGCCGTCGGGATTTCACGGCGCAAGATATCGTTCCACCGATGCGGCGGTGTACTGCGTCGCGGAAGGTTCGGGCAGGAGCTATATCGGCGGTGTCGACTTCGAGTGGCGGAAAAGCGATGTGTTCGTGGTTCCGTCATGGTGTCCGGTATCGCACCAGGTGCATGGCGACTCGGTGCTATTCAGCTTCTCGGATCGTCCGGTACAAAAGGTATTGGGGTTGTGGCGGGAAGAGGCCCGATGCGTGTAAAATGTGTGCGCGGGGAGAACCCAATGAAGAAACTGGCTGTATTTGCGGCGATGGTGATGGGAGCGGCGCTGCCGGTGCTGGCGCACCATTCGGTGTCCGCGGAGTTCGACGCCTCCAAACCGGTCAAGGTCAGCGGCAAGATCACCAAGATCGAGTGGATGAATCCGCATGGCTGGGTTTACCTGGATGTCAAGAACGATAAGGGTGACATCGAGAAATGGCAGTTCGAGTTCGGCGCTCCCAATGAACTCGTTCGCCGGGGTTGGAAGCGAACAGACCTGAAGGAAGGCGACGAAATCACGGTTCAAGGCCTGATGGCCAAGAAGGGCAACTTCACGGGCAACGTGCGCTCCATCACCTTGCCCGGCGGCAAGCAGGTTTTCAGCGGAACCGCGCCGGGAGCGGACGACGGGAACTAACCTTCCCGAAGGCACATTCCTGAAGATTAACGTCACAAACGTCATAGACGAGAGCCGCATCGGCGCGTTCCAGATCAGCACATACCTGCTGTGTTTCGCGTGCCTGCTGATGGACGGCTTCGACGTACAGTCGCTGGGTTATGTGGCGCCGGCACTCAGCGCGGAGTTGCATATTTCGCGCGTGCAGCTCGGTCCGGTGCTGAGCGCGGCACCTCTGGGCGTGCTGATCGGGTCGATCCTGTGCAGCATGCTGGCCGACAAGATCGGGCGTCGTCCAGTATTGATCGCGACCACGCTGTTTTATGCGCTGCTGACGTGGCTGACTGCGCGCGCGTATTCGCTGGAGGAACTGCGGATCGTGCGGGTGATCGGCGGGATCGGCATGGGCGCGATTATGCCGAACGCGATGGCGCTGGTAGGCGAATATAGTCCGCGGCGGTCGCGTGTCACCATCATGATGATCGTCTCGAACGGATTCACGGCGGGCGCGGCACTGGGCGGGTTCGTGGCGGCGTGGCTGCTGCCCCGATTCGGCTGGCGGTCGGTGTTCTACTTCGGCGCGGCGGTGCCTCTGGTGATCGGCGTGCTAATGATCGTGTTGCTGCCGGAATCGCTGCAATTTCTGGCTTTGCAGGGTAAGCAGGTGACGCAGCTGGGGCGCTGGTTGAAGCGGATCCAGCCGTCCCTGAATGTTAGCGGCGCGCAGTACGTCACCCCCGATGAACCGAAAAAAGGCGGCGTCACATTTTTCCGGCTGCTGCACGATGGGCGCGCGGCGGGTACGCTGCTGCTGTGGACCATCAACTTCATGAACCTGCTGAACCTGTACTTCCTCCAAGGCTGGCTGACTACGGTGGTGACGGACGCAGGCTATCCGCAGACCACGGCGGCCATGGTCGCCAGCATGGTGCAAGTGGGTGGAACGATCGGAGCTTTTACACTAGGCTGGTTTGTACATAAGCTCGGGTTTGTGCCGGTGCTGACGACCTGCGGCGTGCTGGCGAGCATCAATATCGCCATGATCGGACAGCCCTGGATTTCGCTGGCGATGCTGACCACGGTAGTATTTATCGCGGGCGTGTGCGTAACGGGGGGGCAAGCGGCGATCAACGCTCTTGCGGCGACGTACTATCCGACCGAGCTGCGGTCGACCGGCATCGGCGCGGGCCTGGGTGTGGGCCGCATGGGCGCGATCATCGGGCCGACACTGGCGAGCGTGCTGCTGGGATACGGATGGTCGGCGCGCGATCTGTTTTTGGCGGCGGCGGTGCCTCCCTTGATCGCGGCGATAGCGATGATCGCGTGGAAATTCCTGGTGGGAACCGAGTCGACTGCGGACACTGAGACGCAGGTCACTGCTCACTAGCCGGCTGCGGTTTTACTTCTCGGGGGCGGCCTTTTGCTTGTCGATGTCCGAGGAGATCAAGCCTTCTTTGATTTCTTTGTTGTTCTCCGTACAGACGTACTCCATGATCTCTTCCTTGGCGGGCATCAGCTTCCAGACACGGGTATTCTTGAAGGGCTTCACGTAGGAGATAGGATCGTCCACAGTCAGCTCCTGGGTCAAAGTGTCATAGTCGGTGCGCGTGTATCGCTCGACGAAATGCGCCTGGCTGCTGACGGGATGCCCGCGCGTATCCAGGATCATCATGGGCGAGGCGAAGAAGGGGCCGACGGTATCGATGACCAGGGTATCGCCGTCCCAATGTCCAACGGAGTGCCCGTACCAGGTGGTCTGGCGCGCGTCGTCGCCGGGGTGGGGGCGCCCGTCCAGATACACGACGTGGAACGCGAACATGGATTCGTGCAGGAACACCACTTGCGTGGGAGTAGCGACGATCTGGGTCGGAACCGGCGCATTTCCCGAGCGGGTGTAGCCCATGGGGTTGCAGTGCGCGGTGGCGTCGAAATCCTCGGGCTTGTAATTCCTGAACCACTCCGCGCCCCAGGTGGTCATCTGGATGGGCTCGGCGGGTCCTTTATAGCTGCAGCCTTTCAACTGGGCTCCGCAGTTATCATTGCGGCTGCTCTGGGTCATATCGATGACGAAGGGGTGATCCCATACGCCACTCAGGTCGGGCTTGCCGTTGGCGAGCTTGGGTACGGGTGGCTTGGCCTTGGTTTGCGCAACTATTTGCGACACGAGCGGCAGAGCGGCGAGGGTGACAACCAATGCGAATTTCATACTCGCTCACATTTTACATTTCTCAAAGAAGGGAAGCGAGCAGACCACGATCGAACGGGCGCAGCGCGTCAATCGCTCCCATGCGTACTTTCGCCGGCCAATCGGGGTTCGCGATCAATGAGCGGCCGACGGCGACCAGATCGAACTCGCCGCGCTCCAGCCGGTCGAGCAGGTCATCGATGCCGGTTGCGGGGACGCTGTCGAGCGAGCGGAAGGATGTCGTAAAATCCGCGCCGAGCGTGACGGATCCGACGGTAATGGTCGGCTTGCCGGTCAGCTTCTTGGTCCAGCCGGCCAGGTTGAGATTACTGCCGTCAAATTCGGGCGTCCAGAATTGACGCGCCGAGCAATGGAAGATATCCACGCCGGCGTCAGACAAGGGCCGCAGGAAGTGATCGAGCTCATCCGGAGTCTTCGCCAGCTTCGCATCATAGTCGCCGATCTTCCACTGCGAGATGCGCAGGGCAACAGGGAATCCGGGACCGACGCGCTGCCGCACTTCGCGGATGACATCCACGGCGAATCGCGTGCGTGCGACCAGATCCCCGCCGTAGAGGTCCGTGCGCTGGTTGGTTTTCTCCCAGAAGAACTGGTCGATCAGGTATCCATGCGCTCCATGCAGCTCGACGCCATCGAAGCCGATTTCCTGGGCCGATCGAGCCGCCTGCGCATAGGCTTGAACGGCGGCATGGATATCGTCCTGAGTCATGGCAAACTCGCCCGAAGGTCCCACCGGATGCGCGGGGTCCACAGGAGGAGGCCCGCTTGAGACTTGCAGGCCGACGTGCCAGAGCTGCGAGAAAATATGTCCTCCGGCGGAATGCACCTGATCGGTCACGCGGCGCCAGCCTTTCAGAGCGGCTTCCCCGACATGTGCGGCACTCTGGGATCGAAACCGGCGGATGGATGCGGCGGATAGGTTCCTTCCGTGACGATCAGCCCCACACCGCCTTCGGCACGACGCCGGTAGTAAGCAGCAACATCCTCGCCGGGAACGCCTCCAGGAGAGAACGATCGGGTCATGGGCGCCATGACGATGCGGTTGGGGAGCGCGACGCCCTTGATCGAGAAGGGCGTGAATAAGGCTTGCGGGGAGCGGGTCATGCGGGAAACACGGCTCCGTCGCCGATCACCGTATTCCACTTGCGGACGCGCCAGGCTTTGACCAGGCCGTTCCGAACGTACGGATCGGCCGCGGCAAACGATTCGGCAGGCTGCGGAGAGGGGCCGCGGAACACCAGCACGGCACCGTCGGGCGGATCGGCCAGGGCGCCGGCCATCACCAGTTCGCCGCGATGGGCGGCTCTTTGGATCAGCGAGAGATGTTCGGCGCGAAAGGGGCCGCGACGGTCTAGGTAGTCGTCCACCACGTCATAGAGCAGGAGGAAGTGGGTCGCCAAGATATAAGGATATCGCGTGGCGGCGCTACGGAAGGGCCGATTACACTGCCGGGCAGGGCACTGAGCGGCCCCGTATGATAATGGGAGAAGAACCGAGGACGTAC
>Ga0207695_10000791_pt1 | contig 59405 bp, 39 predicted proteins | sample KBSC54metaG_FD_184354 | JGI IMG/M metagenome (GOLD analysis project Ga0207695, IMG submission 184354) | Corn rhizosphere microbial communities from Kellogg Biological Station, Michigan, USA - KBS C5-4 metaG (SPAdes) (version 2) | ecosystem: Host-associated > Plants > Roots > Rhizosphere > Soil...
GAGTTGGCAACCTTGCCCGGCGGCACGGCAATGCCGTACTGCGCGAACAGTTCTTTAGCCTGGTACTCGTGGAAATTCATTCGATACCTCGAGCGAACGGGGGAAACAGTGAAAACCGCATGCCGATGCACCGGCACGGGTGAGGAGAGCGGACGGCGGTACTACAACGCGCTGCCGGCATGCAGTGCGCTGCCACCATGCTTTCGCATGACGAAAACCGCGCAATACGGCCAGGTATTTTCGCGGAACCTGGGGTCGATGGCAAAGGGTTGTTGCGCTGCAGCGGGAGAAGAACCATGCCCGCGCCGCCCCCTCGGGAACAAAATCCCTACCGATTCCGTGACTTCCCTGCCCAGACCCGACGGATAAAAAGGTGTCGCAACCAGCAGTTCCCCACCCCCCGTTCCCTGTTCCCCGCCCCCATTCCTATACTGCGCCCACTGCCCCGCCATCGAGTGCCGCCTAGGTGTCATCCACCGCACCGCCTGTCCCGTCCGCACCCCGCCAGGCTACCGAGGCGATTCGCCACGAGCTGTCGTTTCTCAACTATTTCCGGCTGGTGCAGGCGTGTATCTATGTCGGCCTGGCCTTCAGCCCACCAGGACTGGGCTGGCCCAAGCTCAACGACGTGGGGTTCGCCCGCAACATCGCACTGGTGTTCCTGCTGTTCACGGTGGTGGTACTGCTGCTGACCCGCCGAGGCACGCAGCGCAGCCGGCTGGTGGTCTCCGGCGCCCTGGTGGTGGATATCGTTGCCGCCGTGCTGGCCGTGACCTCCATGCACGATGCCCGCATTGGCATCGCCATGATGCTGGCGGTCAATCTGAGCGCCGGCGCGCTGATCCTGCCACTGCGGCTGTCGCTGTTCTTCGCTGCGTTGGCGACCCTGGGCATTCTTGGCCATTCGGTGGTGGAGCTGCCCAGTGCCGATGCCAACATGGATCGGGAACTGCTCGAATCGGGCTTGTTCGGCCTGGCGTATTTCGCCAGTACCCTGCTCTGCCATGTATTGAGCCGGCAGATGCGGGCCACTGAGGCGCTGGCCGAACAGCGCAGCATCGACCTGGCCAACCTGTCTCAAGTGAACGAATTGATCATTCGTCGCATGAAGACCGGCGTACTGCTGGTCGACGACGCCAACCGTATCCACCAGATCAACGAATCGGCATGGATGCTGCTGGGCAATCCATCGGCCGATCAACGCGACCTGGGCCGCCTCGCACCCGAACTGTCACGCCGCCTCTATCACTGGATGACCTCCGGCAAGCTCGACGAAACCTCGACCCAGCTGGCCGATGGCGTGCCCGAAGTCGTACCGCGCTTCACCCGCCTGGCGCCCAACGACGACTCGCACGTGCTGATCTTCCTGGACGATACCTCGCTGGTTTCGCGTCGCGCCGAAGAACTCACCTTGAGCTCGCTCGGCCGCCTGTCGGCATCGATCGCCCATGAGATCCGCAACCCCTTGGCGGCGATCCGCTATTCGGCGCAGCTGCTGGCCGAATCGACCGATCTGAACGGCACCGACCAGCGCATGGTGGAGATCATCAACAACCACTGCGTGCGCCTGAACGAGATCATCGAGAACATCCTGCAGCTATCCCGACGCGAACGCTCGCGTCCGGAAACGCTGGATCTCGGCCGCTGGGCGCTCGGTTTCGTCGAGGAATATCGCCAGGGCAACGACCTGGGCGAAGATTCCCTGCGCGTCATCGCCGGCAACGAACCGGTGGCTGCGCTGGCCGACCCGCAGCAGTTGCAACAGGTGGTGTGGAACCTGGTTCAGAACGCTCTGCGCTACGGCCGCATGCCCGGCCAGCCGGCCCGCGTGATGGTCGTCGCGCGCCACGGCGAACATGGCGTGCCGATTCTCGAAGTGATCGACCGCGGCCCGGGCATCGCGCCGAAAGTGGCCGCGCAGATCTTCGAGCCGTTCTATACGACGCACGAATACGGCACAGGGCTTGGGCTGTATTTGGCCAGGCAGATGAGCGAAGCCAATCAGGCGTCGCTGGAATACGTGCGCGTAGCCGGTGGCGGCAGTTGTTTTCGACTGGTGCTGACGCCGTCGTACAAGGGGAAGAATGTGGAGGCTGAGGCGTGAGGCCGACCGCTGCTCGGCCTGTAAAGCCGCTCGCCAGCGCCCACTGAAAAGAGCAAAGGGAGAAATCAGGGCGAGCCGTGCTACCGGTCTTTCCCTCTTTGCCCTTCCCAGCTCGCAGAGCGAGCGGCTTTAAAGGGCGCGAAGCAACCGGCCTTAGAGCGCGCATAGCGCGCCCTCACGTCTGACGAACCACCAGCTCCACCGGCAAAACCTCCGACTCCACCGCCTCACCCTGGATCAATCCCAGCACCTTGCGCGCCAGCAGCGTGCCGCCCTCCTGCCAGTCCTGACGCACCGAACTCAGGGGCGGCATGAAGCTCGCCGCCAGCGGCATGTCGTCATAGCCGACGACGGCGACATCGTTGGGCACCTTGCGCCCCAATGCCTCCAATGCGCGAATTGCCCCCATCGCCAGCAAGTCGCTGCAGGCAAATACCGCATCGAATGAGACGTCACGCGCGGCGAGCGACTCGATCGCATCGATACCTGAGGCGACGGTGAACTCGTCACGGCGGATCAGCAGCGGCTTGATGCCGTGCAACCCCAGCTCATCGACGAAACCGGTCAGGCGTTCAAAGATTTCCAGATGTCCGGGGTTACCGATGAACACCGGGTTGCCTCGCCCCTGAGCGACGAAATGCCTGGCCACTACAGCGCCGCCTTCGCGGTTGTCGCTGCCGACCACCACGTGTTCGTCGTGCTCACCCTGCGCACCCCATACCACCATCGGCAGGCCAAGCTTGTCGAAGCGACGTACCGCGTCCTGCCGCACACCTTGTCCAAGCAGGATCATGCCGTCGGCGGCCTGCACGGCTGCGGCAGTGGCACCCTGGCGGGTGGTCAGCAAGACGCTGTAACCGGCCGCCGTCAGCTCCTGCGAGATGCCGCCCAGCAACACCAGCGGATACGGGTCGAACATGGTGCGGTCATGGCTTGGCTTCATTTCCACGATGACCGCCACCGTGTAGCTGCGGCGCAGGCGCAGATTTCGCGCGCTGACATTGAGCTTGTAACCGTGCTCTTTCGCCAGGGCCTGGAGGCGATCTCGCGTTTCACGATTGACCAGCGGACTGTCGCTCAGCGCACGCGATACGGTGATTTTGGAAACTCCCGCCAACTGGGCCAGGTCGGCCATCGTCAGGTTGGCAGGCAGCGTATCCCGCGCCGGTGTTTTCCCGTGTTTGCCGCTCAAGACCGAACCCCATGAATCCCATGCCGATGGTGCACTACAAACACCGGCGGTGGAACCTCATCGCCCTCATGCGCTTTCGCGGCTAAGTGGGTGAATTTCTTCACGAGCAGGCTCATCCAAAGCTAACTCCCCGTAAAACCTAAGGAAATGCTGCGTCACAGCAAATGATATCGATATCTTGATATCGATATCATTTGCTGCAATGCTCCCGCCCCGCTCGGTAGGCGATCCATAAAAGGTCGTCCGCCCTCCACCCAAAGCGCACAAGAAAGGGGAATCCGTTGGAACACCATGATTCGGTGCCGGCCAAGGCTGCTGTGCAGGCACCGTCCAGCACCACACCAGTTGATCCCTGGGTGCTGACCCGCCGCTTCAAGGATCCGGGCAGTTTTGCCCAGGACGAGAGTCTGTTTGCGCTTTCCAACGGTTCGCTGGGCGTGCGCGGCGGCCTGGAGGAGGGCGACAGCCCGACCCAGGGCAGCTTCCTGGCCGGCGTGTGGGAACGCACCCCGATCGAATACCACGAACGCTTCCCCGGCTTTGCCGCACATACCGACACGCGTGTTCCGGTGGCCGACGCAACCCGTATCCATCTACGCCTGGGCGATACGCCCGTGCGACTGGAAGACGGCGAGTGGCTGGACTTCTCCCGCTCGCTTGACCTGCGTTCGGGAACGTATCGCCGCCATCTGCGCTGGCGCTCACCCGAAGGCTTCACCCTCGACATCCTGGCCGAGCGCATCGTCTGCCTGGATGAACCGGGCCTGCTGGCGATCCGCTACCAAGTCAGTTCGATCGACTACGACGGCCCGATCACCCTCGAATCGGCCATCAGCACCGCGCGCGACGCCGTCGAACAGGGTCATGATCCGCGCATCGGCACGCGCCTCGACGGCGGCCTGAGCAATACCGATACCTTTGCCGAACAGGCCCTGGCCTGGGTGGGGCAACAGACCACGCACAGCGACATCCGTGCGATCTGCGCGCAAGGCCACATCGCCCTCGACAACAGCCTGGTGTTCCGCCATGCGGCACTGGCGCCGCACGGCGTGATGCAGATGTACGACGGCGCCCTGCATCCAGGCGGCAGTGTCACGATCGAGAAGTACGCGGCCTATGCCTGGACGCGTCCCGCCGATTGCGAGCCGCACGCCGAATTGTTCGCGCGTGCCGAGGCGACACTGCAGCGCGGCATGCACACGGGTTTCACCGCCCTGCTCGCACGCCAGACTTCGCAACTCGATCGGCTGTGGCAGGACGCCGACATCGCCATCGACGGCGATCCGCAAAGCGAACAGGCATTGCGCTTCAACCTGTTCCACGTATTTCAGTCCAGCTCGCGCGACGGCAGCGGGAGCACTGCGGCCAAGGGGCTCACCGGCGAGGGCTATGAAGGCCATTATTTCTGGGATGCGGAAATCTTCATGCTGCCGGTGCTGGCGACCCTCACGCCCGCGCTTGCACGCAGCATGCTGAGCTATCGGTATCGCACGCTGGAACGTTCACGCCTGCATGCGCGCGAGCTCAACCATCCGCATGGCGCGCTCTATGCCTGGCGCACGATCAGCGGCGATGAGTGCTCTGCCTATTTCCCCGGTGGTTCGGCGCAATACCACATCAATGCAGCGGTGGCGTGGGCGATTCGCCTGTACGTCGATGCCAGCGGCGACCTGGACTTCCTGCGCGACTGCGGTGCGGAGATGCTGTTCGAAACGGCGCGCATCTGGCTGGATATCGGTCATTTCAATCCCCGCCGTGGCGGCGCGTTCTGCATCCACGAAGTGACCGGTCCGGATGAATACTCCGCCCTGGTGCACAACAACCACTACACCAATCGCATGGCGCAGAAACATCTGCACGATGCCGCCGCCACGGCCGTGTGGATGGCCGGCGCCGCGCCGGTGCAATACGCGCAACTGTGCAAGCGCATCGGCCTGGGCGAAGACGAAATCGCACAGTGGCGCCGCGCGGCCGACGCCATGTATCTGCCGGTGGATGAGCGGCTGGGCATCTTTCCGCAGGACGACAACTTCCTCGACTTGCCGCGCCTGCACGTGCGCACCGAAGAAGCGAAGAAGCCGCTGCTGCTTCGCCTGCATCCGATGACCATCTATCGCCATCAGGTTTGCAAGCAGGCCGACACCGTGCTGGCCCTGATGCTTGCCGGCGAGAACGTCGACCGCGACGCCAAGCGTCGTAACCTCGAGTACTACGAGGGCGTCACCATCCACGACTCCACCTTGTCCGCATCCACCTTTGGCGTGATCGCGGCGGAAGTAGGCCAGACCGGCAAGGCCTATCGCTATTTCATCGATACCTTGCGCGTAGACCTTGATGACTCGCACGGCAATGCCGCGCACGGTATCCACATGGCGGCGATGGCCGGCAGTTGGCTCACTTTCAGCTGGGGCTTCGGCGGCCTGCGTGTGATCGACGGCAAGCCCTCGCTCAGCCCGCGACTTCCCGTGGCATGGAACAGCTACCGGTTTGGCGTGCGCTGGGGCAATGCGCAATTGAGAGTGCAGGTGAGCGGCGAAGGCACCACTTACACGCTGGGGCGCGGCGATCTCCTGAGCTTCTACCACGACGGCGTTGAGTACACGTTGCGTGCAGGCGAAACCTTGGCGCTGCCTCGTGCAGATAGCGGCACATCACATGCGGATGCAAAGGCGGTGATCTTCGACCTCGATGGTGTGATTGCCGACACCGCTGTTGTGCATCTTGCTGCGTGGAAACGCTTGGCTAGTGAACTGCGCGTACCGTTCGACAGTCGCACGGCCGAGCGACTCAAGGGCGTGGATCGCATGGGCTCGCTGGAGATCCTGCTCGAAGGCAGCGACAAGACATTTAGCCACGCGGAAAAAGTGGCCCTTGGCGATCGCAAGAACACCTACTACGTCGAGCAGATTCAGCACTTCGGCCCACAAGATCTGCTGCCTGGTGCACGCGCAGCGGTCGAATCGGTGCGTGCCGCGGGGCTAAAGACCGCACTCGCCTCCGCCAGTCGTAACGCACCGGCTCTGCTCGAAAAGATGGGTATCGCCGAACTGTTCGACTACGTGGTCGACGCGGCAAAAGTCGAGCGATCGAAACCGGATCCGGAAATTTTCCTGGCTGCGGCCAAAGGCGTCGGCATTGCGCCAGCCTTTTGCATCGGCGTGGAGGACGCTGAGGCCGGCGTCGCTGGCATCAAGGCTGCCGGCATGTTCGCCATTGGCATCGGTGACCCGGTCGAGCTGAAGCAAGCCGATACCGTGCTACCCGGCCTGCAGTCCTTCTGCATCGACGATTTTGTTCAACAACACCACCCGCTCCCGGCCACTTTACGGGCCGGCTCGATCCATACAACCACATGAGCAAGTCAGTCATTTTTGGGGAGGAACAAGCATGAGCCAAGTTACGACGCGCCGTCTTCTGACCGCAGCCATCGTTGCCGCCTTGATGGCCGGCGCCGTTCATGCGCAGGATGCGCAGACGGCACCACCAGCGAAGCAGCCCGCAACCAAGGGCAAGCCTGACGTCAGCACGCTGGACCAGGTAGTAGTCACCGGTTCGGCCAGCACCGGAGGCATCAAGAAGATCGATGCCAGCTACGCAATCTCCACGCTGTCGCTTGACGACATCAAGGACGTTGCGCCGTCCAGCACAGCCGACCTTCTGAAAGCAGTGCCGAGCGTCTGGGTGGAATCGAGCGGCGGCCAGACCGGCGCCAATGTATTCGTGCGCGGTTTCCCCGGCGCAGGCGATGCGCGCTTTGTCACGACTGAGCTCGATGGCTCGCCCCTCTATGGGAGTTCCGGCCTCTCCTTCATGAGCACACCGGATCTGTTTCGTCTCGACGACTCCATCCAGCGTGTAGAAGTACTGCGCGGCGGCCCCGCGCCGATCTTCTCGGCCGGCCAGCCGGGTGCCACGGTCAATTTTATCCAGAAGGACGGCACCGATACACCGGAAGGCTCCGGTACCATCCGCGCCACCATCGGCACCGAGGATTTCCACCGCGTCGACTTCTATTGGGCCGGACAGATCGCCAAGGACTGGTACTTTGGCGGCGGCGGCTTTGCTCGTGAAGGCGATGGCGTGCACGATTCGCAATTCCCGATCAATCGCGGCGGCCAGTTCGAAGCGATCATCACGCACAAGTTCGACAATGACAACGGTTCATTCTCGTTCTCCGCGCGCCACACCAACGACAACGATGCGTTCCTTACTTCGTCGCCGCTGGTCAGTATCAATGGCAACGTGCATCGCCTGGACACCTTCGACCCGTCCAGCGATACGCTGCTGGGCAACGACCTGCGCCATGTCTCGTTACAGGTAACACCGGGCGATCCACCGGGAACGATCAACAAGGACGTCTCGCACGGCCGTGGCATGAACCTGTCGGTATTCGGCTCCAAGTTCGACTGGAAGTTCGGCGATGGATGGTCGGTCAGCAACCGCGCCAACTTCGTGCGTGGCGACGTGCCGACGCTAGCCCTATTCAATGGCTCGGCACCGCCCGAATCCATATCGCAATTCGTCAGCGACTCGGTCACTGCGGCCAACGGCATGCCGGGCGTGGTCGCCGCCGGCGGCCTGGCTACTGGTGGCTCGGCCGTCTATACGCATGGCGGCGGCGCGGTCGATCCAAACCAGCAGGTGCTGGAAACCGGCCTGTGGAGCGTCGACAAGCGCATCCGTTCGTTCACCGACGAACTGCGTATCAACAAGGAGCTATTTGAGGGTAATACGCTGACCTTCGGCGGCTATGTAGCCACCTACGGTACGCGTGACCAGTGGTATCTGGGCAACAACGTGCTGACCACGCTGGAGAATAATGCCCGCTTGATCGATGTGACCCTCAACAATGGCGCACAGATCTCGCATAACGGTTTTGCCAGCGGCTCATCCGATGCCTTCTACGAAGCGTGGAGCGGCCGCAACGTGGCTGGCTACTTGAGCGATTCATGGAAGGTCAACGACCAGTGGCTGTTCGACATCGGCGTGCGCATGGAGAACCAGCATGCCAGCGGCGTCGCCGAGGGCAATACCCTGGTCGACCTCGACAACAATCCTCTCACTGTCTACAACAACAATTCGTCGGTGGCTAGCGGTCAGTACACTTCGTACAACGAGAGCTCGTCGCACGCTTCATGGACCGCCGGCGCCAACTACAGCTTCACCGAGCATATGTCGGCCTTTGTGCGGTTGAACTCGGGATTGCTGATGCCGAGCTTCGACGATATCCAGGGGGGCACGCCGCAGATCCAGAAAGTGCGCCAGTACGAGCTGGGTTTCAAGGCCGAGGATAAGTTCTATAGCGCCTATATCACGGCGTTCTACAACAAGTTCAGCGACCTACCCTATCAGGCCTTCATCACCGGACCGAACGGAACCCTGGTCAATGTGACACTGGCCGGTACTACCAGCGCTCACGGTCTGGAGTTCGAAGGCAGCCTCCGCCCGACCGAGAACTTCCAGATCAGCGCCATCGGCGACTACACGCATGCGCGCTACGACAACTACGGCGACTTCTCCGGTAACACGGTGCAACGTCAACCGAAGCTACAGTACCGCATCACGCCGAGCTACTTCATTCCAACCGACTGGGGTGACATACGCTTCTTTGCTACCTATACGCATGTAGGCAAGCGCTTCGGCGACTTGGGCAACGACCAGATATTGCCGGCATATCACACGGTCGATATCGGCGCCGAAGCGGACGTAGGCGAGCATTTCAACTTCCGCCTGACCGGCACCAACATCAGCAACACGTTAGCGCTGACCGAAGGCAACAACCGTGTGCTCGGCGGCGAGACATCCGGCGATGTGGTGTATGGCCGTGCGATTTTCGGACGTAGCTATATGTTGTCGGCGATGTATCGGTTCTGAGATCGGTAAAAAGCAATGGGGAAAGGCGTTCCCTCGCGCCTTTCCTCTCATCCTCCCCCTTCGTCAGTCCGGCGAAGGCCGGGATCCAGTGGCCTAGTCACTCGATTTGCGCGTAACGCCGAAACTTTTTTTGGTGGCGTCCGCGAAGACCGTTTGCCGACGACACCGGGTTCCAGCCTTCGCCGGAATGACGAGCGTGTAGCTTCCTGGCGAGTACCTATGAACCGATTTCTCATCATTGCTTCGCTCGGCCTCAGCTACATGATCTACGCCGTGCTGCTCAACAGCGTCGGCACGGTGATCCTGCAAAGCATTCTGAGTTTCGGTATCGCCAAGCAGAGCGGCAGCGTGCTCGAAGCATGCAAGGATCTTTCCATTGCAGCGGTTTCGTTCGTCGCCGCTGCGCATCTGCCACGCTTCGGTTACCGGCGCGCGATGATCGTCGCGCATGCCCTGGTGGGTGCTGCATGCATCCTGATGGCTCTGCTCCCCAGCTTCGCGACCACCAAGATTCTTTTCGTTACGATCGGCGTGACTTTCGCCCTGGTCAAAGTCAGCGTGTATTCCTCCATCGGATTGCTCACCGATAGCCGCCAGCGCCATGCCAGCCTGATGAACGTGATCGAAGGCCTGTTCATGCTAGGCGTGCTGTGCGGCTATTGGCTATTCGGTGCCTATATCGATCCTGCCGAGCCCGGCCGCCTGAGCTGGGCCCAGGTGTATTGGGTACCCGCCGGTGCCAGCGCATTGGTTATCGCACTGCTGCTGGCGTCACGATTGAACGAATCGGCGTCCAAGGGGAGTGTCGTACAACGTCGAGGTGGCGCGTTTGTCGAGATGCTGCGCCTGTTGGTGCGTCCATTGGTTTACGCCTTCATCCTGTCGATCTTCATGTACGTACTGATCGAACAAAGTCTGGGCACCTGGCTGCCCACCTTCAATCGCGAGATTCTGCATCTGCCAGCGGCTATGAGCGTGCAGGTCGCGAGTATCTATGCTGCTTCGCTAGCCCTGGGCCGGCTTATAGCCGGTTATCTGCTGCGGCGAATGTCCTGGTATCTGCTGCTGAACATTTGTGTGCTTTCCATGGGTGTCTTGGTCATATTGACCTTGCCCCTGGCCGCACATGTGCAGATGCGCCCTGATGTGACCTGGTTCAGCGCTCCGCTGGTGGCCTACACCCTGCCGCTGATCGGCCTGCTGATGGCCCCAATTTATCCGGTGGTCAACTCAGTGATGCTCAGCGCACTCGCTACCGAGCGGCACGCTTCGATGACCGGTTTGATTGTGGTGTTCTCCGCCTTGGGTGGCACCCTGGGCTCTTTCATTACCGGGTTGGTATTCAGCCATATCGGCGGCGAGCGTGCTTTTTATATGACATTGGCCCCGATGGCCGCCATTTTGATGGCCCTGTTCGTCTTTCGGCGCGAGTCTCGGTTGGCCGCGCAGGTCCCTTTGGCACCGCTTGGCAGCCCGGCTGGCGAACCCGTAGGTTAATGAGGGTTTGACGTGTCAGATGTCGGCGTTATGCTCACGGAATATTTGGGACTTTTGCGAGCGCCATGAGCCAACAGACCGTACTGGTCATCGACGACGAACGCGATATTCGCGAGCTCCTTACCATCACTCTGGGCCGGATGGACCTGAAGGTGGAGGCCGTGGGTACCGTGGCCGAGGCGCGGCGCGCCCTGGGCGAGCGCAGCTACGACCTGTGCTTTACCGATATGCGCCTGCCTGACGGCAACGGCCAGGAGGTGATCGAGCTGATCGCTGCCGGCCACCCCGACACGCCCGTGGCCATGATTACCGCCTACGGCAACGTCGACGCCGCGGTGAACGCGCTCAAGGCTGGTGCCTTCGACTTTGTCTCCAAGCCGGTCGATATCCAGATGCTGCGCCAGCTGGTGCGCACGGCGCTTCGGCTGGCCGATGAGAAGCGCAACGGTGCGGCAGCCAAGGCCGCCGGCTCGAGCGATCGCCTGATCGGCGACTCGCCGGCCATGCAGCAAGTGCGCTCGACCATCGGCAAACTGGCACGCAACCAGGCCCCGGTGTACATCGCCGGCGAGTCGGGCGTAGGCAAGGAGCTGGTAGCCCGGCTGATCCACGAACAGGGCCCACGAGCCACCGGGCCATTCGTGCCGGTCAATTGCGGCGCAATTCCCTCCGAGCTGATGGAAAGCGAATTCTTCGGCCATCGCAAGGGCAGCTTCACCGGTGCAGTGAACGACAAGGAAGGCCTGTTCCAGGCCGCCCATGGTGGCACGCTGTTCCTGGACGAGGTCGCCGAGCTGCCGCTGCATATGCAGGTCAAGCTGCTGCGCGCGATCCAGGAAAAAGCGGTACGCCCGATCGGTGGGCGCGATGAGGTCCCTGTCGACGTGCGGATCCTCTCGGCCACGCACAAGAACCTGGCCGGCCTGGTCGAACAGGGCCAGTTCCGCCAGGATTTGTTCTACCGCATCAACGTGATCGAGCTGCGCGTACCGCCCCTGCGCGAGCGCCGTGGCGACGTACCGTTGCTGTCCAATTTCATCTTGCGCCAGCTCGCCGCCAAGAGCGGCTCGGCACCTGGCAGCCTGATGCCGGCCGCCCAGGCCTCGCTGGAAAGCTACGACTTCCCCGGCAACGTGCGTGAGCTCGAAAATATTCTCGAGCGCGCCATGGCCATGTCCGATGGCGAAACCATCGACGTCAGCGACCTGATGCTGCCCCAGCGCGCCCGCGCCGATATGCCGCCGTTACCGCAGGCCGGCCAGCCCGCCGCCACCGCTGCCCCTGCCGCAACGCCGTCGGCACATCCGGGCGATGGCGGCCTGGACGACTACATCAGCAACCTAGAGCGGACCGCGATCATCAAGGCGCTGGAAGAATCCCGCTACAACAAGACGGCAGCGGCGAAGAAACTGGGCATCACGTTTCGAGCGCTGCGGTACAAGTTGAAGAAACTTGGGATTGATTGAAGAGCGGTAAGTCTGCTCGCTTTGCGAGCTGTAAATGGTTAATAGTCAATGGGAAAAGCCGCCACTCAGGATGGCTCCGGCTTGTCCTGTTTACCATTAACTATTAACCATTTACCTCGAGCAAAGCGAGCAGACTTACCGCTCCTGATTCCCTGCCTGAATCGCCTCGCGCAGCACCTTCAGCAGGCGCCGTGTCGAAATCGGCTTGTCGACCAGATACAGGTGTTCCAGAGAGGGCAGCTCGGCCATGTCCAGCGGATGGTCCGGGCGGGCGAGCAAAACGACGCCGCGGTTGTATCCGTGCTCCATGAGCGCGGCAAGCGTGCGTACGCCGGTGAAAAGATTCATATCGGCATCCATCACCACCAGGTCCGGCACGCCGTGCGCCTCGATCCATTGCAAGGCCGCAGTGCCACTCTGGCTTGCATGCGCCTGGTAGCCCCAGGCGTCGAGGGTATCGCTGAGCAGCGATAGCTGCGCAGCCTCTTCGACCACCACCAGCACGCGCTCTGCCTCACCTTGCAGGCCATGCTCATCGTTCGCCTCGGCGGCGTCGACAACCAGCTCGGCCAGCGGGATATAGAGACTGAAGAAGGTGCCCTTGCCTACCGAACTTTGCACCCGCATCACGCCGCCATGGCTGGCAATGATGCGCTTGCACGACAGCAGCCCCAGGCCAGTACCCGCTTCCTTGGTGGTAAAAAACGGTTCGAACAGACGGGCCAGCACGTCCTTGTCCATGCCCACGCCGGTATCGGCGACGGTGATGCGCAAGTACGGCCCATTGCGCCGCTCTTCGATATCGAGAAAGAACTCCGGCGGCAGTTCGACCTGCGCCGTTTCCACACGCAGTTGGCCGCCATGCGGCATGGCCTGGATCGCGTTGAGGCACAGATTGAGCAGGCACTGTTGCAATTCGGTGTGGTTGCCTTCGAAAGCGAGCTGCTCGTCCTCGGAGACGATGTCCAACGACACCGTCCTGGGTACGCTTCCCTGGAGCAACAGGCGCAGCGCATCGAGCAAGGCACCGATCCGCACCTGCTCCGCCCGACGTGCCCCGCGAGCGAACGACAACATCGACTGCACCATGTCCAGGCCGCGTTTGCCGCAATCGCGCACCAGCTTGCCGAGCCGCGCCAGACGCGGGTCGTCCTGATAGTCCTGCAGGCTATCGCCGGCCAGCAACAGGGGCTGCAGCAGGTTGCGCAGATCGTGGCTCAGGCCGCCGGCCAGCATGGCCAGGCTTTCGAAACGTTGGGCGCGTATGAGCTCGGCCTCGGCGCGGCGGCGCGCACGCTGGGCATCGGCTTCGCGCAGGGCGCGGCGCACGGCACTGACCAGGCGCGCCGGGTTCTGCTTGAGGATGTAATCGGTTGCACCGTTACGCAGTGCCTCGATGGCCGCCTCTTCGCCGAGCGTCGCCGAGATAAAGATAAAAGGCAGGTCCTGGTCACGTTCACGCAGGAGTTCCAGCGCCCGCTGGCCGGAAAAACCGGGCATGCTCAGGTCCGACAGCACGATATCGGGCTGAAAGTCCTCAAGCGCCTGCAGAAAATTGGCCTCGTCGTCGACCAGAACCGACCGATAGCTCATGGCGTCGGCATCGAGCTCGGACAAAACCAGCTCGGCGTCGAGCTTGCTGTCTTCGATCTGCAGGATGCGAATACCGCTTTCGGACATGGAAGAGGCTCAAATAAATAGCATAGGCAAGATTACGTGTTGCCCCCTTGGGGTGCCAAGCGATAACGAACGCCCGTGCGCTTCGACCAACATGTGCGCGGAGCAGTCAGAGCTTAGATCCCCACGGCTATCCTACGCTCAATCCTTGTCCGGACGCTGGTTAAGCACCGCCCAGAACTGGCCCAGCGTACGGACAGCCTCGAAGAACTGGTCCACGTCGACCGGCTTGATGACATAGGCGTTGACGCCCAGGTCCCAACTGCGGGCCACATCGCTTTCCTCGCGTGACGAGGAAAGTATGACCACCGGAACCTGCCTGAGCCTTTCGTCGCTACGCATCTGCGTGAGCACGTCCAGGCCGTTCATGCGTGGCATCTTGATGTCCAGCAACACCACGGCCGGCTCCACGATGCCCTGGCCGGCAAACGCACCGCGGGAATACAAGTAATCCAGGCAGTCGACGCCGTCTTCCAGGTGCACGATCGGGTTGATCAGGTTGGCGTCCCTGAGGGCATCCATGGCCAGCTCGGCATCGGCAAGGCTGTCTTCGACCAGCAAGATGGGGCGTATATAACGTGTCATTGGCGCGCCTGCGTGAAAGACTCCGACAGCTCCGAGGCTGGCAGCGTGAAGTGAAACCGTGCTCCTTCGCCGGGGCGGCCATCGGCCCACACCCGGCCACCATGACGGGCGACGATGCGCCGCACATTGGCCAGGCCGATGCCGTTGCCCGGAAACTCCGATGCACGGTGCAACCGCTGGAACACGCCGAACAGCTTGCCCGCGTACTGCATGTCGAAACCGGCGCCGTTATCGGCAACCACGAATTCGTAGTCGCCGTTACGGGCGCGCTCCACACTGACCTCGATACGCGCAACGTCGCACTGCCCGGTGTATTTGACCGCATTGCCGAGCAGGTTCTGCCAAACCGTACGCAGCATGTTCTCATCGCCGATCACGATCGGCAGCGGCGCGACATGCCATACGATGTGACGCCCGGCGACATCCACGTCGCTTTCGACCAGCGCACGCGCCTCGTCCACCTGCGACTGCATATCCACTGGCTGCAGGCGCAAGGCACCACGGCCCAGTCGCGAAAACACCAGCAAGTCGTCGATCAACAAGCCCATGCGCTGGGCCGCGTCGCTGATCACATGCAGGTAGTGCCTAGTCTGTTCGTCCGACCCTTCGCCCAGATGGCGGCCGAGCTTGCCGGCGAAGCCAGCGATATGCCGCAACGGCGCGCGCAAGTCGTGCGATACGGAATAGCTGAACGCTTCAAGCTCCCGGTTGACGTCGGAAACCTGCTGCACCTTGCCTTCGAGCTGGCGATTGAGCTCCTTGACCTCGCGCTCCGCCAAGGCACGCGTCGTCATATCGCTCACGGTCAACAGCAAGACCAGGTCATCGCTCCCTTCCTGTTCCAGGCGACGCGCATTGATCACGACATGGCGGTCGATACCGCCGGCGGTTCGCTGGGTCAGTTCGTAGTCCCAAAGCTCGCGATCGAGCGAGAGCACGTCGCGCAGGCGCTGCAACAACGACACGTCGTTCCACGCGCCATCGCCGATATCGGCCAGCTTGAGCGAATTCTGCGACGCCGACAGGCCATATAGCTCACGAAATGCCGCATTGACCAGCAACGTGCGCAAGCTCGCATCCAGCAAGGCGATCGGTTCACGCACCGCCTGCACGATCAGCTGCGAGCGCATCACGGCCTGGCTCTCGCGTCGCTCGGCATGCAGGCGCCGGGAAATCTGCCGCTCGGACACGATCACCACGATGCCAAGCAGGAATACCTGCGCCAGCGCGGTAATGGTCAGCACTACGCTGCTGTCGAACGATTGTTTTTCCGCGTTGGCAAGACGGCTGCCGAGAACGGCGTCTTCGTTGCGCACGATGTTCTCGATCAGGTCGTCCAGCTTGAACAACTCGCCTGCATCGCGTATTGCGCCATTGGCGCCGTCCGTATCGCCGCGTACATAACGCAACCGTGCCTGTTGCATCAATGCCATTCGGCCGTTGACCACCGTGGAGAGCGAACCGATGAGGGTCTGCTGGTCCGGGTTGTCGCGGGTCATGTCGCGCAGGCGGGACAACAGCTGAGGCGACTCGTCCTCGATCTGCAAGGCGCGCTTGCGCACGATCGCATCGTTATCGCCCAGCAGGATGCGATACACGGCCGCCTCGCTGTTACGTGTGACGTAGGCGATGCGAAACGTGACCGATTTCACTTCCTGGGAATGCGCCACCAATTCGGCTGCGTCGATGGCCTGACGCGATGCGCTGCGCGTTACCAGGTAGGGCAGCGCCACGATGACCATCACGGCAAACAACAGTCCACCCAGCCGCCAGCGTAGGCTGATCGCCGTTTTCACCCGGTGGGGGATCTTGCGCAGATAGGAACGGGGCATGGGGCGCATGGTTGCAGAAAGTGGGGGGTTGGGCCACTCCTCGGGGGCGCTGGTGTTTGAGTGCTAGGTTTTGAGGGGTTTCGTAACCCTTCCCTGCATCGTCATCCCGGCGAACGCCGGGACCCAGCGCCTTGCGCTTCGTAGTACTGCAGAAGCTGGATTCGTGGCTGCCTCGTCGTAGGCCTGAGGACTTAAAGCGTTCCCCCTCACCCTAACCCTCTCCCCCGGTGAAACCAGGGGAGAGGGACTGACTGGGGCGAGTTTCAACGTTGTGCGCTTTTGGCTCTCTGGAGAGTTGGTGCGCGCGGAAGAAGTAAGACTCGCGCGTGCCAGCTCTCTCTTACTCCTCACTCCTCTCCACTCACTCCTCGCCACTTCGTCATACCGCAGAAGCTGGATTCGTGGCTGCTTCGTCGTAGGCCTGAGGACTTAAAGCGTTCCCCCTCACCCTAACTCTCTCCCCCGGTGAAACCAGGGGAGAGGGACTGACTGGGGCGAGTTTCAACGTTGTGCGCTTTTGGCTCTCTGGAGAGTTGGTGCGCGCGGAAGAAGTAAGACTCGCGCATGCCGGCTCTCTCTCACTCCTCACTCCTCTCCACTCACTCCTCGCCACTTCGTCATACCGCAGAAGCTGGATTCATGGCCGCCTCGTCGTAGGCCTGAGGACTTAAAGCGCCCCCCTCACCCTACCCCTCTCCCCCGGTGAAACCAGGGGAGAGGGACTGACTGGGGCGAGTTTCAACGTTGTGCGCTTTTGGCTCTCTGAAGAGTTGGCGTGCGCGGAAGAAGTAAGACTCGCGCGTGCCAGCTCTCTCTTACTCCTCACTCCTCTCCACTCACTCCTCGCTCCTGCCTTACCAGTGGAGCAAGCCGAAGCCACCAGCCCCCGCACCCTCACTACTGCGCGTACGGACTCATCCCAGCCGGCCGACTGCCCACATCCTTACCCCAATCATGATTCGGCTCGGCCTGCATAGTGAAATGCAGCTCGCCACCGGCCGTGATTTCGCCATGTCGCAAATACACACGATCAAGCGGCTTGCCGTTCAAGGTGACCTTGCCGACGTAGGGATGCGCATCATCCAGCGGTGCTGCGGTCACCACGAACTGCTTGCCATTGGGCAGGTGCACGGTTGCCTTGGAAACGAATGGACGGCCAATCGCGTATTGGTCGCTCGCCGGCGTCACCGGATAGAAGCCGAGTGCGGTGTAGACATACCAGGCCGACATCTGGCCCAGATCGTCGTTGCCAGCCAGGCCATCGGGGCGCGGGGCGTACTGGCTGTCCATGATCTGCTTCAGGCGGGCCTGGGTCTTCCACGGCGCGCCGGCATAGTCATAGAGATAGGCCAGGTGATGACTCGGCTCGTTGCCGTGTGCGTACCAGCCGATCAGGCCGGTGATGTCCTCGACGTTCTTGAAATGCGAGGGATCGACCTTGGCGTCGAACACGCTATCGAGCTTGGCGACGAACTTGGCGTCACCACCCATGGCCGAGACAAGGCCGGCGACGTCCTGCGGCACATACCACGAGTACTGCCAGGCGTTGCCTTCGGTGTAGTCGCTGCCATAGCCGGCGACATCGGGGTCGAAAGGCTCGCGGAACTGGCCGTCGGTCTTGCGTGCGCGCATGAACCCGGTCTTGGCATCGTATGCATTGCGCCAGTTGGTAGCACGCTTTTCGAATGTTGCGGCGACATCCGTCTTGCCCATCGCCTTGGCCATTTGCGCGATGGACCAGTCGTCATACGCATATTCGAGTGTCTTGGACGCCGCTTCGGGTTCCTTGTCGATCGGTACGTAGCCGATCTTCATATAATCGCCAAGGTCTCCGTACGGCTTATAGGTGGCACTGGCCACCATCGCATCGAGCGCACGCTTGGCGTCAAAACCGCGCACGCCCTTGATGTACGCATCGGCGATCACCGGCACCGCGTGATAGCCGATCATGCACCACGTTTCCAGGCCCTGATATGCCCACACCGGCAGAATGCCGAACGGGCTGGCCTCGCGCGCAGCGATCAGCGACTGGACAAACTCGGTGCTCATCTTCGGCTGCAGCAGCACCATGAGTGGCTGCTGCGCGCGATAGACGTCCCACAGCGACCAGGTCGAATAGAACTCGAAGCCGCTGGCCTTGTGCACGGCATTGTCGGGGCCACGGTATTCGCCGTTGACGTCGGTGCTCAGCGTTGGCGACAACATGGCGTGATAGAGCGAGGTATAGAAGCTGGTGCGCATCGCTTCGGGCGCGTCGACGTCGATCGTCGCCAATGCCTTGTTCCAGCTGTCGCGCGCTTCGCCTCGGCGCTTGTCGAAGTCCCAGCCATCGCCATCGGCCGACAGGTTGGCCACGGCATTGTCTTCGCTGACCGACGATATCGCGACCTTCACTTCCAGCGGCTTGCTCAAGGTGCCGAAGTCGAATACACCGACCAGCGCGCGGCCGCTCTGCGCGTCATGATCTTCCGCCTGATGGCCTGGGCCCTTGAAGCCTTTGTAGGGCGCGTCGGTGTCGCGGTTGTAGAGCGTGCGCGAAGCCATCGGCGCGGAGAACTTCATCGCGAAACACAACTCGCGACCCGGCGCCCAGCCATTGGTCTGGCGGCAGCCGGTGACCGTGCCGTCCTGATGCACGCGCAGCGACGACCACAGCACCTTGCCTTGATAGTCGTAGATGCTGGGGCGCAGATCGAGCAGCACATGCGCCGGCTTGCCCGCCGGATAGGTATAACGATGCCAGCCTACACGCCGGCCGGCGGTCAATTCGGCGCGAACGCCGTAGTCGGCCAGGGTGACTGCGTAGTAGCCGGCCTGCTCTACCTCGCTGTCGTGGGAGAAACGCGAGCGGTAGCCGCTGCCAGGCTTGGCCGGGTCACCCGCGTCGAGCCGCACGTCGCCGGCAATCGGCATCACCAGCACGTCGCCCAGGTCCGAATGGCCAGATCCGGAGAAGTGGGTATGCGAGAAGCCCATAATGGTCGGGTCGCCATATTGATAGCCGGCGGCCAACTTGTAGGCGTGCTTGAAATCCGGCATGGCCGTGTCCGGCGACAGCTGGATCATGCCAAAGGGGACCGTCGCGCCAGGAAACGTATGCCCGTCCCCGCCCGTTCCGATCCGCGGGTCGACCTCGGCGGCGTGCCCGGCCGGCTGGGCCGCATAGGCGGGAAAAGCGAGCGCTACAGCCAACAGGCCAGGCAGCAGACGGCGTGAAGCATGAACAGCGATCATGTGTTCCCCTACATAAAGGCAAATTTGGATCGGTCTAAACTTAAGCTACCATGTGTCGACCAGGTCGCGCATGTTGCGCTGCGCGATGTACTGTAGGCGCAGGTTTAGCTACATTTGGATCGTTCCAATGCAGATGATTGACGATGGAAAGCCTACCGCCTGCTCGTCGTAAGGTCACTCTGACGGATATCGCCGCCGGCTGCGGCGTGTCGCGAGCGACTGTCTCACTGGTTTTACGGGGAAGTCCCTTAGTCAACAAGCACACGCGGGCACGCGTGGAAGAAGAATTGCGCCGGCAAGGTTATGTCTATAACCGTGCCGCTGCCAATCTGCGTCGCCGCACTTCGTCGAGCATCGCTTTGGTGATCAACGAGCTGGGCAACCCCTTCTTTGCCGAATTTGCCGCAGGCGTTGACGAAACGCTAGGGGCGGCCGGCTTTGTCACGCTATTGGGCAGCACCAGCGAATCGACCGACCGCGAACAGGCGGTGCTCGGTTCGTTGATCGAACATGGGCCCGGCGGCATCATCCTGTCGCCGGCCGAAGGCAGCGAAGCCAGCCGCGTGCTGGCCACGATCGGCCCGCAGATGCCCGTATTGCTGTTCAACCGCGAACTGGGTGGCAGCCTCCCCGAATACGCGCACTGGGACCGGCTGATGCTGGATAACCAGCGCGGTGCCCGGGTTGCCACCGAGCATTTGATTGCCCAGGGCCATCAGCGCATCGCCTTTTTCGGCGGCCACAACGATTCCAGTTCATGCAGCCAGCGCTATGCCGGCTACCAGCAAGCCATGAAGTCAGCCGGCTTGCCGGTGGCTGACCACTGGCGCGTGCAGACCGCTCCGACCCGCGTCGACGCGGCGCATCGCTGCGATGAACTGTTTCGCGCCGATCCGGCGCCTACTGCAGCTGTTTGCTACAACGATGCGGTTGCACTGGGCTTGATGCTGGGCCTCGCTCAGCGTGGCCTGCAGACCGGTCATGACTTCGCCGTCACGGGCTTTGACGATATTGCCGAAGCTGCTTTCAGCATGCCGCCATTGACCACCCTGGCTACCAACCCGCGCGCGAGAGGCCGCCAGGCCGCGCAGTTGCTGCTGGCCCGACTGCGCAGTCCGCAGGCTGACGCCAGCACTACCACCGCTCCGGTGCAATTGGTCGTACGCGAAAGCAGCGGCCCGCTCCGCTCCCCTTAACTCGCGAGGACTCCCAAGATCATGGCCCCCACACCTCCCGTTATACCGTCGAGCTCGACCGCCTCCGGCGGTAAGGCTCGCTATACCGACTTCCCGCTGGCATTGGGGGTCATGACCACGATCTTCTTCATGTGGGGCTTCCTCACATGCTTGAACGACATCCTGATCCCGCACCTGAAAGCCGTGTTCGAGTTGAACTACTTCCAGGCGATGCTCATCCAGTTCACCTTCTTCGGCGCGTACTTTTTGATGGCGCTACCCGCGGGCCGCCTGGTGGCTGCGCTGGGTTACAAGAAAGGCATTGTGGCGGGGCTGATCGTTGCCGGTATCGGTGCGGTGATCTTCTGGCCGGCGGCGGGCATGCGCTCGTATCCGTTCTTCCTGGGCGCACTATTCGTGCTGGCCACCGGCATTACGATCCTGCAGGTTGCAGCCAATCCTTATGTCGCACTGCTTGGCCCGGAGAAGACCAGCTCCAGCCGCCTTACCCTGGCGCAGGCGCTGAACTCGTTTGGCACCTTCCTGGCGCCGTGGTTCGGCAGCATGCTGATTCTTTCCACGACGGTGAAGAGCGCGGCAGATATCGCCAAGCTGTCGCAAGCCGACCAGATCGCCTATCGCATGCATGAAGCCAGCGCGGTGCAGGGTCCTTATATCGGCCTGGCCGTCGTATTGGTGCTGCTGGCGGTGTTCGTATTCCTGTTCAACCTGCCCGCGTTGAAGGAAACCACCGAGACGGCCGACGACGGCCGCCACAGCCTGCTCGACGCGTTCAAGATTCCCCATGTGTTCTTCGGCGTGCTGGCGATCTTCTGCTACGTCGGCGCGGAAGTGTCGATTGGCAGTTTCATGGTCAACTACCTTTCGATGCCCGATATCGGCCACATGAGCGAACAGGAAGCTGCGCACTACGTGTCGTTCTATTGGGGCGGCGCGATGATCGGCCGCTTTATCGGCTCGGCATTGCTGGCCGCCATGTCGCCGCGCAAGCTGCTGGCCATCTTTGCGGTGATCAATATGGCACTGGTTCTCACCACCATGACGACCACCGGCGATGTGGCGATGTGGTCGATCGTGGCCATCGGCTTGTTCAACTCGATCATGTTCCCGACCATCTTTGCGCTGGGAATCGAGCGCCTGGGCCCGTTGACGGGCAAGGCATCGAGCCTGCTCATCATGGCAATCGTAGGCGGTGCGCTGATTCCGCCGCTGCAAGGCCATTTTGCCGACTCGATCGGCATCCAGCACGCATTCTTCCTTCCGTTGATCTGCTACGCCTACATCCTGTTCTACGGTGCGCGTGGCTCGAAGATCGACGAATCCAAACTTCCCCATACGGCCCGTTGAGAGTTATCGATGCCAGGCAACATCCTTTGTTTCGGTGAAGCACTGATCGATTTCCACAGCGAAGGTCGTGACGAAAGAGGTTTCCCACGCAGTTTCGTTCCATTCGCCGGCGGCGCGCCGGCGAATGTGGCGGTGGCCGTGGCACGCCTCGGCGGAAACGGCGCCTTTGCCGGCATGCTCGGCAAGGACCTGTTCGGTGATTTCCTGCTCGACAGCCTGCAACAAGCCGGCGTGGACTGCGCCGGCGTGGCGCGCACGGACGAAGCGCGCACGGCGCTGGCGTTCGTCGCGCTCGATGCAAGCGGCGAACGCAGCTTCAGTTTCTATCGCCCGCCCTCGGCCGACCTGCTGTTCCGGCCCGAGCATTTCCGCGACGAGGACTTCCGCCAGGCGGCGGTATTCCACGTCTGCTCCAACAGCATGACCGATCCGGCGTTGGCCGAGGCCACGCGCGCAGGCATGCGCCGTGCCCGCGAAACCGGCGCCCTGGTCAGCTTCGATCTCAACCTGCGCCCAGCCCTGTGGCCGGACGGCGTCGACGCGCGCCCTGAAGTCTGGCCGGCGCTGCAACTGGCCGATGTCGTCAAGCTCAGCGCCGAAGAGCTCGATTATCTCGCCGTCGATGGCGAGGAAGCCGTGCTGGAAAAGCTCTGGCAGGGCCAGACGCGCCTATTGATCATTACCGACGGCGCCAAGGGCCTGCGCTGGTTTCATCCCGATGCCGAAGGCGAGATGCCGGTGTTTGCCGTCCCCGCGGTCGACACGACCGCCGCCGGCGACGCCTTCGTCGGCGGGCTGCTGCATCGCCTGTCCACGCTCGAAGGCGACAACCGACTCGATGATCTGGTCAGCGAGCTACCGCACCTGCATGCAACGCTGCGCTTTGCCGCCGCCTGCGGCGCTCTCACGGTGACCCGTCAAGGTTCGTTCACGGCCATGCCGAGCGAATCCGAAGTCCTTCAATTCATGGAGAGTTGCGCATGAGCACCCCCACTGCTCCTGACTTCCGTTCCGAATCGTTCCTGCTTGACCACATCAAGCACACGATGGCCTTCTACCATCCGCGGTGCATCGATCCGAACGGTGGCTTTTTCCACTACTTCAAGGACGACGGCACCATCTACGACCGTAGCCACCGCCATCTGGTGAGCAGCACGCGTTTCGTCTTCAACTACGCGATGGCCTCGATCGAGTTCGGCAAGCCGGACTATCTCGACGCGGTACACCACGGCTTGAAGTATCTGCGCGACGTGCACCGCCAGCCCAATGGCGGCTATGCCTGGACCATCCGCGACGGTAAACCCGAAGACCTCACCTACCACTGCTACGGCGTGGCGTTCGTCTTGCTGGCCTACTCCACCGCGCTCAAGGCAGGCATCAAGGAGGTCATCCCGTGGATGGACGAAACCTGGAGCCTGCTCGAAAAATATTACTGGGACGCCGACGCCGGCCTGTACCGCGACGAATGCGATGCCAACTGGCACTTCAGCGGTTATCGCGGCCAGAACGCGAACATGCACATGTGCGAAGCGATGCTCGCGGCATACCAGGCCAGCGACGACCCGCGTTACCTCGATCGTGCACTGACGCTGGCCCAGAACATGACCCAGCGCCAGGCAGCCAAGACGGCCGACAAACCGGCCACCCATGGCGGCCTGGTCTGGGAACACTACGACGTCCACTGGAACGTCGACTGGAAGTACAACCTCGACAACCCCAAGCACCTGTTCCGCCCATGGGGCTTCCAGCCTGGTCACCAGACCGAGTGGGCCAAGCTGCTGCTGATCCTCGAACCCTTATTGCTCGAGCGCAACCGCGAAGAAAAGTGGCTGGTGCCCAAGGCGCAGCACCTGTTCGACACCGCGCTGGAGCATTCGTGGGACGAGGCCAACGGCGGCATCGTCTACGGCTTCGATCCGGACGGAAAAGTTTGCGACGGCGACAAGTATTTCTGGGTACAGGCCGAATCACTCGCCGCGACGGCATTGCTGCACGCCCGTACCGGCTTGGCGCAATACGACCAGTGGTACGAGAAGATCTGGGCCTACAGCTGGCAGCACTTCGTCGACCATAAGTACGGCGCCTGGTATCGCATCCTGACCCAGGACAACAAAAAATACGACGACGAAAAGAGTCCTGCAGGCAAAGTGGATTACCACACCATGGGCGCGTGCTATGAGGTACTGGCGCTGATCCGCGCTGGCGGCGTACCGTAAGGGACATGACGCGCCGCCTTGTTGATGCGAGGCGGCGCGCCAGACTGTAACGCCAGGAAGGCTCCTCCTTCCCCCTCAGGGTTCCGCATGAAGACCATCTCGACGCTCTCCAGCGCCATTGGCGCCGCTTTGTTGCTTGCAGCCGGCAGCGCCATCGCCGCCGATACGGCCAAGTCCCGCTTCGATCCACGCGACACCTTCGCGCCATTCGATTATCCGCAGGCCGCCAATGCGTATCGCTCGGCCAGCGGCAAGCCGGGCCCGCTGTTCTGGCAGAACCGTGCCGATTACAAGATCGATGCCACGCTCGATCCATCCACGCGCAAGCTCCATGGCGACGAGCTCATTACCTATACCAACCACAGCCCCGACGCGCTCGACGTGCTGTGGTTGCATGTCGAACAGAATCGATATCGCAAAGACGCGCGTGGCGCGTTCACGTCGGGCAAATTTCCGACCGAGTTCACCGACGGCTATCAGATCGAATCGATCGAGGTGGAAGACGCTCACGGCCATCGCCAGAAAGCCGAATGGACCGTTGCCGATACGCGCATGCAGATACGCCTACCCGAAGCGGTCAAAGCCGCCGGCGGTAGCGTGCGCGTGCATATCCGCTACAGCTTTACGGTGCCGGGCGAGTTCGGCGGCCGCATGGATTTCAACCAGACCAAGAACGGCGATATCTACGAGATCGCCCAGTGGTATCCGCGCCTATGTGTCTACGACGACCTGCGCGGCTGGGATACGGCGCCTTACCTCAATAGCGAGTTCTATCTCGAATACGGCGATTTCGAGTACGCGGTGACGGTGCCGTGGGACATGATCGTGGTCGGCTCAGGCGAGTTGCTCAATCCCAAGGATGTACTGACCGCTACTGAGCAGCAGCGCCTGGAACAGGCACGGCACAGCGACACGACCGTGATGATCCGCTCGCCGCAGGAAGTCACCGAGCCATCCAGCCGCCCGAAGCAAAGCGGCACGCTGACCTGGCGCTTCCGCATGAACAACACGCGCGATGTCGCCTTCGGCGCATCCAAGGCGTTCGTGTGGGACGCGGCACGCATCAACCTGCCGCAGGGCAAGACCGCGCTGGCAATGTCGGCCTATCCGGTGGAAAGCGCTGGCAACGATCGCTGGGGCCGCGCCACCGAATACCTGAAGAGCTCGACCGAGTACTTCTCCAGGCAGTGGTATCCCTACCCTTATCCGGTAGCCATCAATGAAGCCGGTACGGCCGGTGGCATGGAGTATCCTGGCATCACCTTCGACTCGAAGGTGGTCAAGGATCGCGTGCTGCACATGATCATCGCGCACGAGATCGGACATACCTGGTTCCCGATGATCGTGGGTACCGACGAGCGTCGTAACGCGTGGATGGATGAAGGCTTCAATACCTTCATCGATGTCTACGAAGGCGACGCGTTCAATCATGGCGAATTCGCACCCAAGCGCGATAGCGAATATGCACCCGGCGGCGGCAACCCCGCCGACGAGATGGCGCAGGTCATGAAAGACGCCGATGCACCGCCGTTGTTGATCGGCGCGGACATGGTGCCGGAAAAGTATCGCCACCCGATGACATACTTCAAATCGGCGTTCGGCCTCGTGCTACTGCGCGAACAGATCATCGGGCCGGAACGTTTCGACCCGGCATTTCGCCGCTACATCGAGACCTGGGCCTATAAGCACCCCAGTCCTACCGATTTCTTCCGCTTCATGGAAAGCGAAACCGGCGAGGATCTGGGATGGTTCTGGCGCGGCTGGTACACGAACAACTGGCAGTTCGACATGGCTGTGCAAAAGGTAGTGCCCAGCCAAGGCGACTGGAGTCACGGTGCGGACGTAACGCTCGCCAACCTCGATCGGCTGGTGCTGCCCAATACCCTCGAAGTGCGCTACGACGACGGCAGCAAGAACGACGTACGCATTCCGGTGGAAACCTGGCAGCAGCATCGCAACTTCACCTTGCACGTGGATGGCACACACAGGGTGGTGTCAGCCACGCTCGACCCGGAACACAAGCTGCCAGAAGCCGATCGCAGCAACGACGTGTTCAACGTCAAGTGAAGGGTTGGCGGGCCTCGTCTTTTTAGGCGCGACCTCGGGGACCCTCTAGAAGCGTTAAGTCGGCCACTTCGCGGCCTGTAAAGAGGAAAGGGTAAAGGGAGAACGCAGAAAAGCCGTGATCCATCGAATAGTGGCTCTTTCCCTTTGCTCTTTACAGCGCCGAAGGCGCGACTTGACAGGCCACCCAGTGGCCGACTTTTCCAACCTATAGCGCGTGCTCCTGCAAAACCCAGGCATCTTTCCGAGTCGAGATCGGCTACGCCATCGGCTCGGCAAACTGATACTCGTGGTCGTACGTCATTACGCGATTGCGCCCTCGGCTCTTGGCCAGATAAAGCGCCTGGTCTGCAGCATCCACCCACGCCTCCGCGCTGGGCATCCACGATTCCAGCATCGCGATACCGACACTGACCGAGCACTCGATACCGCCCGAACGGATCGTCGCTGTGCGCAAGCGAATCCGTTCGGCGATGTGCGCGGCAATTTCCGCATTCGCACCCGGCAGCAGCACGACAAATTCGTCTCCGGCGAAGCGCGCTGCCGTATCGATCCCACGGATCGACTGTTTGAGCAGGTTCGCGAACTGACGCAGCACCTCGTCTCCGGCAGCGTGGCCACCATGATCGTTGATGCTTTTGAAATGATCGATGTCCAGCATCAGCATGACCGACGAATGCCCTCGCGAACGAGCAGTTTTCAATTCGGCGTACGCCAGGTCGCTCCAATGCGTGCGGCTGGCCAGACCGGTCAACATGTCGGTACGACCGATCTCCCGCAGCATCAGGTTCTGCTGTACCACCCGACGCGCCAAGCCATGGGCAGACAGGCTGATGGCGCTTGGGTAGATCAGCAGGAACGGCACGCAAGCGAGAATCTCCGTGGGCGAGCTGGCCGTTTTTATCTGAAAGCCATTGAGCGCCGCGGCAAACCCGCAGGCGATCACCTGCCCAGGCAACGTCCGCAACAGCAGCCGCCAACCGCCCACATTCAACTTATCGGCCGCCAACATACTGATCAGCAACACACTGGGAAGCAGGTTGAATTGCATCAGCGCAACCCACACGCCCCCCATCGCCGAATCCACGCCCAGGTTGACGTACTCGGCAAACTTTGGATTGCTATGGCTCATCGCCAGCACGTAAGCCACCTGCGGCCAGACAAATGCATGCAGGATTGCCAGCAGCCAGGGGATCGGGCCGGTATGGTTCTCGTGAAAGACCGCCGCTACGGACAGGAAACCCACGCCCAGTCCCCAGGCTCGCAGTCGCCTTACACGGCGTACGAATCGGATGTCGTCGGTCATGGACCTGCTCTCTTCAATCTAGCCAGGTCCCGGGATGCAAGACATATGCCGCTCAAGAGCAGGTGCTATTGCGCCCCTAAAGCCTCACAAGGGGCGCATAAATCGCAACTACCTGCCGTTTTGCGTCGCAAGCTGCCGGCTCGCCGACGTCTTCACAAAAATGAACGGACGTCCAAAAGAAGGGAAACTGCGTGAAAGACGTACTCACCTAGGTGAAAACTCACTGCTAATATCGGCCCGCCAGCCGCAATGCCGAGATGGCGTCAACAAGGGCCTGGGACAAATCAGGGGTAATTGTCCTGGCTCGGCTACCACCGAACTTGTTGACGCCACCGAGGCAAAATGGCCCGGGCTTACGCCCGGGCCAGCCGCAACGTCCATTGTTGCAATTGATGGGACAGGGGAATCCCATCCGTGTGACCTGCAGGGGGTCAGGATCACACATCTTCCGAACAAACCATGCTCTCAGCGAAGGGAGACGGGCATCCTGCCCTGCACAGTTGTTGGAAGTCGGTTACCGAGACAATGATTTCATCTCAGTGAATTGGTGCGCGTCCGCGAGCGTCACCTTGACTGCGGACCTGCTGGATCTTGCCTCGCGCTCGGCAATGTGAGTGGCCAGGGCCACGGCGTCGAACATGTCCCTGCGATGCGCCAGCTGGCGATTCTGGCGTAGAACCTTCCAACCCTTGCTGCGGCTGCCAGCCACGCAATACTCGATTCGGTTCGTAACCATTGCTGCCTCGCTCGTGAGTCAGTGCCCTTCGTTGAGACACATCGTCGCGCCGAGCGGGTATGCCGGGATATAGAAGAAGTATGAAAAATCGACCCTACCTATACGTACGGAACAACGGATCGCAACAGGGCATCGAACCCGTCGCCTTCGTCTGACGACTCATTCGGGCTCGGACAAATTCACATAATCATCATGCAATGTCCCGGCCGAGTTCTTTTTTCTTGCGCTTTTTTGCAACTCTGTTGCAGCTCTACCCATCGAGCGCAAATCGCTTGATGTGATTGCGTATTGCGCGACCGACGTTTATATAGACATCTATCAGATGCATCTGCGCCAGTGCGGGCATGTGTTTGGGGGCTGATTCGTAAAGCAACGGAGCAAGGGCGTGCATTGCATGGCCCATGTGAAGGCTGCGATGTCGTGGCCTTTCAAACCCGCTCGTGCGAGCGTCTGGCCGGAAATAGACCAGCCGATCTCATGAGGTAAATCAATCTTCCTGGAAGGGGTTGATGCTTATGAATACGGTCTATCGCGTAGTCTGGAATGCACGTTTGGGCGCCTGGGTAGTCGCATCGGAACTGGCCAGATCACGGCGCGGCATCGCTTCGATGTCACCGCCTCGCCCTCTTCGGCGCACTCTGCTTGCTTGCGCCCTGCTCGCCTTGTGCAGCAGCGGTAGCGCGTTTGCACAAAACGTAACGCTGGCCCAGTACAACCCCCAGACAAACGACAACGAAGTCGGCGCCACGATCGTCGCGGCCGGCGCCACCGTCAATTTGAGCGGCCCGCAGCAGTTCACTACCGGCGACTCGGGCGCGCGCAACACCACGCTGGGAGCATTGCTGTCGATCAATCGCGTGCTCTCCGGATCGCAGTGGATCGGCGCGGCGCGACTCAACCCCGGCTCGCAGAATTTCGGCGTCACTGTGCCTGACCCGATTACCGGCGGCACGCGCGTGACTTCCACCTTTGCCACGGCCAACCTCGTACCTGTGGCTCCGGTCACCAACGCGACTACCGTGCCGGACGATGTGAATGTCAACGGCGCGCAATATATCGATATGCGCGTGGCAACCATCGGCCAGGGCGGCGGCACGCTCAACGTCAATATCGGCGGCGCATCCGGCTCGTTGTCGACTGCCGCCACCAATGCCTGGACCATCGCCGCCAAACAATCCTCGCTGTTCTATGCCGACGGCTCCGGCGGCAACGCGAGCACGATCAACTGGAATTCCAACAACCGCATCAGCTTTATCGGCGATGTGGCGCCGACGACGACACAGAACTTCAACGACACCTTCGTTTCCACCTACGGCGGCACATTCACGGTCACCACTGCCGATGGCGTCACCAGCACGCACACGGTCAACAATGATGCGGACCTGCGAACCTACAACGACTGGCTGATCAGCCAACTGCAAAGTGGCAACCTCGATCCCACCCAGTACAACGCCAACTTCAACAAGGCCTATACTTTCGCCACCCAGTCCATCGGTTACACCGCCAGCGCCACGGCGCCCGACGAGGTGACCTTGCCGATCGGCGACCGCATCGTGATGCACCTGATCGGCGCGCAGGCATCGGGCACTATCGCCGCGGGCAAGACGCTGGAGGTATCCAACTCCAACAACGGAGCGATTCGCGCCGAAGCCGGTGCACAGGTTGCCAACAACGGCACCCTGGCGACCACCCACACGGCCGGTGACGGCGTAGCGATGCTGCTGACCGGGAACGCAACGCACGGCGACAACAACGGCGTCATCAATGGCAACTTCTTCCTCAACCCCAATGGCACGACCGTCGACGGGGCATTCGGCTCGAATGTGGTCGATGTGGCCGACCAGGCGAGCTTCAATAACAACGGCATCTTAAATCTCGCCACAGGTGCAACCAACGGTGCCGGCGCTTCTGCCGGCATTCGTTTAGGTACGGGTACCACGGCGACCAGCAGCGGCATCATCAATGTCGGCGTGACCGGCTCGAAGTCCAACGGCTCGATGACCGGTGTGCTGCTCAACGATCCGACCGCCTCGTTTACCAACACCGGCACAGGCACGATCTATATCGGCCGCGGCCCACAGACGAATGCCAGCCAGACGCCCGCCGATGTTGCGATCAACCAGGGCTCGCTCACCGCCGGCATCACCGTCAACGGCAATGCCACCGCCTTGAACCAGGGCACCATTACCATCGGCAGCAAGACACAGAATGCTGCGGGCATCACGGTGAACAACGGCATCAACGCCAACGTGATCAATAGCGGCACCATCAATATCAATGGCGCTGCTGCTACCGTACCGCGCGAGAACGATGGCATTCTGATCACCAATTCCGGCGGCATCAGCAATACCGGCACGATCAACTTGAACGGTGTCAATGGTGTCGGCATCAAGGTGCTCAGCACCAATGCCACGGCATCGAATGCAACCTCCACTGGCACGATCAACGTTGCCGGCGGTGCCGACCCGGGCAGCGGCACGCGTAATTTCGGCGTATGGGTGGAGGGGCAGGCCTCAGGCACGGCCACTGCTACCGTGGGGGGCGCCATCAATCTGCTTGGCACCGGTGCCATCGGCATTCATGCGCGTGGCCGCGCCACGATCGATGTAGCCGCATCAGCTGTTCCGACCTTCGCCAGCGGCACCAATCAGATTGCATTCTTTGCTTTCGGCCCCAACGCGAAGATCAACGTCGCCAGCTCGGCGTTGAATGTCACCACCACCGGTTCGACACTGTTTCGCGTGGAGAGTGGTGCAAACTTCGACGGTACCGGCCTGACGCTTACCGCTTCGGGCCAGAACTCGCTCGCCGTGCTCGGCACCGGCGCACCTTCGGTGGTGAGTACCAAGGACGCGAATATCAACGTATCGGGCGCGGGTGCGACCGGCGTGATCGTCGAGGGTGGCGCGACCGGGTCGATCGATGCGGCCACCACCGTGCAACTCACCGGCGTAGGCGCCGTAGCCGGCATTGTCGATGGCCAGAAGCACACGCTCACTGGCGCAGCCAGCGGTTCACCTGTAGCCACCACTGCATTGACGAGTGCAGCCACCCTGACCTCAAGCACGGCCAACCTCACAGGCTACATTGCGCGCAACCAGGCCAAGTTCACCAATACCGGCAATATCACGTTCACCGGTGCGCACTCGACTGGCATCAGCGTGCAGTCCGGCGCCACCGGTACCAATAGCGGCAATATTTCGGTGATCGATGGCGGCACCGGGATCCTCGTCGACAGCAGCGGCACCAACACCACGACCACAGCGAACGACACCGGGGTGCTGTCGGTCAACGGCGGCAGCGTAGCCGATCGCACACGCGGTGCCGTCGCCACCGGTACGCGCGCGGTGGCAAATCTGCGGGCCGGCGCTCAGGTGCAATTGAATGGCGTCGGCGCCATCGGTGCCGAGGCCATCAATGGTGGCACAGTCAATGTGTCGGCTGGCGCCACCCCGGTATTCAGCAATACCGACCAGATTGCCTTCCATGCACAAGGAGCGGGCGCCAAGATCGTCAGCGCTGCCGGCTCGTTGGATGCAAGCACGGATCGATCCAGCATTTATCGCATCGATGACGGTGCAACCCTGAGCCTGAGCGGGAACCCGGTGCTGACTGCATCGGGTGCCGGCGCGCATGCCATCGACGGCTCCGGCGCAGGTAGTGCCGTCATTACCGGCAACGCCACGTTCAATATCTCCGGCACGGGCGCCATTGGCGTACAGATGGATGGTGGCTCGAGTGGTACGGTGAGTGCAGGCACGGTGATCAATGTGACCGGCGCGGGTATCGGCGGTGTCGTTGACGGTCAGCGCACCGGCATCGATGGGACCCTGGTCGGTACACCGGTCGCTACGACCTTGACCAATACGGGCACGGTGACGGGCAGCGGTAACGGCGCCACCGGCTTTATCGCGCGCAACCTCGGCACCCTGGTCAACAACGCTGCGGTCAATATGACCGGCACGGGCGACATCGGAGTGCTGTTGCAAAGCGGCGGCACATTGACCAACAACAGTACGCTGCATGTCGCCAATGGCACTGGCATCCAGGTCGAAGGCGCCAATTCACAGATTCTCGGTCTCGGCAACACCACAGTCGACGATGGCCTGGCCGGCATTCGCTTGTTGAACGGTGCGCAGACCACACTGAACGGCGAGGGTGGCAGCCTGACCACGCATGGCAGCGCGCACGGTATCTTGCTCGATACCGGCGCTACCTCGCTGACTGCAAGCAACGCGACCATCACTACCGACGGCACCGGCAACGGCATCGAGAATGCGGCGGAGATCGGTAGCGTGTCACTGGCCAATCTCACCATCAATACGGGGAACGGCGCCGGCATTCGCACGGCAACCGCGTTCGACCCGGCTTCGACCGTAACTATGAATGTCGCCGGCAGCGGCACCGGCTTCGCCTTCCGCAATGCCGACGGCAGCACTGCGAGTGGCGATCTGGACCTTGGCGCCGGCTATGTCGTCAACGCCAACGGCGTCGGCGCCACAGGCATCCAGGCCCTCACCAGCGGAGTAGTAACTACCGCCGCCAACGTCAACGTCACCAACGCAGCAGGCGGCTCCGCCCTGGTCGCAGGTACGGCATCGAGCACGACAAACACCGGCACCCTGGTGTCAGCCAGCACGGCGGCACCGGTGGTCGATCTGGCCAATGGCAGCGGCACCACCTTCACCAACACCGGCACGATCCAGGCGAGCAGCACGACCGGGCCAGCCTTGCGCGGCAGCGGTGGCAACGACATCGTCAATCTGAGCGGCGGTTCGGTCACCGGTGACATCGCCACGGGTGCCGGCAGTGACCAGTTCCTCTGGACCGCAGGTTCGCTTGCGGGCAGCCTCACCATGGGCGACGGTGCGAACAATACCGCCACGGTACAAGGCGTCGACCTGAGTACCACCAGCCACCTCACCGCCGGCTCGGGCAGCGGCAACACGCTCAACTTCGACGCGATCCAGTCGCGTGGCGGGTCGTTTGCGGCTGACGATCTCAGCAAGGGCGTCAACCTGGGCACAGGCTGGAACACGATCAATTTCAGCAACGGTACCGCGTTCACGCTGACCGACAACCTCAAGCTCGCCAACAGCGACGTCAACATCGACGCAAGCTCGACGCTGTTCGCCGGCGACAATGTGCACCCGGTGATTTCCGGTGCATCGGCAACCTCGGCGCAAGTCACCAATGCTGGCCTGATCGACCTGACCAACGGTGCAGGCTCGCCCGGCAACAGCCTGGATATCGCTGGCGACTACGTGTCGCAAGGCGGCCAGATCAACATGATCAGCACGCTCAACTTCGGTGGCGCGTTGACCAACCAGTTCACCGACCGCCTGCTGGTGCGCGGCAACGTCACCACGCCCGGTGGCCCGACCATCCTCAACATCACACCATCGGCGGCGAGTACCGGCGAGCTGACCGACTTCAACCACAACAGTGCAGTGGATGCCAACGAAGGTATTTCCGTTGTGCAGGTCGCGGGTACGTCGACTGCCGATGCGTTCCGGCTGGCAGGCGGTTTTCTTGCAGTCGGCCCATGGCAGTACGGCCTTTACGCTTTCGAACCGGGCGCGAGTGCAGCCGCACAGCGCGTGGTCACGGGCAGCGGCAATCAGTTCTGGGATTACCGCCTGGCCAATATCTATGTGTGCGAAACCAATTGCACACCGCCGACGCCATCCAACCCGCCACCGACACCGCCACCGGGAGCACCGACCAATCCACCGTTGCCGCCACCGGACGATACCGCTGCTGCCCCGCCACCGGCGCCGCCGGCGTTGCCGAACGACGGTTGCGTCGTCGATGGCATCGACAATTGCGCACCGGGCCGCCGCGCGGTGACACCGCAGGTACCCTCCTACATTGCTGCGCCGACGGCCCTGGCCAGCTATGGCATGCAAGTGCTGGACAATCTGCACAAGCGCCTGGGTGAAATTCGCGACGAGAGCGCGCTGGACAGTAACATCAACGGCGAGGCGTTCGCGCGCTTTATCGGTGGCGACTACAACTACAGTACCGACCGCGGTTTCCGCCAGTATGGCTACGACTACGATCAACAGACGCGCGCCTTGCAGATCGGCGCCAACATCCTGGATGTGGATACGGACAAATCGACCTTCCGCGGTGGCGTGGCCTATACGCATGGCACCACGCGCGTCGAGCCGCATGCAGCCGATGGCTTCAGCCGCACCAAGTACTACAACAACAGCATCGCCGCTTACCTCACCTGGCAGGACGTCCACGGCTTTTATGTGGATGCAGTGATTTCGGGCGACCGCTACAGCGGCGACGTGGATACCGCCGGCCGTCAATCGATCGGCGCAGTACGCGCCAGCGGCTGGACTGCCTCGCTGGAAACCGGTTATCCGTGGAGATTCGACAGCGGTTGGGAGCTGGAGCCGCAATTGCAGCTAGCCCGCACTCACCTGCTTATCCACGACCTCACTGACCAGGGCGGTGCACTGGTGCGCTACGACGACTACAACCAGAACATCGGCCGTATCGGCGTACGCCTGGATCGCACCTGGATCGACGACAAAGGCCGCTACAGCACGCCGTATCTACGCCTGAACTACATCCAGGGTTGGGGTGGCCGGCCACAGGTGAATGTGGCCGCCGTCGATGCGCCTTCGATCAACCAGACGTTTATCGGCGGCAGCTATGGACGTGCGGTGGAGTTGGGCCTGGGCGGTACGTACAGTCTGGGCAAGCAACTATCGTTCTATGGCGAGGCGGATTATCAGAAGGACCTGGGAAGCGCGGGCACGCGCGGTTGGGGATGGAATCTGGGGGCCCGGTGGGATTTTGACTGAGTGTGTTTGAAGGCCCCTCACCCCAACCCTCTCCCCAGCGAAGCCCGGGGAGAGGGAGCCTGCTGCGGCAACCCTTCAATGCTACGTATTTTTTGCTTGGGTGATGGGGCGATCTTCATCACGCTAATGAAAATCGCGCGAACTGACCGTCAACGTACCAAGCATCGGCGATAGATCTTCCAGCCGATGCGCAATCACATGCCGCACGCCGCTCTCGGTCTCCAGCCGGCCCTCCACGATCATCAACTGCGACTCCAGCAACACGCGCCGCTGCCGCACGGCCAGGTCATGCCATACGACGACATTGGTCGTCCCATGCTCGTCTTCCAGCGACATGAAGATGACTCCAGTGGATGTGCCTGGCTTCTGCCGCAAGGTCACCATACCGGCCGTGCGTACCAGCTGGCCATGTGGCAGCCCCTGCAGATCACCCGAACTCCGGCAGCGCCGTGCACGCAACTGAGGACGCAACAACTTCATCGGGTGTGGCCCCAACGTCGTTCCGGTCATGGCGTAATCGGCGCGCATGTTTTCTTCGATGGTCGGCAGCGGCAGGTGAACTTCTTCCTGCTCGAGCACTTCGCCAAATAACGGGCGTTGCGGCTCCACGCCGGCGACTGCCCAGCGCGCCCGATGACGATGACCCACCAGCGCACGCAATGCGCCCGCATCTGCCAGCAAGCCGCTCTGGCGGCTATCGAGGCATGCACGGCGGCATAGATCGGCCACGTCGGTAAAGGCGGCCTGCTCACGTGCCTTGGCGATCGCATCCGCCACGTCTTCGCGAAATCCGGTAACCAGTCGCATCCCCATCCGGATCGCCGGCTGCCGATCCGGGTCATGCGCATCTTCCAGCGTGCAGTCCCAGTCGCTGTAGCGCACATCCACCGGCAGCACCTTCACACCGTGCCGTCGTGCGTCCTGCAGCAACTGGTCGGCCGAGTAGAACCCCATCGGTGCCGAATTGATCAGGCCACAGGTAAACGCCGCCGGCTCATGGCATTTCAGCCAACTGCTGACATAAGCGAGCAAGGCGAAGCTGGCGGCATGCGACTCGGGGAAACCGTAATCACCGAAGCCCTGGATCTGGCGAAACAGGCGCTCGGCAAACTCAGGCTCGTAGCCGTTCTTCAACATGCCGCCGATCAATGTTTCGCGATGCCGTTCGATGTGTCCATTGCGTCGCCACGCCGCCATCGAACGGCGCAATTCATCGGCCGCTCCTTCCGTATATCCCGCCGCAACAACGGCGATCTTCATCACCTGCTCCTGAAAAAGCGGCACGCCCAGGGTGCGTTCGAGCGCCTGCTTCAACTCTTCCGATGGATAGTCAACCGGTTCCAGCTCCTGCCTTCGACGCAGATACGGATGCACCATATCGCCCTGGATCGGACCTGGTCGAACGATCGCCACTTCGACCACCAGATCGTAGAACTTGCGCGGACGCAAACGCGGCAGCATCGCCATCTGCGCGCGCGATTCAATCTGGAAGACGCCAACGGTGTCGGCCCTGCAGATCATGTCGTATGTCTTTTCGCAGCCGCGCTTCTCATCGAGGATATGCGCCAGCGTCCAGTCACCACGACGGGCGTCACTGAGCATGTCGAAGGTTTTCCGGATCGCGGTAAGCATCCCCAGGGCCAGGCAATCCACTTTCAGCAAGCCGAGGTATTCCAGGTCATCCTTGTCCCACTGGATCACCGAGCGATCGTCCATGGCCGCGTTCTCGGTCGGTACCATCGTATACAGCGGGTGCTGGGAAATGACGAATCCACCAGGATGTTGCGAGAGATGGCGTGGAAAGCCGATCAACTGCTCGGTCAGGTCGACTACGTTGCGCAGCAATGGAGTATCGGGATCGAAGCCGCGCTCACGCAGGTGCTGATCGATGGGTACATCAACGGCCCAACGATCCATCATCCCGGCTAGTTCGCCAGCCAGGTCCTGAGAGATTCCCATGGCACGCGCAACATCGCGGATAGCGCTGCGGCCACGATACTGGATCGCCACCGCCGCCAGTGCCGCCCGTTGCCGGCTGTATTTGTCGAACACATATTGCAGCACTTCCTCGCGCCGCTCATGCTCGAAGTCGACATCGATATCCGGCGGCTCATTGCGTTCCTGGGACAGAAAGCGACCGAACATCAATTTCAGCTCATCCGGATTAACCGAAGTGATTCCCAGCGCATAGCACACGGCCGAATTGGCCGCCGAACCACGGCCCTGGCAAAGAATGCCCTCGCTCCGTGCATGCCGAACCACATCATGAACGGTAAGAAAGAACGACTCGTAATCAAGCTGCCGGATCAACTTCAGCTCCAGCTCGATCGTCTTGCGTACTTCCTCCGATTCACCACGTGGCCAGCGCCAGCGTATGCCTTCCTCGGTCAGGTGACGCAGCCAGGTCGCCGTGGTGTGCCCCGTCGGCACGAGTTCACTTGGGTACGTGTAGCCCAGTGCCTTGGCAGTCAGTTCGAATGTGCAACGATCGGCAATATGCACACTCTCATCGAGCAAGGTTTGCGGATACACCGCCGCCAGCGCCTTGCGCGTACGCAGGTGTCTCTCGCCATTGGGAAACAATAGATAGCCAGCTTCGACCAAGGTGGTCTTATGACGGATGGCGGTCATCACATCCTGCAACTTCCGTCGCGATCGCACGTGCATGTGCACATCACCGCTGGCTACCACCGGCAATCCCAGCTGCTGGCCGAGCGCCATCAAGGCCATCAGGCGAGCCTCATCATCCGGGCCACGGTGGAGCTCTATCGCTACCCAGGCACGTTGCGGAAACGTCTGCTTGAGCCACTCGCCTTCCGATGCATCGCCCACATCATCCGGAAGCCAGAGCGCCAGCAACCCATCCGTATCGGCGACATCCTCGCGCAGCAACTTGTATTGCCCCTTCTTCGCACGCATGCGCGCCGTCGTGAGTATCCGGCACAACGCCACATAGCCTTCCCGGTTCTGTACCAGCAGCACCAGTTTCGGGCCGCTATCGATACGCACCTCACTGCCAATAATCAGTTTGATGCCGGTCGCATCCGCTGCCTGCTTGGCACGCACGATGCCCGCCAACGACCCTTCGTCCGTGATCGCCAGGGCCTTGTAGCCCAGGGTCTTGGCGCGCTCGAACAACTCCATCGCAATCGACGCGCCGCGCTGAAAGCTGAAAGCCGACAGGCAATGCAGTTCGGCGTAACCGGGCAGCGCGTCGTTCATGCGAACCATCCATGCAGCATGAAATCACCCTGCTCGCCCGGTGGCCGGAATGCCCAGGCACGCTGCCCCTGGCTGGTTTCGACGACGTAATAATCGCGCCGGATATCGCCATCCCACCAACCGCTTTCAATACGCTCGGGGCCAGCAAGGATGCGCAGATGCGTATCTCTCAAAGGTATTGGCTGCGCCAGCAACCAGCCGGGGCGCGGTAACCGCGGCATGGCGTCGACGTTGGCTTCACTGGTTTGCCATGCGCGCTCAGGCCGATGATCGGCACGCACCGCTAGACCATGCACGGCCTCATCGCCAAGGCGCGCGCGCAAGCGTTCGCGCAATTGCTCCCATGGCATCGCCTGTTGCGGCCGCGTATCGAAAAGATCGCGTCCGGCCGGTACGAAGGGAGGCAGATGGTGCGCCAACAGCTCCATCATGCGTACGGGCGCGGGCAGTTGCAGTTGTTCAAGACGACTACGTGCCACTTCGAACAGCATCGCCGGATCGCGCTCGGCCGCGAGCAGACCAATCGGCAATTCGGTAGCCGCTCCACGCTCGTGCGAAAAGCGCAGCAGGAAACGTTGCACGCCACCATCGCGACCCGCCAGATACGCACCCAGATCCGAAGTCAACCGACGCAATGGAAAAAGCAGGGATTGGCTGGAGCTGACTTCGTAGTTGAATTCAATCCGCGACTCGAAGGCATCCGACGGCTGGAAGTAATGCAAGGGCGTGGCCAGCGCACCACGCAGGCGATCCAGATGATCGAGTGCCTGTTCGCCGATGCGTCGCCCCAGTGCGGCGCGTGGCAGCGCGAATACCTGGCGTAGATGGCGCAAACCCATTCGCCCCAAGCTGCTCGCGACATCGGCGGGCAGGCCGCTGCGCGCCACCGGCAGCTGATCGAGCGCCTGCTGCAACGGATGCGCGGCAGTGATCGCCAGGCCGTCATATACGCCGGCCAGCACACGTGCCGCCCACGGATGAGGCGCAAGCACGATGCGATGACGAAAGCCAAGCTCGCGCAAATCCTCGCGCATTTGTGCCTCCAGGCGCGGCCAGGGGCCAAACAGCCTGAAGCTGGCCTCCACTTCGATCAGCAGCGCAGCAGGAAATTCGCGACTGACCAGGGAACCGTAGCGATACGCCCACGCCGCGAGGAAATCGTGCCAGCGATCTACGTCGGCCGCATCGTATTGGACCGCATCGAAACGCGCACAGATCGCCTGTGCCACGCTCAGGGGCTGGCCCGCGCGCAAACCGGCAGCCTTACCCGCCTCGTTGACGCTGCGCAGGACACGCCGCTGTACCGGCCCCGCGATCAGGGCCAGTGGCTCGTCCGGCGTGGCGTGTCGACGTACGACGCCATCGAGCGCCAATTGCGGCAAGAGAATGCATGCCCACAGCATTGCCTGCCCCTCATCCTGCAAACGGGATAGGTAAGGCAGGCGGATTGCCGCCACGGCACTTGAGCACGCGCAACTGCGCCGGTTGCGCATCGATGGCAATGCGCAAGGCTGCCGGCGATGGGTTGCCGGCGGCACTGGCTGGGCGCATGGCAAAGCCCAGGCATTGCCCGGTTTCGGCAGCCAGGTGCAGGCGCCGCAAGGCGCGGTCGTCCGCTTGCAGCGGCCAGCACAAGACCGCCGCACACGCTGCCGAACGAAGGCACTGCTCGGTGGCCCACAGCACATCGCGTGCATCGGCATGGATCACCTGCACTTGCCGCATATGCACGCCAGCGTTCGCCCATGCCGTTGCAAACGGCAAATACGGCGGGGCAACCAGCGCAATCATGCCTGCGTCGTGCGCCTGCGAAAGGCGCGCCAGGGTCGGCCACAACAGGCGCAATTCACCCACTCCATCGAGTGGCAGCAACAGCTCGCTCAGCGATGACTCGGGCCAGCCACCCTGGGGCAATGCATCATCGAGTGTCGCCCAGCCCGTTGGCTGCTGCGACGGTGGGCGCGCGTGCGGCCGACCGCGCCAGATGCGACGTGCATCGAGCAGGCTGTCGATGGCGACGAGCTGGCCCATCACGCTGGCCTGATCAAACCGGCGAACAAGCCTTCCAGTGCGAAGTCGCTCGTGCGGCGATCGACCTCGATCGGTGCATACGCCGGGTTACGTGGCAGCAGGCGAATGCTTTGGCCATGGCGCTCCCAGCGCTTTACGGTGAATTCGCCATCGATACGTGCCACCACGATCTGCCCATTGCGCGCCACTGACGCGCGCTGCACACCGATCAGGTCATGCGGCAGGATGCCGTCGAGCAGCATCGAATCACCGATGACCTCAAGCAGGTAGTCGGGCTTCAGGCGAAACAGGTCTGGGTCGAGCGCGACATGTCGTTGCACGTCGGCATCCGAACCGATCGGCCTACCGGCAGCGACACGGCCCAGCAAGGGAACCTGCAAGGTGCGCGGTACATCATGCCGCGGTTCGATCAGCCGCACTCCACGTGCCGTGCCGTCGATCAATTCGATCAGGCCCAGGCGCGCCAGTGCTTCCAGATGCAATCGCGCAGAACGGTTCTGCTTAAGGCCCAGGGCAGTGGCCATCTCCATCTGCGAAGGCGGATAACCGTGGTCGTCGATATGTCGACGCAGGTACTGCAGGAGACGTTGCTGGACGGGCGTAGGGCTCATAGTTACTAATTTTAGTAAATCCTGGGGCGTCCGTATAACTACATGATCTTATTAACAATATCTTAGGAAATGAGCTTTCCCCGCCCCCTTTGGCTACCGCGACGCATCATTGGACAACCAAGTTGTGTCATCGCCTGCGACGCATGAATTGCACAGCTCGCTCACCGAGCGAGGCGTACTTAAGGCAACAGTTCTCCGTCACCACTCGAGGAAAGGGCATGAACACGACGAACAAATCCGCCGAGTCCGCAGGCCCGTCGAAAAGCAAGGGCGGCATTGGCTACGTCCTGCTTTGGCTGCTGGGCGTACCGCTTCCGGTACTCATCCTGATCGGTCTGTTGCGCGGCTGCGCTTGATCGCCACTTACCGAAGGAGAATATGATGACCGACGTCGCGATCGCATCGCTCAACGACGATCCCGCCACCTGGCGGATGATGAATTTCCGTGCCGTGTTTGGCGGCTGGCTGGTGGCAACCGGCGTGGCCGCATTGCTTTATCTGGCCGGTTTGGCGATGGGCTTCTCCGCATTCGATGCCGACCATGCCGGGGCAAGTGCCAAGGCTGTCGGAATCGGCAGCGGGATATGGGTCGTGCTGGTCTGGGCTGCTTCACTGTTTGTCGGCGGCCTGTTCGCCAGCTGGTTCGACGCACACGACGACCAGACTATCGGCAGCCTGCACGGCGTCGCCGTATGGGGTCTGTCGGTAACAGCATCCATGCTGTGGCTTGCGCTGGGTGTCGCAGGCGCCATGCATTCGCATGGACCGATGCCCATGGGGCACAGTGATCAAGGTCCCATGCAGGAAGGGCCCGATGCCCATACAGCCATGATCGGCGACGGCTCGATCGCCGTACTCGATGCAAACATCGCATCGCGACTGCCGGCGTCGCGCGACCACGGTGCGGCCATGCCCATCGTTGCAGCCCTGCTCGCGGGCAAGGACGAAACAGCAGCAAGCCTGTTTGCGGCCAATACCGGTGTCTCGCATGCGGCAGCGGCACAGACGCTGGCCAATCTATCAGCCGAAACCAACGCTGCACGCGCCGATGCGAAAAGCAGCGCCGATCGTACCGCGCACAATCTCGCTGCCGGTCTATGGGCACTGGTGTGCGGCTTGCTGATCGGCCTGGTGACGGCAGCACTGGGCGGTTGGCTCGGTGCGGGCCATGTGCACCGTGTCTATCATCTGCGAGCCTACCCACGCGCGCTACGCCGCTAAGTCAACTGGCATCAGGAAAGCAAAGAGCCGGGCCCATGGGTCCGGCTCTTTGTTGCAAGTGGCTTGTATGGCCGCTACGCCGAAGCAAAGCCGCCTTGCATGCCCATGGAGCCCGCATCATGCCAACGCCCTTCACGTTGTTGTGCCACGCCCGCGGCAGGAGCTGACGAGAACGCCTGCGCCACCTGGAAGAACGCCACCCGCCCTGCCAGATGATCGGCCTGTTCGCGCATGGCCCGGCTCGCCGCGGCAGCCTCTTCCACCAATGCCGCATTCTGCTGCGTGGTTTCATCCATCTGAAGCACGGCACGATTGACCTGTTCGATACCTGCCGATTGTTCCTGGCTTGCTGCTGCGATCTCCGCAACGATGTCCGACACCTTGCTGACACTGGCCAGAATGTCCTGCAAGGCCTTGCCCGACTGGCTGACCAGCTGGCTGCCGCTTTCGACCTTCTCGGCACTGTCTTGAATCAACGTCTTGATCTCGCGTGCTGCCGATGCACTACGCTGGGCCAGGTTGCGAACTTCAGTGGCGACGACCGCGAAGCCACGCCCTTGCTCGCCCGCACGCGCCGCTTCGACCGCGGCATTGAGTGCCAGCAGGTTGGTCTGGAAAGCGATCTCGTCGATAAGGCCGACGATATCGCCGATTCGCCGACTTGAATCACCGATCTCGCCCATGGCATGCACGGCCTTGGCAACCACATCGCCACCCTGGCGTGCTTCGTCGCGTGCCTCGCGCGCCAATCGGTCCGCAGCGTTGGCGTTGTCGGCGTTCTGACGCACCGTGGCAGTCAGCTCTTCCATCGACGATGCCGTTTCTTCCAGGCCAGAGGCCTGTTCCTGCGTGCGCTGCGAAAGATCGTCGTTGCCCTGAGAAATCTGCTCGCTGCCGGCACGCACGATATCGGTGCCCTGGCGCACATCGCTGACGATATCAGCCAAGCGCTGCCGCATACTGGCAAGCGTATGCAGCACGCTGCCTTCGTGAAAGGATTCATCGCCGTGTGCGCGCACATCGCCATCGGCAATGCGCTGCGCCATCGCCGTGGCCACATGAGGCTCACCACCGATGCTGCGGCCTACGCCGCGCACCGCGATCAGCACCACGCCGAGAACCAGCAGCGCCACCAGCGCGGCGAACGCACCGAACTCCAACAGCACGTTGTAGAAAGCCTGCTGCACATCTTCAATATATACGCCCGTACCCAGATGCCAGTCCCACGCAGGCGTCATGCTGACGTAGCTGATCTTGGGCAACGAGCCCTTGCCGTCGGGCTTGGGCCAGGTGTAATCGATAAAACCGTGGCCCTCGCGCTTGTCGAGCGCCACCATGTCGCGGAACAGCTCCTTGCCATTGGTGTCTTTCTTGTCGCCTATGTTGGTGCCGACCATCTTGGGCGATACCGGATGCATCAGCATCACCGGCTTGGAATCGATCAGGAAGAAGTAACCCGTACCGTTTTCCCAGCGCATCGCGCGCAGTTCATCCATCGCCTGGCGCTGCGCATCGGCACGGCTAAGCTTGCCGGATGATTCCAGGGCCACATAACGATCGATGATGGCTTGACCTGCGTCGACATAGCTCCGCAGATTTTGCTTGCGCTCGGCCAATAGCGTCGACCGGCTCTGCAGGGAGGCAAAGACCGTGAGCGCCACCAGCCCGATAGCGACCACACCCAGGATCGCGGCAAAGCGCGACTTCATGGTCTTCATAGATTTGCCCCTGTCATGCCTACTACCTACTACCTACTACCCGTACTTGAACCGGTTATCGTCCGGCCATGGTGGGCTATCGGCGGGAAACCGAAAAATCTTGATAGGCCAAATGGCCAGTGGACCTGCCGGACCTTGACGCGGCGCAGCAAGGTTTCTACGGTTTCACCCGCACCTATACTCGCCCCACGATTCACATCTACCGAGATTGCTGATGCGTTCGCTGCCCCCGCTCAATCCCCTGCTCGCATTCGAGGCCGCGTCTCGCCATTTGAATTTCACCAAGGCGGCGCGTGAGCTCAATGTCACCCAGGGAGCGATCAGCCACCAGATCGCCGTACTCGAAGAGTATTTCGGCGCAAAACTTTTCGAGCGCAAGAGCAACCAGCTGGAATTGACACCCAGCGCAGCCGCTTATGCGGAGACGCTGCATGCCGCGTTCGATGATGTGCGCAGGGCTACCGTCAGCTTCAGCACCGCCGTATCGCCGCGCACCACACTTACGATCAAGGGCTATCCGCTGCTGCTCAGCCGCTGGCTCACGCCACGGCTACCGGCTTTCAGCCGACAATTTCCGCATATCGACCTGCGGCTGGTTTCCGTTTCCGGCGCCAGCCTGGTCGATTTCGAAAATCAGGATATCGATATCGGCATCCGCTACGGCCGCGGTCGCTGGAAAGGCTTGACCAGTCACCTGCTGTTTGCAGACGAACTGGTGCCCGTCTGCACGAAGGCCCTGGCCAAGACACTGCACCTGAAATCGGCCCGGGACCTGGTCGCCAAGCCTCTGTTGCAAACCCATGCACGCGCCGGCGATTGGCCCGACTGGTTCAGCTGTGCCGGCGTGGACGATGAGAATGCATTGAAACAACTGACGTCGTTCGAAGATCTGGGTATCGTGCTCCGCTTCGCCATCGAAGGCAGCGGCATCGCCATACTTCAGAAAAACTACGTGGAAGACGATCTTCGCGAGGGTCGCCTGGTGATTCCATGCGCCCCGGTGCTGAGGCGCGACCTGGGTTATCACCTGGTCACGCCTATCAACAGCGCCAAGGATAGCAAGGTGAAGGAGTTCTCCAACTGGCTGCTCGCCAACCTCGGCTAACGGCGACCGAGCATCCGCTGCGCGAGCTGCAGGTGCGGCGCATCGACCATCTCACCACCCAACGAAACGGCGCCGGCCTGTGGGTTCGCCGCAAAAGCAGCCACGATGGCGCGAGCGCGGACCATCGCCTGCTCGGAGGGTTCGAATGCGCGGTGGATCGTTTCGAGCTGCGCCGGATGGATGGCCATCATGCCGGTAAAGCCGTCTTGCGCGGCCCGCGTGGCCACCAGCGAGAGGCGCTCAAGGTCGGTGAAATCGGGATGCACCGTTTCAATCGCTGGCACACCCGCCGCATGCGCGGCAAACAGCGATAGCGACCGCACCAGTTCGTAGGGCGAGGCAAACCGCCCGGCTGCCTCCCGCACCGCCACGGCACCGATCGCCGAAGACAGGTCTTCCGCGCCCCAGGTCAAGCCGAGCAGGCGATGCGCGACATCGCGATAGGTTCCCAATTCGAAGATCGCCGCAGGCGTCTCGGTCGCAATGGGCAGGATCGGTAAATGCGCCAGGCCAACGCGACCCAGCAGCGCATCGAGCTGAGCGATCGATTCTCGACCCGCCGCCTTGGGGAGCACGATGCCATCGGGCGGATCGTCCACCAGGCATTCGATGTCTTCTCGCGCCCATCCGCTATGCAATGGATTGATTCGCACGAACAACAAAGTGCGTCGCGTCTGCGTTGCCAGAAACCTTGTGAGCATCGCCCGGGCATCGGCTTTTCGATCCGGCGCCACCGAGTCCTCGAGATCGAGCACGACACTGTCGGCGACCGATTGCACGGCCTTGACCATGCGCTCGGCGCGATCGCAGGGAACGAACAACAATGACCGCAGCCTCATGCCGGGCTCCTGTGCATCAACGCCGTACGCTGGCATTCGCAAACCAGCTCGTCACGCTGATTGATAAGACGGTGAAGAAACACCACGATGCCCGCCTGCGGTCGCGAGCGGCTTTCGCGAACATCGATGACTTCGGTCTCCGCGTGCAGGGTGTCCCCGATAAATACCGGCTGCGGCGTCTTCACGCGGTCATAGCCCAGGTTCGCCAGCATCGTGCGCAGCGTCGTGTCACCCACGCTCAACCCGATCATCAGGCTGAAGCTGAAGGTGCTGTTGACCACGATGCGCCCGAATTCGCTCTGGCGGGCATATTCGGCATCCAGATGCAGCGGCTGCGGATTGTGCGTGAGCGTGGAAAACAGCAGGTTGTCCGTTTCCGTCACGGTGCGACGAATATCATGGACGAACCGATCGCCGACCTGGAATTGCTCGAAGAAACGCCCGGCCATCGCGGCTCAAGCCAGGTGCTTGCGGAAGAAATCGAGCGTTCGCGTCTGCGCCAGGTCGTAGGAGGCCTGGTCGAACGTCGGCCGCTCCTCGCAACCGAAGCCGTGCGATGCACCGTCATAGACGAAGATCTCGATGCCCGGTTGCGCAGCGCGAATCGCCTCTACATCGGCCATCGAAATGGAATGATCCACTTCGCCGAAATGCATCTGCACTGGACAACGCGGCACCTCATCCTTGTTCGATGCGATACCACCGCCATACCAGGCCACCGACGCGGCAAACGCGTCGCTGCGCGTGGCACCCCACCAGGCGACACGCCCGCCCCAGCAATACCCAAGCACACCGACCTTGCCTGCGCCAAACCACGCTCGCGCAGCCTCGATATCCATCACCGTAGCCGATTCGGGTACCTGTGCGCGCAAAGCAAACCCATATTGCAGGTCTTCCTGGCTATAGCCCAGTTCGACCTTGCGCTCGGCACGATCGAGCAAGGCCGGCGCGATGACCGAAAACCCTGCCTTGGCCAACTGCGTACAGGCATAGCGCATATGGCTGTTGACGCCAAACACCTCCTGCAAGACCACCAGGCAGTAGGGTGAATCTTCCGGGCCATCCCGATAGGCATCCATTTCATGCCCGTCGGCCGCCGTAAGTGTGATCCAGTCAGCCACTGACAATCTCCTGCTGTTGCGCACCGTCGATGTCGGTGCGCGGGAAAAAAGCGGCGCGCGCTGCGGCGCCGCACTTTAGAACTTGAACGAAATCTCGCCGCCGAGCACCGTGGCATTCGGATAACGCTTGGCGCTGAACACGCCGGGGTGCATCAGGTACTGCACATCGGGAGTAAGGAACATCCACGGTGTCAGCTGGATCTTGTACGACACGTCGACGTACTGCTCCGCACCCAGATAGCCGAAGCTGGGCTTTGCCGCGACCTGCGCGTTGAATTTCCGATCGTTCAGATACGACTTGGCCCAACCCACGCTCAGCACGTCGTCATGGCGATTGGCAAACGGCCCCAGCACCAGGAAGCCCAGCGAGTCGTAGCTGGCGATCTGGGAGGTGCTGTGATTGCTCTCGGTCCAGTTGGCGAACACCACGAAACCGCGGCTGTTGTCGCCATCGAGGTTGAACAGCATCTGGTCGATCGACAGCCAGCCACTGGAACGCCCTTCATGCTGCACTTTCGGATTGACCACATCAGGAGCGCGGCTGGTGTCGTAATAGGCGCCGATCTTGTAATGACCCGGCAGATTCTGCGAACCCATGCCAGGACTCCAGCCGAGTTCGGACAGATAGATCACACCGGTCGAGCCGCGTGTGTCCAGCCGAAAGCCCTGATCCGGATCGGTGAAACGTGTTGGGTTGACGTCGAACACTGCCAGTTTCAGGTACAGATCCTTGCGGAAGAAGGTGGTCAGGCGTGCACCCAGCTGCGCGCCAGGTGGGTTCTGAAAACCACTGGAATCGGCGGCAAGCGAATTGGGATGGCCGCAGAAACCCTGATTCAGGAAACTGCACAGCAGCGGGTTGTAGTCGAACTCGGCAGCGGCCGGAAAATAGCCGATCTGATAGGCAAACCTGCCGTCCATCACGGTCTGTTTGAAGCTCATGTTGGCGAGGCGGAAATTCTCGCCTTCGCCGTAGTTGCTCATGATCGTGACGCGCGTACCGGCCAGCAGCGATGCGTTGGAACCGTAGCGGTCGGACACGGCAAAGGTAAAGATGCCGTTGTCGATGCCCCACAATTTCTGCATATCGAAATTGGCGCCAAGGATGACCTGGTTATTGGTCGATGTACCCTGTTTGGCGCCACCTTTGACGATGTCCGCGCTTTGCACCTGGTAGCTGGAGAAGATGTCGACACCGGCATCGCGCCAGCGGCTACGCACCCCGCCCCAGTCGCCGGTCATGCCCTGCTGGTGCCACCAGTCCTGCATGTTGGTATCTGGCGGCGGCGAGTCGATGCGCTGCTGCGGCGGATCGTTCTGCGGCGCGTCCGCCGCATGAACGGGTACACAGAATGCGCCCGCCAGAAAGACAAACGCGGCAGCGCTCGTCGCTTTGGTGCGCATTCGCGATGGATGATGCTTGGACATGGTTACCCTCCCCTTGGTGACGTGATTGTTGGCTTCCTCCCTCCGTCCTGGATCCCTGTGCATCCGTGTCGCCCCGGGAGGTGGCCAATTTTTTTGCGCACTAAACCCGACAGGCTTGGCGCCTGCCAAAAATCAAAGTGCTCTATTTGCGGCCGCCCTGCGCCGGCACGTGTGCCGGCCTGGCCGTCGTATTTAGGTCTTGCTCATGGCTATCAATGCCTGCTCGGACTGACGTTCGTAGTACGACCACAACAAGCGCAGCAGACGTGGATTGAATGTGCCGCGCGCGCAGTCAGCGGCTTCTTCCTGACTGAGTGGCAAGGCGCCACCGAGAATCTCCGCCTCCACCTGTTTGCGTGCGTTCTCTTCAAAAAAAGTGCTGCGGAAAAATGCGACTTCAGCGCTTTCGCCGACCACGACGCTACCGTGACCACGCATCTGCACTGCAACGTTCTTGCCCAGCGCAGCCGACAGCGACGCTGCCTGGGGATCGGAGACGACCAGACGCGGATCGTTCCACGTTGGCACACCGGTATAGAGAAAGGCGCCATGCAGGAAGACCGGAATCATGTCGCGCCCGGCAATGCCCAGCAGCGTCGAGTGCTGCGCATGCAGATGCGTCACGCTCATGATTTCCGGCCGGTCGCGATGAATCTGCGTATGGATACGCCACTCCAACGGAATCTCGCCGCCGGGGTGCTCGAGAATCTCGCCATTGATGTCGAATACGAACACCTGCTCGGGCTGTACCAGGCCTTTTTCCGAGCCCGCGCCAGGACTAAGCAGAATGCGATCGGTGCCCGGCACGCGAATCGAGACATGCCCGAACATGCCGATCGACCCTTGCAGGTTGAGCATCCGGCACATCACCGCGGTTTTCCTCCGCAACTCCGCTTCGGTCTCGACGGGTGCGGTATCGGTGTTCGTGTCTGTCATGTAGGTAGATCCTCGGAAAAGCGGTAAGTCTTCAAATCTAGCGACCTGTATCGGCACTAGCTGCGGTTTCATTAAGGCGTAAACCGCGAAAGCGTCGATAGCACAGATACAAGAGCATCAATGCACCAACTCCACCAGCAAACAGTGGTATCAGCGGCACCAGGAAAAGTTTTGGCAGCGGCGTGTGGTGAGCGATCAGCGAACCGCCCACGACCGGACCTGCCGTCGACACGATGCGGCCGATACCGCTGGCCCAACCCGCGCCCTTGGAGCGAATGCTGGTCGGATAAATCATTCCAGTGACCGCGTTCATCCCCAGCTGGCTGCCAAGCACGCAGGCGCCGGTAAGGAACACCACGCCAGTCAATGCATAATGCGAGAGCCCGGGCGTACCGATCGCGGCAACTACCGGGCACCCGATCAAAAAGTAAGCTGCGATAGCGACGATGCCCCAGCGATCAATCAGGCGACTGATCACCAGGCCGCCAACGATCGCGCCAACGTAATACGCCGCCTGCGTTACCGCTGTCTGGTCGCCGGTCAGCCCCGCGGCGCTGAACAAGGTCGGCATCCAGCTATTGACGAAGAAGTTGACCACCAGCGCTGCGGAAAACAGCAGCCATACCAGCAGGGTGATCCAGCCGAGGCCATCGGAGAACAGCAGGGCGGGCGAGAAGCTGTTCACGCCCTGCCGCGTGGTGGCGATTACTAGTTGAGTCTGCGGCGTAATACCAAGATCCGGTCGCAGCTGCGCGGCCAGCTTGGTCGCCTGCGCACTCGCACCTTTCTTGGTCAGCAGGAACTTGATCGATTCAGGTAACAGGTAATACAGCGCCACCGCCAGCAGCAACGGCGCGATGCCCCCGACAAAGAAGAAGGCACGCCAACCGAATGCATGTTGCAGCGTCGTGGCCACGACCGATGGCAGGATACCGCCTACAGCCAGGCCCATGAACATGATGATGATCAAGGTGGCGCGCAATCGCTTGGGCGCGAACTCGGCATTCAATGCCACCGTATTGGGCAGCAAACCGCCCAGGCCGACGCCAGAGATGAAGCGCAGCACCAACATGATGTGCAGGTCCGGCGAAGCGACGATAAGCAGGCTGAACAAGCCGTAGACCAACGTCGAAAGCAGGATCGCGGCACGACGACCATAGTGATCGCCGACATAACCGAACAACGGCCCACCCACCGCCATGCCAACCAGGCCGGCACTGAATACCGGCCCCAATTCGGAGGCTGGGAAGTGCCAGGAGCGAATCAGTTCAGGCGCCGCATAGGACATCGCCGCCAGATCGAAACCGTCCGCACACTGGACCAACAACGAGAGAATCACGATGCGCATGACCAGCCGGCCGATTTTCTGGCCATCGACTAGCGCATCAACTTCGATTGATTCGACTGGCTTCATCACTCTCTCGTCTTGGCCGACGACAGTTCGTGTCGACGGCATGTTGCGCGCGGGTTCCACCTGATTGGCGCGGAAGATACTCATGGTCGCTAGGGACGGCCGCCCAGAAACTCCCAGACATTGCCTTCGATGATCGCCTTGGTGACCTCGGGCGGCAGGTCGGCATCGTTGATGGCAGCGATGGGATCTTCTTCGCCCAGGCCGAACGGATAATCCGTACCCATCAACACGCGGTCGCTACCGTGCTTGTCCACCACCAGGCGCAGGCTGGTCGGGTCGAAGGTCAGCGCATCGACATAGATCATCCGCGCATACTCGCTGGGTTTGCGCGTAATGTTCTCGCGCATCTCGGCGCGCACGGCAAAGCCCTTGTCGACACGGCCCAGCACCAGCGGAAAAGCGCCACCGGCGTGGGCGAAACAAATGTGCAGGTCCGGCAGTTTCTCCAACACACCGCCAACAATCAGTCGCGTCATCGCCAGGGCGGTTTCAAGAGGATTGCCGACGATGTTCGGCAGGTAGTAACGCGCCAGACGCTCGCCACCGATCAATGGCTGCATCGGATGCACGAAGACCGCCACGCCCAGGTCGCGGCATGCCTCGAAGAACGGGAAAAGCAGTGGATCGTCCAGGTCGCGGCCGGCTGGGCAGCTGCCGATCTGCACAGCGCGCATCTTCAAGGTCTCGCGCAGAAAGCGTAGTTCCTCGATCGCCCGGTCGACATCCTGCAACGGCACGGTCCCCATACCCGCGAATCGCTCCGGCCTGGTGATGACCAGATCGGCGATGTGCTCGTTGAGAAAGCGTGCAACGGCCTGCCCTGCTTCCGGTGCCGCCCAGTAACAGCTCAGCATCGGAATGGGCGAGATCACCTGCAGATCGACGCCCTGGCGATCCATGTCGACGAGGCGGCGGTCAAGCGACCAGAAGCGATCCTTCAAGGTCATGATGGTGGTATCGCCCATCATCAAGGTCGCCGAATCGTCGGTGACCGGCACCAGCTTCGGCCAGCGTCCCGGACCGAACTGCGCCTTCCAATCAGGCAGCTTGTCCGGCGGCGGAATGATGTGGGTATGAAAATCGACGCGCATGATCAGGGTTCTCGTACGTTGTTTCAGCGCAGCCGATGGCGCGCAAGGAAAGCCAGCGAGCGCTCACGTGCCAGCGCGGCGGATTTCGGCTCGTAGAAGCGACGGTCGTTGCAGCTGAAGCCGTGCTCCGTATCCGGGTAGAGGTACATCTCGATCTCCGGATGCGCCTGACGGATTTTCTCGACGTCGTCGAGCGGAATGTATTCGTCATGCTCGGCGAAATGCAGCAATACCGGCGCATGCAGCTTCTCGTTGGCATGACCGGCGATCTGCGCACCGTAATAGCCGACCGCGCAGACCACGCCGTCCAGACGAGCTGCAGCCAGATAGGCCAGCGAGCCGCCCCAGCAATAGCCTAGCGTCGCCACCGGGCCGAATGGCTTGACCGCATCGATCGCCGCCTGAATATCCAGCATGGTCTGGTCGAGATTGAGTTTGGCGCGTAGCTCACGTCCTTTCTGCATGCCCGCCGGATCGTAGCCAAGCTCTACATCGCGTTCGACGCGGTCGAAGATGGCTGGCGCGATCGTGTGATAGCCATCACGTGCGTATTGTTCGGCCATCTCGCGAATGTGTGCATTGACGCCGAAGAACTCTTGCAGCATCACCAGCGAGCCCACGGTCGCGCCGGTCGGCTCGGCCACGTAGGCGGACAGGCTATGCCCATCGCTTGCGGTGATATGGATGGTGTTGCCCATGCCTTTCACTCCTAAACAAAACCGTTTTCAAGAGGCTGCGCAAAGGACAGGCCGGAAATGCCATCCTTCGCGTCGAAACCGCTGGTGACTCGCTTGCCGATCAAATCGCGCAAGGTCTCGGAAGTCCCCCCGCCCAGCGTGCCGTAGCGCGCGCCACGATACAGGCGCGATACGACGCTGTCGTCGGTAAATCCGAAGCCGCCATGTATCTGCAACGCTTCGCTGGTGACTTCGAGCGACATCTCGTTGCAGCGGATCTTGGCCGTCGCCGCCAGCAGCGCATCGGGAAACGGATCGGCCGAAAGGCAAGCGCGATAAAGCAGGCCGCGCGCGGCTTCGATCGCGATGAACATGTCAGCCAGCTTCCAGCGCATACCCTGGAAATCGCCGATGGACCGGCCAAATGCCCTGCGCTCGGCGGCGTAGGACACCGCCTCGTCGAAAGCGCCTTCGGCCAGGCCCAGTGAAATGCTGGGGTTGAGGCAACGTTGCGTGTTGAATGCCGACAGTAGCGACTTCAGGCCCGCTTGACGCACGACGAGCTGATCGATCGGAATTTCGCAATCCGTGAAAGTGACCTCATGCAGGTTCTCACCGCCGAGCGTATGTACTTTCGACGTCAGCGCCAGGCCTGGTGTCCCCTGCTCCACCAGCACGCAACCGATGCCGTCGAGTCCGGGCTGACCGTCGACGCGCGTAAATACCACGAACAAGCCAGCCTCTTCGGCGCGGCTGATCAACGACTTGGTCCCGTTCAAGATGACCTTGTCGCCACGGATCTGCGCATTGGTGGTGTAGCTGGCGACGTCCGTGCCGGCATGCGGTTCGGTCAGGCAGATCGACAGCACGCAATCGCCGGTACACACCGCAGGCAGGTATTTCTGCTTGATGCGCTCGGGTGCAAACGTGGAGATCACCCGGGTTTGCGTACCTACTTCGCCCAGGACTGCCATGGCGGTGATGTAGCAGCCTTTGGCGATTTCCTCCAGCACCAGCGCGGTGTCGAAGACGCCCAGCTCGGAGCCGCCGTACTGCTTGGCCACGGCCATGCCGAGCACGCCGATATCGGCCAACTTGCGCATGTTTTCCCATGGAAAAGAGCCATCGAGGAGGTCTTTCCCACGCCCCTTGAATTCGCCCTGCACGAGTTCGCGCACCTGGGCAATGCGATAGCGCTGCTCCTTGCTGAGCGATATGCCGAGTGGCGTGGCAGTGTGATGATGGGTGATGACGTTAGACATCGGAGCGTGTCACTCCCTCGACGAGGCTTTCGATACTGGTAAAGACGTGCGCACCGACACCGCGCAGCGCCGACGTCTTCGATTGAATGGTTCCGCGCCCGCCCTGGATCAGCGCGCCGGCATGGCCCATCGTCACGCCCTCGGGTGCGGACGAGCCCGCCAGCAGGACGAATACGGGTTTGTTGAAGGCCAGCCGCTCGATTTCCGCAGCCAGTTCTTCTTCTTCGGTACCGCCGATTTCACCCAGGACCAGTACCGCGCGCGTCTGCTCATCCTGCTGAAAGAACGGCAGCAATTCGGCAAAGCGCATGCCCTTGACCGGATCACCACCGACGCCGATCCATGCTGACTGCCCGACGCCATGGCTGGCGAGCCGGAAACAGGTTTCATAGGAGAGCGTGCCGCTCTTGGACATCACACCCAAGGGGCCGGGCTTGAGCGACACATCAGGGATAAAGCCGAGTTTCATGCGATTGGGAATTGCCAGCCCCGGCGTGGATGGCCCGATCCAGAATGCACCGTGTTCCTTGACCATCGCGTAGGCGGCCATGGCATCGCGAACGGGCACGCCCTCGGACGGTGACACAATCAACTTTATGCCAGCGTTGAGCGCTTCACCTACCGCACCGAGCACGTCCATGGGAGGTACCAGCGTGACACTCGCCGTTGCGCCGGTGGCGGCAACCGCCTCGCCACAGCTACCGAACAATGGCGTGTCGGATACCTCGCGGCGCGCACTCGCACCGGCGATGCCGCCGACTATATTCGTGCCGTAGCGCTTCATCAGTTCGGTATGGCGGCTGCCCATGCGGCCGGTGGCGCCTTGCACCAACACCTTGGCAGCGGGATCGAGATGAAAACCGTTCATGCTGCCATCCCCGCCAGATCGACCGCTTTCTGCAAAGCCTTGTCGAGATCGAACTCCACTGTGATCGGGCGACCGGACTGCTCGATCAGCTGCTTGGCCGCCGCGAAATTATTGCCGATCAACCGCGCAACAACGGGTACCTTGATCTGCGGTACCGCATCGAGCGCCGCAAGCAGCAGTTGCGCAAATTCGCCCAGATCGGTGATGCCCGCGAAGACATTGACCAGCACCACGGCGATATCGGGGCCGCGCGTGAATTGCTGCAGCACCTCGATCAACCGAGCCGGGCTGCCACGCAGTTGTCCCGTACGCACATCGCAGAAATTGAAGGGGCGCCGCCCTGCCTGCAGCATCTCGTCGATCAACATCATGCTGAGGCCCGCGCCGGTAGTGAGCAGGCCGACCTGGCCATGCGCATCGATACCGACATAGTCGAAATCGTGTTCGAGCTTGAAGTTCGATTCGCGGTACGCCTCCGGACGGGCGCGGATCGTCTGTTCCAGTTCCGGCTGGCGTGGCAGTGCACTTTCATCGACACCCAGCTTCATGTCGCCCGCGATCCAGCTGCCATCGGCCAGCACGAACAGCGGATTGACCTCAAGCAGCGTCGCATCGAGCCGCAGGAACGCGCGCGCCAGTTTTTCGATAGCGTCGGCCAGGGGAGTTTGCAGATCGCTCGGCAGTTCACGCAACAAGGTCTTTGCTGCCGCCACGAGTGAAACAGGATCCGGCGCGGCCACGACACTCAGCATCGCATCGGCATGCTGCGCGTGCGCCTCGACGTCCACACCGCCCTGCGCGGAAAGCAAGACGCGGACACCGCGCGCAGCCGCGTCCACCATGAAGCTCAGGTACACCTCGTGCACAAAATCCACCTTCCGCTCGATGCGGAAGCCGGCGACCCGGTGGCCCTTGATCGTTGCGTCGGCGTGCTTGCGAATGAAATCGGCCGCTTCGGCCGCGGACGCGGCAAAACCGATACCCCCGGCCTTCCCTCGTCCACCGACGCCTACCTGGGCTTTGACTACCCACGCCCCGTCATCAAGCGCCAGGCTATCGACTGTTTCGCTATCGACAAATACACCTGGCGGGATCGGTATGCCCAGGGGATGAACCAGTTCTTTGGCGTCGTGCTCGAGTAAAAGCAAGTTCGGACCTATACGTTCAGTACGTTGAACGGGAGGCCGCGCATCGTCGCAAACCATGGCACTCCCATCGATGGCGATGGAAGTTAGTCAAAGCCTCGGGACTTGCACACAGACGATTTGGCATCGCCACATGAGGAAATCTAATCGAAACCCCTGTCAAACATAGTTGCGCGATTCGGTGCAAGAGCGGGTGCAACAAGCGGCTTTTTTGGTGCAATTACGCGCTTTTCTGGCGTACGTGGCGGCAATCATGGTGCACAGCAAAACGCGAGACTGGCCCTGCATCGCTGATGAGATGTGAGAAAAAATATTCGGATCGGCCGCAAGCAATCCGGTCGAAGCAAGCTCTGCAAGATGCTCAATTGACGCCATCCCGGCACAGGCCAGGATGACGGATCAGGAGGTCGATACTGGCCTTGTGCGCTACGAATCTGCCGATCAGTGACGCCCCACCACCAGCACAGTAAAGCTGCCCGGCACCATCGAAGGGCGCTGCCCCGCGGGCTGATCCTTGCCCAACGTCGCAGCTGACAAATACAAGCGATGCTGCTGCGGGTCCAGCGCAAGCGTGCGCGCGCTTGGCTGCGTAGGCACCGTCGCCTTCACGCTGAAATGGTCGCTGTCGTCTTCATGCACAGCGGTGATCGTGCCGCTCTCGCCATTGGAGCTATAGACCATCGCATCGCCGGCATCGAAGACCACGGCATCCGGGCCCGAGCCGATCGGCACGGTAGCTACCAGATGCCCCGTGCTGCTATCGGTGACAGCCATCTTCTCGTTATCGCAGACCGAGAACAGACGATGATGCGCAACGTCGATCGCCAGCCCGCTCGGCGATTCGCAAGGTGCCAGAGGCCAGGTCTGCAGCACCTTGTGGCTCCCTGCGTCGATCTGCACGAGTTCGGACTTGTCTTCGATATTTACGAAGATATGGCCATCCGCATCGGTGGCGGCAAATTCCGGCTTGCCGGGCAAGGCCACCGTATCGACCACGTGCATGGTGGCCGGATCGATCACGCTGGCGTTATGGCTTTTGCCGTTGAACGTCCAGACACGACGCGACTTGGGTTCGTAGATGATCGCATCGGGCTTTTCGCCCGTACCTTCGATCGTTGCGACGGTCTTGAGCGAGTTCAGGTCGAATACGGTGACCGAAGCGGTGAGGCCATCGCTGACAAAACCCTGCTTCAGGTCTTGCGCAATCGCGATGCCATGAACGCCCGAGGTATTGTCGATGGCACCGACCTGACGCATCTGCTGCGTATCGATAACCAGCACGCGGTCACCTCGACTGACAAACAAATGCTGTCGCTGGGCGTCAAAACTCAAATAGTCCCAACCTCCCGTGCCGCCCAATGGCAGACGTTGAATCACGCCAAGAGTAGCCGGACCTGCAGCCCCCGCTACGCAAGGCAGCGCGCACGCGCCAAGCATTCCGATAAAGAGAGCAAGCCGATTCAAAGGGAACATGGAGACACCGTATGAGGGAAGGGTCTCCCCAGCATGCGGGCATGGACTTAGAGACGCCTTAGCCTTCGCTCCAATTGACTAAGTAATAAGAATCACTATCATTTAGCCTTGCTTCGCCAGCCTGCCCTGGCTGCGATTCCTCGTAGAAGGCCACCGTCATGCGTCAGACACTCCCCAGAAGCCTGCTCCTGGTCGCTATCTCATTCGCCCTCGCCCACCCGGCGCGCGCCACTGACGATACGACCCAGGCCAAGAACAAGGAGAAACCAGGCACGCAGGCAAAGGACGGTGTCGCCCTGGAGGCGATCAACGTCGTCTATTCGACCACCAAGACAGTCACGCCAACGGTCGAGATACCGCAATCGGTCAGTACCGTTACGCCCGACCGCATGCATACCTATGGCGTGCAGGGCCTCGACGAAGCAGTGCATTACATGGCCGGAGCCGTGGGCGGCAGCTACGGCGCCGATCCACGCAGCGATTGGATCCTGATTCGCGGCTACGATCCGGCCCGGTTTCTCGATGGCCTCGCCTTGGCCAATGGCGACTGGACCGGCGACTCTCGCATCGAGCCTTATGGCCTGGAGCGCGTGGAAGTCAACAAGGGTCCGTCATCGGCCATGTATGGCCAGCTGCCGCCCGGCGGCATGATCGACATGACCAGCAAGCGCCCGAGCCTGGAAGCACCGCATGAAGTGGAAGCCACGCTGGGCAGCTTCGGCCAGAAGCAGCTCGCAGCCGATACCGGTGGCCAACTCGACAGCGATGGGCATTGGCTGTATCGCGTGGTCGGCCTGGCGCGCAAAGGCGATTCCAACCTCAATCACTCGCAGGACGATCGCTACTACTTCGCACCCAGCCTCACCTGGAAACCCGACGACAATACCTCGCTGACGGTGCTCGCTCGCTACCAGCGCAGCCTTTCCAATGGCGTGGGCGGCTTCCTGCCTTCCCAGGGTACGCTCTATCCGAACCCGAACGGCCGCATTCCCCGCGACGTGAATCCTGGTGAGCCCGGTTACGACCACTACCACAAGACCGATATGTCGATCGGTTACGAGTTCACCCATCGTTTCGATGACGTATGGTCGGTACGGCAAGACGTCCGCGTGCAGAACGCGAAAGTCGATCATCGCTCGATCGGTGCGCTTGGCCTGGAAGCCGACCTGCGCACGCTCGACCGCTACAACTTCCCGCTGATCGACCAGGCGCACGTCTTCGCCGTCGACAACCAGGCCGAGGCACGCTTCAATACCGGTGACGTGCAGCACACCGTGCTGATGGGCGTGGATTACCTGCACAGCCGCAACGACTATCGCTCGGGCTTCGGCAGCGCCCCTTCGATCGACATTTTCGATCCGGTCTATGGCGCACCGCTGCCGGCCACACCGTTTACCACGCACACCGACAACCTGCTCAAGCAGTTGGGCGCCTACGTGCAGGACCAGATCACCTGGGGCAACTGGGGGGTGGTTGCCAGCGGCCGGCACGACTGGGTGACCAACGACGTCAAGGACGATATCGCCGGTAGCGCGCGCACGCAGAAAGACAACGCATTCTCCGGCCGGTTGGGGCTGAACTACACCACCGACATCGGCCTGGTGCCCTATCTGGCCTACTCGCATTCCTTCAAGACGACCGTAGGCACTACCTTCGGCGGCGAAGCATTCAAACCGACCACCGGCGACCAGTACGAAGGCGGCGTCAAATACCAGACGCCCGACGGGCGCTCGCTGATTACCGCTGCGGTCTATCAATTGACGCAGAAGAACGCGTTGACGGTCGACCCGAATCACCTGTTCTTCTCGTTGCAGCAGGGCCAGACGCGTACGCGCGGCGCGGAGCTGGAAGCGAACGTCGCCATCACCGACAACTTCGGCATGACTGCCGCCTATGCGTACACGGACGCCAAGGTCACGCGGGCCAACGACGCCACACTGGGCAAGCAAGTTGCCCTGGTGCCCAAGCGACAGGCATCGATCTCGGCGGACTACTCGCTGCACGAAGGCGCACTCGCGGGCCTGGGCTTCGGCGGTGGCGTGCGCTACATCGGCGAGCACTACGGCGATGCGAATAATCTGTTCCGCACCGGCGGT
>Ga0207695_10000793_pt1 | contig 59366 bp, 40 predicted proteins | sample KBSC54metaG_FD_184354 | JGI IMG/M metagenome (GOLD analysis project Ga0207695, IMG submission 184354) | Corn rhizosphere microbial communities from Kellogg Biological Station, Michigan, USA - KBS C5-4 metaG (SPAdes) (version 2) | ecosystem: Host-associated > Plants > Roots > Rhizosphere > Soil...
TCAGTTGGTCAGCTTCGGAACCAGCGGTCACCGCGGCTCGTCCTTGCGCGGCAGTTTCAATGAAGCGCACATCCTGGCCATCTCTCAAGCCATTTGTGATTATCGGGCCGCCCACGGAATCGACGGTGCGTTGTATCTGGGCAAGGACACGCACGCGTTATCTTCGCCGGCGCAGCGTACGGCCTTGGAGGTTCTGTCGGCCAATGGCGTGGAGACCATGATTCACCGGAACGATGGGGTGACGCCGACGCCTGTGATCTCATGGCTGATCCTGGCTTACAATCGGGACCGGAAGAAGCACTTCGCCGACGGAATCGTGGTGACTCCGTCTCATAATCCTCCAGAAGATGGGGGTTTCAAATACAACCCCACCAATGGCGGTCCTGCCGATACCGATGTCACTCGCTGGATCGAGGACCGCGCGAATGCGCTGCTCCGGAACGGCAACACTGCTGTAAAGCGCGTGCCATACCAGACCGCTGTCAGCGCCGCGACCACGCACCAGCAAGATTTCATCCTGCCCTACGTTCGCGATCTGCGGAACGTGGTGGATATGGAAGTGATTCGCGCTGCGCGGCTAAAGCTGGGCGTCGATCCGCTGGGAGGAGCCAGCGAGCCCTACTGGGAACCGATTCATTCCCTCTACAAACTGGACATAACCGATGTAAACCCGGTCATCGATCCGACCTTTTCGTTCATGACCGTGGACCATGACGGAAAAATTCGCATGGATTGCTCGAGTCCCTATGCGATGGCACGGCTGGTGGGACTCAAAGACCAATATCGCGTGGCGTTCGCGAATGATACGGACGCCGACCGGCACGGGATCGTCACGCCGTCGTTCGGGTTGATGAATCCGAACCAGTACCTGTCCGCGGCCATCGGATACCTGCTGACGCAGCGCCCTGGTTGGGGCGCGCAAGCTGTCATAGGCAAGACGCTGGTCAGCAGCAGCATGATCGACAAGGTGGTTAAGAAACTCGGACGACGGCTGAGTGAAGTACCTGTCGGATTCAAGTGGTTCGCACCGGGACTATTCGATGGATCCTGCTGTTTTGGCGGCGAGGAGAGCGCAGGTGCCAGCTTTTTGCGTATGGACGGCACGGTCTGGACCACCGACAAAGACGGCATGATCATGGACCTGCTGGCCGCCGAGATTACCGCGCGAACGGGCAGGGATCCCGGCGAGCACTATCGGGATCTGACGGCTGAGTTCGGCGAATCCTACTATACCCGCATCGATGCGCCGGCTACGCCCGAACAGAAACAGAAGCTGCAAAACCTTTCCGCCGACGCGGTCAAGGATACGCAGCTCGCGGGCGAACCGGTGATTTCGAGGCTGACGCGAGCTCCCGGCAACGATGCTCCCATCGGGGGTCTGAAGATCGTGGCGGCCAGCGGGTGGTTCGCGGCACGGCCCTCCGGCACCGAGAATCTTTATAAGATCTATGCCGAGAGCTTCCAGAGCGAGACGCACCTTAAGGCGATCCTCAACGAAGCCCGACAAATCGTAAATAATGCCCTGAACTCATCCCCGTCTCCATCCACCACGGCGCGCTAGCGCGGTTGTCCATCAGGCAGGGATGGGCTGATTGTGCAACGTTTCACGCAGTTGCAATGTCGACAGTCCCAGAGCCAGGGCGTTGCCGAAGATGGCCAGAGCCGCCCGTCGTTCATCATCCATGGATTGCGTGCCGGGGAACCGGATGCTCAGCAATCCTGACACCTCGCCGCGAACGGCCAGGGGCACACACACCTGGGGCCCGGCAGATTCGGTCTGGATGTGTTCGGTCCGTAAGTGATGGCATGTAGTCCCCGTTCGCGGTTCATGAAGGATGCCGCGGCGGAGGGCCCAGCAATCTTCGATGGTGAAATCCGGCTGCATCCATCCGTCTTTATGCAGGCCGTCTTTGCGCAGGCCGCCTTTATGCAGGGAGTCTCCACCCCATTCGGTGGCGGTCTCCAGCAGTTCCCGTGCGCCGGCTACGGGCACAGCGAGCCCCCCGCTTGCACCGGGAAACAGTTCCGTGGCGGCCAGGGCGATAAACGGATAAGCTTCCGCGCGGGAATTGCAAGCCTGGAGTGTGTCGCCCAGGTTTTTGAGGATCTGCATATCGCGCGCCTGGCGTGAGAGTTGAGCCAGCACGACATTCGCTGTGGCATAACTCCGCTGCAGTTCCTCATCGCGCTGCCTCTGATCCGTGACATCCACGCCGCATCCCACCCATTCCTTAACGGAGCCGTGTTGGTCTCGCACTGGAGCGGCGTGGATCGAAAAGCTCCGGTAGTCCCCGTCGTGGCGGCGCACGCACCACTCGGTTTCGTACGGCGAACCCCGAACCACCGCTCTGGCCCACGCGGATGCAGCCCCTTCGCGGGAATCCGGGTGTACGGCAGCGAGCCAACCGCCGCGCCGGATTTGCTCGTCGGTCTGTCCGGTAAAACCTCGCCAACCCGGCTGGTCTTCGATGATCTGGCCGTGGGCATCGGTGGTCCACATAAATCGGGCGACGGCCGCTATCAGTGCGCGGTAGCGCTCCAGGCTGGCTCGCAGAACCTCCTCGGTGTGCGAATGCGTCATCGGGGTTGATCCGCGGCGAAATCCAGCACGAGCGGGGTTCCGGCGCCTGTCACGCTCACTTGATCCCGGCCGGCATGTTTCGCCGCGTAAAGTGCGCTGTCGGCGGCGCCAATGATTTCTTGCGGCGTGAGGCCGTCTTCCGGCCACTGCGCGATTCCTAAGGATATCGACGTTGTGGGCAGACTCCGGCCGTCATAAGTGCACGCAATGGTTTTGACTTCAGCGCGCATGCCGTCCAGGCGTTCCTTCACGTGGTCCGCATCGGTGTCCGGCAACACCAGTACGAATTCATCGCCGCCATAGCGGCAGACGATGTCGCTGGTACGCAGCTTCATGACAAAGAACTCAGCCAGAGCCTTCAACAGCACATCCCCGGCATGGTGACTGCAGGTATCGTTGAATCCTTTGAAGCCGTCGATATCGAGCATGGCCACACACAGCGGCGTATGGTGGCGCGCCGAACGGGAAAGCTCTCTGCGCAGCGTTTCATCCAGGAAATTGCGGTTGAACAGACCCGTCAGCGGATCCCGGATCGCCTGCGCGCGCAGCGCGTCGCGAAGTTTCAAACTGGACAGCGACAGTTTGATCACCTCGCCCAAGGTCGCCAGCAGAAGGCGCTGTGGTTCTCCTAGAGTTTCGCCCGGTCCGCCCCGCAAATTCAGCAGTCCCAGCAAGTCTCCGCGAACCGACAGCGGAAGGCACATATAGGCGCCGGGCGGAGCGGACAGAAAGTGGCGGCAGCTTTGCAGCGCACCGGCCCCCACCACTTCCTGCAGCTGTCCGCGGCGCAGCGCCCAGCAATCGTCCAACAGGAAACTGCGGCCCATCCGTGGTTCAGGTCCCCATTCCACGGAGGTTTCCATCTGATGCGCCCGGCTGACCGATATCGCCAGCGCCCCGCTCGCTTGGGGGAACAACTGCGTCGCCGCGGCGCCAATGACGGGATAGGCTTCCTGCTGAGAGTTGCAGGCCTGCAGAACCTCGTACAACTTATTGATCCGCTCCATCTCGGATTCGCGCTGTTTGAGCTGCTCCGAATGGATTTTCATGTCGGTATGAAGCTGGGCCAGCTCGCCTTCCCGCTGCTTCTGTTCGCTCACGTCGTGGGCGATCACCACCATCCCCGCGGCCTCGTTTTGCCCGCTGCGGTAGAGGGCGGCATTGCACCGCACGTGAGTGAGCCGGCCGGATGCGTGGCGGATCGTCAGCGGATATCCCGTAATCAAACCTCGCGAGAAGGCCCCGTCGAAGCCGGCGCGGGCCAGCTCCGGGTCAGTGAAGCAGCCGGCAAATTCGCTTCCGATAAGTTTCTTGCGGGAGATACTGGTGATGTCCAGGAATGCTTGGTTCGCATCGGTGATACGGCCCCCGGCGCCCACCACGATCAGGGGGTCTGGACACGCTTCAATCAGGCTGCGATTGTATTGCGCTAGATCCTGAGCCGCAGTCAAGGCTCGGGCGAGATCCGGAACGGCGCCCGCTCTTGTGTCTGGAACAATCGTCTCAGGCACAATTTGCGTTAGACGGCGGCCCGCCCTGGTTCCCGTGTGGCGAGGTCTTTGCGCGGCATGCGGATTTCGAATTTGCCATCTCTGCGAACCATCCCCGGTCCAGGCGTCAGGACGATAGGACTTCTCTCGGCCCGCAGCCGGTCCGAGGCATCACGATTGTTGTGCTCCTGCAGGGAACTCCCTAGCAGTTCCGTGACCCTTTCGTAGTTACACGCAAAAGCACGAGATCGGCGTTGAACGATGTTGCTGGCTGTCTACATCGAGTCCGTTGCGGTGTACAGTGTCGGCCACGCACGCGCTAAGTATCTGACCCGAGGCCTTCCCGGGTGGGCACACACTTGCCTGGAGAAGCGTATCGATGGGAACCCTGTTGGCATCCAGCGTGGAAGGTGTCGCAACGGTGTCCGCCCATCCGCCGTCGAATCTCGCGAGCCGGTGGAAATGTTTCGTCTCCTTCGGCGCGGCTTTTTCGGCCATCGTCGGACTGCTGAGCCTGGCGGGCTGGGTGTTCGTTGTGCCAGTCCTGAAAAGCGGGCTGCCGGGACAGGTTCAGAAGCAGGCCAATACAGCCATTTGTCTGATCGTGCTGGGTGTCTCGCTGTGGCTGCGGAGGAACGCGGATGAGCAAATCCGGTGGCGGAATTTCGCGGGTCAGGTGCTCGCAGGGCTGGTCGCAGCCATCGGCCTGGCAAGCTTTGGGGAATACATCTTTGGCTGGGATCTGGGTATCGACCAGTTGCCGTTTGCGGTTGGCCGGCATGAAGTGATCCGCAGCGCCTCTCCGGGGTTGATGGCGCCGGCGAACGCCGTTAGTTTTTACTTCCTCGGATTGGCTCTGATTCTTCTGGCTTGGAGCACGCTTCGCGGCATCTGGCCGAGCCAGGTGCTTTCCTTCACCGCCGGGCTGATCTCCCTGTTCAACCTGCTGGATTTCATCCCTAGGCCCAACCATCTCCACGCCGATACTTCCTTGCCCACCGCGATGGCGCTGGTGGTCTTGTCCCTGGCGGTAATGTGCGCCAGTCCGCAGTGGGGCTACGGCTCGTCGTCTCCCAGCGCCGACGCACGGGACTCCGTCGTGCAGTGGTGGTTCTTTAAGGGTTTCGCCGAGAAACGTTACTGGCCCCTGCGCTACGGCGGGGCGGTCCTATTAGTTGTGGTCGCTGTAATTCTGCGCGATGGCCTGGATCGATCCTTTGGCGCGAGGTCGACCTTTGCCACGTTTTATCCCGTGACCCTTCTGGCGGCCGTACTGGGCGGCCTGGGGCCGGGCATTCTGGCCACTCTGTTGTCGGCTGCCGCCGCTGCGTATTTATTCCTGGATTCGCATGGAATCGGCGTGGACAAGCCCGGCGATCAGATCGGCCTGGTGATTTTCACACTCACCGGAATCGCCGTTTCCATGGTCGCGCAGACCCTCAACCGTGTCCATCAGCGCACGGAAGAGAAGCTGTTGGGAATCTCTGTGTACTCGCGTGGCCTGATCGAAGCCGGCCTGGACCCGCTAATGACCATTAGCCTGGAGGGCAAGATCACTGACGTTAACCAAGCGACTGAGCAGGCGACTGGAGTCGCTCGGTCCCGCTTGGTCGGAACCGATTTTGCGAGCTATTTCACGGAACCGGAACAAGCCCGTACCGGGTATCGTCGGGTGTTCGAGCGCGGGCAAGTCGCCGATTACCCCTTAGCCATCCGGCATGCTTCAGGAAAAGTCATAGACGTGCTATGCCACGCCAGCGTCTATCGCGACGCGAGTGGAGCGATCGCCGGAGTCTGCGGCGTCGCGCACGATATCACCGAGCGCAAACGCGCGGAAGGGGAACTCGCCGTTTACCGCCAGCATCTGGAGGATGCAGTGGCCGAGCGCACCGCCGAGATCCAGACTGCGAACAAACGTTTGGAGAGCGCGAACCAGGAGCTGGAAACCTTCGCGTATTCGGTTTCCCACGATCTCCGCACACCCCTACGCGCGGTGGATGGGTTTTCGCGCATCTTGCTGGAAGATTACGCCCCCCGGCTCGATACCGAAGGCCAACGCATCGTCACTGTAGTTCGCGAAGGGACCAAAAAGATGGCGCAGATGATTGACGACATCCTGGCCTTTTCGCGGGCCGGCCGGCAGGAGATCGCACCCGGGGCGATCGATATGGAAGAACTGGCACGGGCGGCGCTCAAGGACCTGAAGCCGCTCCTCGCGGGCGGTCACATCAAGGTCGAGATTAAGCCTCTGCCGGTCTCGCATGGCGACGCGCCCATGCTGCGACTGCTGTGGACCAACCTCCTGGACAACGCCATCAAGTTCACGCGGCGCGAACCCGTGGGCGTCATTGAAATCGGGGCCCAGGCCGGGGAAGGAGAAACGGTCTACTACGTCAAAGACAACGGAGTTGGATTTGACGAGCGCTACATCAGCAAGCTGTTTGGCGTCTTCCAGCGCTTGCACAGCCAGGAGGAATTCCCTGGCACCGGAATCGGCCTGGCCATCGTGAAACGCATCGCGGCCCGGCATGGAGGCCGCGTGTGGGCAGAAGGCAGAGTCGGCGTGGGGGCCACCATCTATTTCGCTTTGCCGACGGGAGACAGATCATGATCGGAACGGAAAAAAACAACATTAAGGCCTTGGATATTCTGCTGGTGGAAGACAGTGCAACCGATGCCGAGCTGTGTATGCGCGGGCTCAAGAGACACGGCCTGGCCAACAACATTCTCTGGGTGAAGGACGGAGCCGAGGCGCTGGACTTCGTCTTCCGGACCGGCGACTATTCCGGCGTCCCTGATGGCGTGAGACCCAAAGTGATTCTGCTCGACCTGCAACTGCCGAAATTGAGCGGGATCGAGGTATTGCGCAGGCTTAAGGCGGATGAACAGGCCCGTCTGATTCCCGTTGCCGTTCTGACCTCCTCCAAGGAGGACAACGACCTGGCGGAATGCTACCAGTTGGGCGTCAACAGTTATATCGCGAAACCCGTGGAGTTCGACCAGTTCATGGATACGATCGCGAAACTCGGCATGTACTGGCTGGTGATCAACAAGCTGCCGTCCTGAGCCGGCGGCTCGCCCCAAGTGCCCTTGAATATGCAAAAAGATCTTCGAATCCTGCACCTGGAGGACATACCCGAGGACATGGAACTGGTCGACAGGCAACTGCGCCGCGCCGGATTCGCGTTCACGCTGCAGCATGTCACGACCAGAGACGCATTTAGGCAGGCGCTCGAAGTGTTCCGTCCGGATATAGTGCTGGCGGACTACTCGCTCCCCGATTTCGACGGTCTCTCGGCGATCCAGCTGACGCGAAGAAGAGATCCGGATCTTCCGATTATCATGGTGACCGGGATCCTGGGGGACGAAGCGGCGGTAAAGGTTATCAAGGCCGGCGCGAACGACTTTATCCTCAAAGACCGCCTGGCGCGGCTACCCATGGCCGTGAAACGGGCGGTCGAAGAGGCCGAGCAATCCCGATCCGGCCGGCGCGCGGAATTGGAACTCCACAGTCTCAACGCCGAGCTTGAGCAGCGGGTCGTGCTTCGGACCATTGAGCTCCAGGAAGCTAACCGTGTCAAAGACGAGCTCATCGCCAGCGAGCGGGCGGTCTGTCTGGAACTGGAGCAGCTGCGGTCGCGCGAAGTGGAGGTGGGGCTTCGCATTCAGCAGTCGCTTCTATTCAGCCAGCCGCCCGATATTCCCGGCCTGGAAATTGCTGCGCTCACCGTACCGTCGCAGGGGATCGATGGCGATTTCTACATTTTCATCACCCATAACGACCGGCTGCTGGACGTGGTGGTAGGAGACGTCATGGGAAAGGGCGTCGCCGCCGCTCTGCTGGCGGCCGCCACCAAGATGGAGTTCTTCAGGGCGGTGAACTCTGTACTGGCGGACGCGCGCTCGGGCGAGCTTCCTCAACCCAAGGACATCGTCACGCTGGCGCACGCGCAGATCGTGCACCAGCTGATCGAGCTGGAGAGCTTCGTAACGCTGTGCCACGCCCGGCTGGATCTGGATCGGCGCGTCCTCAGCATAGTGGATTGCGGCCACACCGGGATTATTCATTGGCACCCCACTACCGGGCGGTGCGAGATGCTCCACGGAGACAACCTGCCGCTCGGAATCCGGGAAGGCGAGATCTTCGACCAGATTTCCGTGCCCTTCGAGCCAGGCGATGTGCTGCTTTTCTTCTCGGACGGAATCACCGAGGCGCGCAATGCTGCCGGAGAGTTGTTCGGAGTAGAGCGGCTGACCGCGCATGTGGAAGCGAACGCCGGGCTGGAGCCTGCCTTGCTGGCCGACTCCATTCGCCAGGCTGTCGGGGTCTTCGCGGGACTGACGCGTTTAAAAGACGACTTGACCAGTGTCGCGGTGCGGGCCAAAACCCGGCCGCGGGCGCCCGAGGCGCATGCCGGGATAGAAATTCGCAGCGATTTGCGGGAGTTGCGCCAGGTGCGGCACTTCGTGCGCGAGTTTTGCGAGGCTCTGGGCGATCCGGTCCCGGGCGAGGGTGTAATCGATGCGCTGGTACTGGCGGCCACCGAGGCGGCCAGCAACATCATGCTGCACTCCTGCTATGGTCGTTCCGATCAGTCGATCCACATGGAAGCGGTTGCTCTTCCGGAAGAGATTGCCCTGAAGTTCCGGCACGTCGGGGCAGGTTTCGATCCGGCGATAGTGGCGCCTACCGTTCTGGACGGCACTCGGGAATCCGGATTCGGCACCTATATCATTGCCCGGAGCGTGGATGAGGTGCGGTACTCCCGCGACGAGCGCGGACGTAACTGCGTAGCGCTTACAAAACATCGCAATAACGGACAGAAGGGGATGTATTTTGATGGAACTGGCAATCGATAAGATTGGCGACGTCGCGGCAGTGGCTGTTCCGGTGGACGAACTGGACGCAAGCAACGCTTCCGAGCTCAAGCGCGATATCGCGCCAGTGCTCCTGGCCAACAGCAAGGTAGTACTCGATCTGAGCCGGGTGCAATTCATGGACAGCTCGGGATTGGGGGCGATGCTCTCGTGCCTGCGGCAGCTTAACGCCAGGAAGGGCGATTTGAAGCTGTGCGGAATGTCCAAACAAGTCCGCAGAGCCTTCGAACTGGTGCGCCTGGACCGGATATTGGATATTCACGCCAGCAGGGCCGAGGCGGTGCTGGCGTTTCAGGCTAAACCTGCTCCTGTACTGTGATTTCGAATCTCCCGAATGCAGACCAATTTGCCAACGAAACTGGCTCCTTCTTCGTCCAAAATATTGGAGACGGTTTACACCCGTGCTCCGCGCCGGTCAGGATGATCTTCCCGGTTCATAATTGACCGGTCTCGAAGGAGGTCGATTATGCATTATGAGGACAATACCGCAGCCGTCAAAATCACGGCTGGCATCAATCTGCTGGCTGGTATCTGGCTTATCGCATCGCCTTGGATCTACCGTTCCTATATGGCGTCCAACGCGTGGAATAGCTGGATCGTCGGAGCGCTGATTGTGGTGTTTGCCGTAAGCCGGCTTTCGCAGCCCATGGCAACACGATGGTTAAGCGTCCTGAATCTGTTGCTGGGCGCTTGGACCTTCGCATCCCCGTGGATTTATGGATACACGGGAGACGCGGGCCGATTTGTCAACAGCCTGGCAGTCGGTGCGATCGTATTCGTACTGGGCATCTACGGCTCGTCCGTGGGAATGGGGCATCCAACGGCACCACCCCCTGTACGGGCGTAAGATCTCACCTTAAAATACGGGCGGGCTTCTCTGCCGGGAGCCCGCTCCTTTTTTCCCTTTAGAACCATTCGCTGAGGAGAGCCTCCAAATGAACGTGCTTTAATTAAATTAAGCATGCCACGGATGGCCCAGTTCATATTAGCCTTGATTTTCGGCTTAGCACTTCTGGTTTGGGCGGCATCCGGTGTGGTTCAAACCACGGCACGGGAATGGTTTGAGCGCGATGTCAACTCGCGTGGGGAGTTGGCCCTGGTAGGCGCCAGGCCCTCGCTCGCCAATAGCTGGTACAACGCCAAGGATCTTCAAAAGCAATTGGCCGACCTCACTCGCGACGAGCGCGTAATGGGCGCCGCCGCCTGCGATTCCGACTTGAATCCGCGATCCAGCACTCCGGGATTTCCGCTGGAATTCAATTGTTGGGCTGTCGGGAGCCGGGCCCGCACAACCGATCCGGGCGACGGAAATGGAGGGCACCTCCAGGAGTGGAGTACTGTGGCGACTCTCCCCACCGGCCGGGTTCATGTGAGCGTAATGCCGGTCACAAGCGAGGGGCAAGATCTAGGGTTTGCGATCCTGCTGCAGGATCTGAGTTACATCGAACGGCGGGAAGCTAAGGCGCGTACCTTCCTGATCTTCGCGTTTGGAGTGCTAGCCATCATGGCGTTCGGGGTACCCATGTTCGTGGCCAAGTGGGCGCGCTATAACTGGAGCCGCGAGCTTCGCAGCCTGCTGCGCAGCGGAGGACAACAGAGCCGGGAATTTCAGCCCATCCTCAGCGACGTGCGCGAGCTGGTCGGCCGCATGGCCAGCGATCGGGAAGATGCTCCCGGCCTGTGGACTCCAGCCCGCCTCAAGCAGACTCTCAACCGCCATCTGCATGGCGAGAAAATCGTGATTCTCGCGAATCGAGAGCCCTATATCCATCAGCACACCATCGACGGAGAGATCGAGGTCCGGCATCCGGCGAGCGGGTTGGTGACGGCGCTTGAGCCAGTGATGCGAGCCTGCTCCGGAGTATGGATCGCCCATGGGAGCGGCGATGCCGATCGCGAGACTGTAGACCGCAACGACCACGTCCGCGTGCCTCCGGGAGAGGAGTCTTACCACATCCGCCGCGTATGGCTGACAGAGGAAGAGCAGCAGGGCTATTACTATGGCTTTTCGAACGAAGGCTTGTGGCCCTTGTGTCACGTCGCGCATGCGCGACCGCTGTTTCGCTCCGAGGACTGGCGTCAATATCAGACCGTGAATCAGAAGTTCGCCGACGCGGTGTGCAGCGAAGTTGACTCGAAGGACCCGATCGTCCTGGTGCAGGATTATCATTTCGCGCTGGCCCCTGCGATGATTCGCAAGCGCCTCCCGGCCGCGACAGTGATCGTGTTCTGGCACATTCCGTGGCCCAACGCCGAGCAGATGGGAATCTGTCCCTGGCGCAACGAAATATTGGAAGGCTTGTTGGGAAGCAGCATCCTGGGATTCCATACACAGCTGCACTGCAACAATTTTCTGGACTCCGTGGACCGGTACTTGGAAACGCGAATCGACCGGGAACAAAACGCGGTGGTCATGCAGGGGCACCGTACCTTGATTCGTCCGTATCCCATTGCTCTCGAGTGGCCGGTCCGCTGGGCGGAGTCGGCGCCCAGCCCGGAGGAGTGCCGGGAGAAGGTATGGCGGGATTTGGGATTGAAACCGAATGCTTTACTGGGTGTGGGCGTGGATCGGCTGGACTACACCAAGGGCGTTGAAGAACGATTGCTGGCGGTCGAGCTGCTGTTGGAGCGTTATCCTGAATTCCGCGGCCGTTTCAGCTTCGCTCAACTGGCGGCGCCGAGCCGGACCAAAATCGACCGGTACCGAGAGCTCAACGAAACCATCGAAAGCGTAGCCGAACGAATCAACCAGCGCTTCGGACGCGATGACTACCAGCCCATCATCCTGCTTCGTTTCCATCACGAGCCGCCCGAGGTGTTTCGCTATTTTCGAGCGGCCGATGTTTGTTATGTAAGCAGCCTGCACGACGGCATGAATCTGGTGGCTAAAGAGTTTGTGGCCGCTCGCACGGACTTAAAAGGCGTCCTGGTGCTGAGCGAATTCACCGGAGCGGCGCGGGAGTTAACCGAAGCGCTCATCGTGAATCCTTACGATCTGGAGGCCAGCAGCGACGCGCTGGCAGCCGCGCTAGTCATGCCGGTCGAGGAGCAGCAGGACCGCATGAGGTCGATGCGATCGATACTGGTTCAGTTCAACGTGTATCGCTGGGCGGGAAAAATGTTGGTGGACGCCGCGCGCTTGCGCAATCAGGACCGGGTGGCAGGACGCCTGGCCGAGCGCGCCGCCGTAGGTCCCGCAGTCTGACGATGCAGTATCTTCTTTCCCGCGCGGCCCGCCCGGTTTTGACGCGGTTGGCCCGGCAACGAACCTTGTGCGCGTTCGATTTCGACGGGACGCTGGCGCCCATTGTCGATCGTCCGGAACGGGCTGGGATGCGTGTCCGGACCCGGAAGCTGCTGGGCGGACTGGCGACGCTGTATCCGTGCATCGTGGTCTCGGGTCGCGCCCGCTCGGACGTTCTCGGCAAACTGCGCAGCGTTAAGCTGGCCGGTGTCATCGGTAATCATGGCGCGGAAACGGACGTGACCGATGGAAAGTCGAACCGCCGTATCAAGCAATGGAAGGATGCTCTGGAAGCTGATCTTCTGGCCCTTCCAGGTGTATGGGTGGAAGACAAGGGTCTGTCTCTCGCGGTGCACTACCGCCAATGTAAGCAGAAGGCGCAGGCGCGGCGGCGGATACTCGCAGCGGCGCGGGACTTGAAGAACGTTCGTGTCTTTGGAGGCAAGCAGGTCGTGAACCTGGTGATGGATAATGCGCCCCATAAAGGAGACGCTCTGGCCGCCGAACGGGATCGCCTGAAGTGCAACAGCATACTGTACATCGGCGACGACGACAACGACGAGGATGCCTTCGGCTTGGAGGGCAAACTGTTTCCGGTCCGCATTGGCCGAAAGGGTGATTCACACGCCCGTTACTACTTGCGAAGCCAGGCGGAAATCGACGAACTCCTGGAACTGTTGGGCCGTCTGCGATCGAAGGCTGCGCTCAGCGCCCGGCCGGCACGCGCTCGATCACCATTAAGGTGAAGGATCCCGGCAGCACCGGCGGCCTGGCTCGACCTTTGGCGCCGGCTGGAACCTGTCCGAACTGGGCGGAGACGATGTACACCCGGTGATTGGTCGGGTCGAACCCCATATTGCGCGAACCCTGCGGCGTCTGCACGTTTTCAAGCACGTGATACTGGTCTGGAGAATCCTGGTGAATCACGGTCAGTGTGCCATCCGCATTGGAAGCGAACGCGTCACTGGAGGCCGGGTCGAAGCCGGCGCCGTCCACGCCCATGCCAATCGGAACCGTGGCTACCACCTTGCCCGCCTGATAGTCCGAGACCGCCATTACTCCACTGCGGCATCCGCTGAACAGACGATGGCGGGCCGTGTCGATGGCCATCGGAACCGGCTGTTTGCACGGAGCGGTGGACCAGCGCCTGGATACGGTCGCGGTCTTCGCGTCGAGCTCGACCACCTCGCTGGTGTCAGTAAGGTTCGCGTAGACCTTGCCATCGCCTGCGGATACGCCGTTTTCCGGCTTGCCGCCCAGCGGAATGTTGGTGATCAATGTCCCAGCCCGCGGGTCGATTACAGTCGAAGAGTGGGCGTCGCCATTCAGCGTGAAGACGCGGTTCGAAGCACCGTCATAGAGGATAGCGTCGGCGTCTTCAGCGGCCGGGATCTTGCCGAGTACCTTGAAAGTCTTCAGATCGAACATGACGACCGACTGGTCGTTTCCCGAAGTAGCGAATCCATGCCCGGTGGCTTGCGCCACGGCCGTTCCGTGAGCGCCATTAATGCCCGTGACTTCGCCCAGTAGAGTCCCCTTGTCTTCATCGACCACCATCACGCGATTCTGCCGCGCGATGAACAAGCGGTGATTGGGGGGGTCGGGGATCACGTAATCCCAACTCCCTTCGCCTCCCAGCGTGTACGTGTGGGTGACGCGGTACTGCCCGAACAGTGACGCCGTGGTAGCCAGTACAAGAATGAGAGCGGCCCCGCGCATGGAGAAACCTCAGCGGCCCACGACTAAGATTTCAAAGCTGTCCGGGATCGTAGTGCGGTTCTTGCCCTTCTTACCGTCCTTACCTTCAGCAGGAGGCCCGCTCTCCGCGGCCGGCAGATACAGCTTGTGCGCCTTCTGATCCGCCGCGATCGTGCGTGCGCCGAACTGCGTTTCGATGGTGGCCACAGGTACGTACTTGCCGCCGGTCTCGCCGACCATCGTGATATTGCCGTCCCGGCCGTTTGCGCTGAACGCATACCCATCGTCAAAAGCCACGCCGTCCGGTCCCGCACCGATCTCGGGCATCGCCAGCACCTTACCGGTCGCGGGATTGCTGACGATCATCATCTTGTTGCCGCAAACCGAGAACAGAGTGGTCTTTTTGGAATCGAAGGTCAAACCGCTGGGACCATCGCAGGGTGCAATGGAGTAGCGCTTCGATACCAGCGCGTTTTTCGCATCCACCTCGATGATTTCGTTCTTGTCCTCAATGTTGACGTAGATATGCCCTTTGCCATCGATCTGCGCGAATTCCGGTTTGCCGCCCACCGGGATGGACGCGGTGACCACAGCGAGCGTCTTCGCATCAATGGCAGTTGAATCGCTGCTGCGTCCGTTGAACGTGAACACGCGATGCGAAGTCGGCTCGTAGATGATCGAGTCAGGATTTTGACCGGTCTTGATCTTGGTCTTGACCGCCAGAGTCTTAAGATCGAATACGGTAACATCATTATCGCCGCCGTCGCTGGTGAACCCAAGTCCCAGGTCGTCGGCGACCGCAATACCGTGAACGCCGGTTGTGCCCATAATCGTGCCGACCAGCTTGTCGGTGTTGGTATCGATCACTTCGGTCTGCGTGCCATGCGAGACATAGAGGCGGTGATTATTGCTGTCCACAAAAGAATAGTCCCAGCGGTTCCCGCCGCCGATTTTGATCTTTGTGATTACTTTGTAGGTAGGCGCCGCGGCCAAGGCAGCAGCGGCGGTGGCGATCAGAAGAAAGGGCGCTTTCATGGGGCTCAACTCCTTGTCACTTATAACGCTCGGCAGAGTACTGTCCACTGTCCAAGCTACAGATCCAAGCTGAAGATTAGCTGAATAACACCGGAACTTACTCGACGATTACTGAATCTTAAGGCATATTACGTCGACGACGGGACTCTCTCGGTATTCGCCGCCAGCGCTGGCCGCGCATTTCGCGCCGCAAAACTCACTTGAAATCTGGATCCGACGCCCCCCGTGCTACGGACTTCGATGGAAGCGCTATGCACGCGAGCGATGCTCTTGGCCAGAGACAAACCCAGGCCGTGGCCGCCGCCGGCGCGCGCCCGGTCGACGCGGTAAAAGCGTTCGAAGATGTGCGGCAGATCGTTTTCGCTGATACCGGAGCCGAAATCCTCGATGCTGACCGTTACCCGCGCCTCGCCACTCTCCACTTTTAAAATCACTTTACCGTCAGGGTGCGAGAATTTAATGGCATTGTCCAGAAGCACCAGAAACAGACGATGCAAGGCGGGCCGGTTACCGGCAATGATCGCCGCGCCCTCGGCCTGGGAGACTCCATAGTCGGCTTCCACTCGAATTTGCCGCAGTTCGGCTAGCGTGCGCATTTCATCGCACACCTCCGTTAGCACTTCGCGCACGTCCACAGCCCCCAGCGGCATCTCGGCCGTAGCGGCGTCGCTGCGCGCCAGGATCAGCAATTCCTCCACCAGACGCGTCATCCTTTCCGCCTCGGCGGCAACTTCCTGAAGCGAGCCGCGATAGGATTCAGGCGTCCGCGCCCGGCGCAGAGAAAGCTCGGCGGTAGTCCGGATCACGGCCAGCGGAGTCCGCAACTCATGCGAGGCATCGGCGACAAACTGGGACAGCGTTTTCACCGCGGATTCCAGCCGGGCGAACATGGTGTTCAATACTTCCGTCAGCCGTGCCAGTTCGTCCCCCGTGGGCGGCACCGGCAGCCGTTCGGCCAGGTTCTCGATGCTGATGGTGAGGGCCGCCGCGGCGATATCGTTCACCGGCTTCAACGCGCGGGTGCTTAGCCAGGCTCCCCCCAGGCAGGCGATTGCGATCACCACCGGGATGGTGCTCCATAGCAGAAGGCGCAGCAGGTCGAGGGTGTGCTCCGCTTCCGTCATGGGAGCGGAGATGCCCAGGTTGAAAAGCTCCTGATGGAAAGTGAAATGGCGCCGCAGGCTTCGAAGGTTGGGCGCCCCGGTCGGCGCGCTCGCCGGATAGTGAAACGTAAAACCGTTCGCACCGCGCAGGTCGACGTAGCTCGAAGGCGGCAGCGCCTGGCAGAATTCTTCCAGCTCGTCACGAAGCTGATCGCCCGCGGCCAGGGTAGACTCGCTCGCAAAATACCGTTCAAAACGGGTAGCGCGCCCTTCCAGATCCTGATCGATCTCCTGCATCAGGCGCTGGCGAAGAGACAGCCAGATCAGCCCGCTGAACAAGCTTAAGCCGGCCGCCAGGACTAACGCGTACCAGACCGTCAATCGAAAACGAATCGAGCGCCGGTGCATACTCTCAGGGTTCCCGCATCATGTAGCCGAATCCGCGAACTGTATGGATCAGCTTGGGCTCGCTAGTGTCCACCTTCAGGCGGAGGTGCCGCATGAATACCTCGACGGTGTTTTCGGTGATCTCCGTGCCGAATCCCCACACCGACTCGAGAATCGTGTCGCGGCTGATGGCACGTCCCGGATTCCGCATGAGCAGTTCGAGAAGCTTGTATTCCCGAGGCGTAAGGCTCAGGTGATCCCCTCCCCGCGTGACGCTATGGCGGGCAGGGTCAAGGACGACGTCGGCGACCCGGAAGCATACAGGTTGTGGAATAGCTCCGCGGCGGCTCACCGAACGCAGCCGGGCCAGCAGGACATCGATCGAAAACGGTTTGGTGAGGTAGTCATCGGCCCCCGAATCGAGGCCGGTGACGATATCGGCGGCGGCATCGCGCGCGGTAAGCATCAGCACCGGAGTTTGATTGCGATTCTCGCGTAGTCTCCGGGCTACCGTCAGGCCATCCATGCCGGGCAGTGCGATATCCAGCAGGATCACGTCGAAGGCGGACGAGCGGGCCAGGTCCCAGCCCTGATGGCCATCCCCGGCCAGCACCACCTGATGGCCCTCTTCACCGAGGGTCCGCTCCAGGAGTTCGGCCATCCGCGGCTCATCTTCTACCACCAGAATCCGCATTCTTCCTGAGCGTAACAGAGAAGCCTTAAATCAGCTGAAACGATCGGCCGAGGGGTTCATCAGCGTTTTGGGGCCTTCAGCAATTTTTCAGGATACGATGGTTCACTTGAAGGTAAGCTCAGAGGTCACAAATGACGATTAGACACCGCAAATGGTTTGGCCGGATCGCTTGCGCCGTTACCCTGGCAGGTTTGGTCTGCGGGCAGGCGGCCCGTCCCGCGGCACCCGGGGCGGCGCAAGCAGCGCCGCTTACTTTGACGCTGCAAGATGCGCTGGCACGAGCGCAGGCGAACGCGCCCCAGCTTCTGTCGGCGGCGAATGACGCACTCGTGGCGCATGAAGACCTCTTGCAGGCGCGAGCATCCCAGCGCCCCAGCGTCAGCTTCCAGTCGGACTATTTAGGTACGCAAGGTAACGGCGTTCTGCCCAGTGGACGGTTCGTCACCAATGACGGCGTGCACGTGTATCGGGAGTGGGGCGTGGTTCACCAGGATTTCACGGCGGCCCTGACGAAAAGTGGTCCGCGGCGCGCGGAGGCGGCCGAGATGCTGGCAGAAGCGCGTGCGGACATCGCGCGAAGGGGATTGGCGGTGACGGTGACCAAGGCCTACTACGCGCTCCTGGCCGGGCAGCGCAAGTACGCTACGGCCCAGCAGGCGCTGGATCAGGCGAAACGCTATCTGGATATTACTCAGAGCCTGGAACGCGGCGGAGAAGTGCCGCGCAGCGATGTGGTTCGTGCCGATTTCCAATACTCCCAGCAGGAACAGGCGTTCGAGGAAGCCAAGCTGGCGATGGACACCGCCCGTCTGGATCTGGCCGTGCTGCTGTTCCGCGATTTCGACCAGAACTTCACCGTAGTGGACGATCTCACGCTGGCCTCGGCTCTTCCCGCGTTCGGCGATGTCCAGACCATGGCGGAACGCGAGAATCCCGATCTTCGAGCCGCCAACGCCGCCCTGCGCGCAGCGGCGCTGGATGTTACCATCGCTCGCCAGGCGTTTCTCCCGTCGTTGACAGCCGATGTGGCATATGGCATCGAAGCCAATGCCTTCGCTTTGCACAGCACTGTGGCGGCTGCGCCGGAATTTGGCCCTCTGCCGAACCTGGGCTACTTCGCGACTATCTCGATGAAGGTCCCGGTATGGGACTGGGGCGCCAGAAGCAGCAAGGTTCGCCAGGCCCAACTGAAGCGGGATCAGGCCAAAGTGGAATTGAGCGCAGCCCAGCGGACTCTGATCAGAAATCTTCAGGGCTACTATCAGGAAGCGCAAACAGCCCGCGATCAAATGGACCGGCTTCGGCACTCCATGGATCAGGCAGCCGAGAATCTGCGGCTGAACGGCCTGCGCTATCAGGCCGGGGAAGCAACCATCCTGGAGCTGGTGGACGCCCAGACTTTGCTGACCGGCGCACGCAACGCCTACGATGACGGATTGGTCCGGTACCGCGTGGCGCTGGCAAATCTCCAAACCGTGACGGGCACGTTCTAGCTAAGACCATGGCCCCCAAAAATAAAGCCCCGTGGCGGAATCCCGCAATGGCAGGGTTGATGGTGGCGGCAGCGCTGCTCGCCGGATGCGGTAAAGCCAAAGACGAAACGGCCGTGGAGACCGAAGCTCCCACGCCGGTTACGGTGGAGACGGCCGTACTTGGTGCCATTGACCATATCGTGACCACCGACGCGGTTCTGTTTCCGATTAATCAGGCTAACGTTACGCCCAAGATCAGCGCTCCCGTCAGTCGCATGCTGGTGAATCGCGGGGACCATGTTCGCATCGGGCAATTGATTGCCGATTTGGAAAGCAAGGATCTGGCGGCAGCGGTACAGGAGGCCAGATTTCAGTATCAACAAGCGCAGTCGGCGTACGCGACCGTGACCGGCGCTACCGTGGTCGAAGACGAAACGAAAGCGCGTGCGGACGTCCAATCCGCCCAAAGCGCCTTTGACGCCGCCAAGAAGCTCTACGACAGCCGGGTGGCGCTGGAAAAGGAGGGAGCGCTGGCGCAAAAGCAGGTGGATGAGACCAAGCTCCAGATGGTCCAGGCACAAACTCAGCTGGAGACGGCGCAACAGCACCTGAAATCATTGAACGGAGTTGGCCGGCAAGAAGCGGTTCGGGCCGCCCAGGCGCAGATGGATGCGGCCAAAGCCCACGAGGATGCGCTCGCCGTGCAACTCTCCTACGCCCGGGTTCTCAGCCCGATCAACGGGGTTATCTCGGAGCGGCTGGTCAATGTCGGTGAAGTGGCTAGCGCCGGCATGCCCCTGGTATCCATCGTCGACATATCCCAGCTTCGTGCTGTCGCGAACGTACCGGTGAAAGACGCGGAGACGATTAAATTGGGCCGGCCGGCTCGCGTGGCGGGGCCGGATGGCGATATTGCCGGCACGGTTGCCGTGGTCAGCCCGTCGGCCAACGCCAATGCCACCACGGTTGAAGTATGGGTTCAGATCCCGAATCCGGGCGAACGATTGAAACCAGGCGCCACCGCTCGGGTATCGATCATCGCGGAAACCATCCAGAACACGCTGGTGGTCCCGGCAGCCGCGCTTCTCAACGGCGACAGCGGACGGCAAAAGGTAATGGTGGTTTCGAGCGATTCTGTGGCCCATGAGCGGATGGTTGCCGTGGGAGTGCGGCAAGGCGACCGGGTGCAGATTCTGAGCGGCGTTCAGCAGGGCGACCAAGTGGTCACCTCGGGCGGTTTGGGCCTGGACGACAAAGCCAAAGTCACCATCCAGCAGGCCAAGAGCGAGGATGACGACGACGATGATTCCGGTGGCGACGACTCGGCAGCAGACGACGCTAAGGCCAAGGATGCGAAGGGCAAGGACGCCAAGGGCAAGAAGGAATGAGCGAACCGAACTCGATCATTCCAGCCGGCAACGTCGTGGCCGAGCACTGGACAGCGCGCTTCTCGCGCCCCGTGATCTTCGTCATCCTCGCTCTGATTACGGTCGGAGCCTACCTGGCGTTTACGATTCCGGTGGCCGTTTTTCCCAACACCGATTTCCCGAAGATTATCGTCGCCATCGATAACGGAGTCTCGCCCATCGATCAAATGGAAGTGACGGTCACGCGGCCCATCGAGGAAGCCATGAATTCGGTGCCGGGCCTCGATCGTGTTATCTCCACCACCAGCCGCGGCTCTGGAGAGGTGAGCCTGTTTTTCAACTGGAACGTGGACATGTTCCAGACACTGGAATATGTGAACGCGGCCCTGGCGCGGGTGCAGCCGTCGCTGCCGCCCACGGCGAAACTCACGGCGAATCGCATGACATTTGCGGCGCTCATGCCGATCCTGGCTTACAGTCTCACTTCCGACACCATGTCCCAAAGCGATCTCTGGGAGCTTGCCAACTACAACATCAAACCCCGCCTCAACCGTGTGAACGGGGTCTCGACCGTCGTGCTGCAGGGCGGAAACGTACCGGAGTTTCAGATTGAGCCGGACCCCGCCAAGCTGCTGGAGGCCCAGGTTACAGTGCCCGGCATTCTGGACGCCGTCTCGAAGAGCAACATGATCGACTCGCCCGGGCTGATCGAAAACAATCACGAGCTCTCCCTAACGCTGGTCAGCGGGCAGGCGCGGAACCCCGCGGAGATCGCTAACATTGTTGTGCGGACAACCCCGGCCGGACTGCCGGTGAGAATCGGCGATATCGCCACGGTTCACGCTTCCGTGATGCCGGTGTACACCATGGTCGCGGCTGACGGAAGGCCTGCCGTACTGTTGAACATCTTCCGGCAAGCGGATAGCAATACCGTAGCCGTGGCAGATGCAGCCAGCCAAGAATTGGACCAGATCCAAAAGACCCTTCCGCCCGGCGTGAAGGTACAGGCGTTTTACGATCAATCCACGCTGGTGCACGATTCAATCGCCAGCGTGCGGGACGCGATTCTGATCGGCCTGATTCTGGCCGCTATCATTTTGGTTCTGTTCCTGCGGGATTGGGGCAGCTCGCTGGTGGCCGCCCTCGTGATTCCCGCCACCATCGCGATCACGCTGATCGCGCTGCGCGCCCTGGGTGAAACCCTTAATTTAATGACGCTGGGAGGCTTGGCGGCGGCGGTGGGGCTGGTTATCGACGACGCCATCGTGGTGGTCGAGAACATCGTGCTTCATCGCGACTCCGGCCAGAGCCGGGGCGAAGCGATCCGCAGCGCGCTCCGGGAAATTCGCGTGCCCTTGGTGGGATCCACGGTGACGCCAATCGTGGTCTTTCTGCCGCTGATCACGATCACCGGTGTGACCGGTACATTCTTTCGCGCGCTGGCCGTGACCGTCGGCACGGCGCTGCTGACGTCGCTTGCGCTGGCTCTCACCTGGACTCCGACCCTCAGCCAATACCTGCTGCGCCGCCGCGGGTCCGGGCATCAGGTCGAGGTGTCCGACCCGGAGGGACACGCCGTACCGAAAGGATTCATGGCTCGAGTAACGCGTACCTATGAGCGCGTGCTGCGGTTCGTGCTGGCCTATCCGCTGGTGTTTGGAGTCGCATGCATCCTGCTGATCGCCGGCTCTTACATCGGCTATCGGGCGCTCGGCAGCGACCTGCTGCCGGAAATGGATGAAGGCGGATTCATTCTCGATTACATCATGCCGGCCGGCTCGGCCCTGGCGGACACCAACCAGGTGTTGCTGGGAGTCGAGAAAATTCTGGCATCCACGCCGGAAGTCGAGAGCACTTCGCGGCGCACCGGAATGCAGCTGGGTCTGGCGGCGGTGACAGAATCCAATACCGGCGATTTCTCGGTGCGCTTGAAACGCGACCGGAACCGTGGAATCGACGAGATCATTTCCGACGTCCGCGCGAAGGTCAACCAGCAATACCCGCAGCTCGACGTCGAATTCCTCCAGGTCCTTCAAGACATGATCGGTGACTTGACCAGTTCGCCGGAGCCGATTGAGATCAAGCTGTTTGCCGCGGATCCCAAGCTCCTGGAGGAGTGGGCGCCCAAGGTGGCGGACCGCATAAAGAAGATCAAGGAAGTGGCGGATGTGAAGGACGGAATCGAAAACACTATCAGTGGATCCGCGATCGTGATGAATGTCGATCCGGTCATCGCCGCGCGGGCCGGCTTCACTCCCCAGGAGATTGAGCTTGACGCCAGCGCCATCCTGCAGGGCGAGCCAGCCACTACTCCGGTGGTGGTCAACGACCACGCCTACACGATTCGCGTACGCTTTCCCGAAAGCTCACGTGCATCCCTGAATCAAATCCGGGACACTCTGATCACCAGCAGCTCCACTGGCAAAACCGCGACGCTCGGTTCCCTGGCGAGTTTTCATGATGAAGCCGGCCAGACTGAGATCATCCGCGAGGACTTGCAGCGGCGGGTGGCCGTCACGGGCCGCTTCGAAGGCATAAGCCTGGGCGAGGGAATCCGACTGGTGCAACAGGCTGTGGCGGATCTCCACCTCCCCAGTTCTATTCGGGTAGTTTACGGCGGTACCTACGAGGAGCAGCAAAAATCGTTTCACGATCTTCTCGTCGTGCTCGCCCTGGCGGTGGTACTGGTGTTTACGGTGCTGCTGTTTGAGTTCCGCACATTTGCGGCTCCGGCGGCGATTCTCGCATCGGCGCTGCTTTCCACATGCGGCGTATTTTTCGCCCTCTTGGTGACGGAAACTACGTTCAACATCTCGTCTTTTATGGGTTTGATCATGGTGATCGGCATCGTCGCCAAAAATGGAATTCTCCTGCTGGACGCCGATCAGCGCTTCCGGGCCGAAGGATCCTCCGTTCACGATGCCATGATTCTGGCCGGAGAGCGCCGGCTGCGTCCGATTCTGATGACTGCCTTGGCCACCATCGCTGGAATGATTCCTCTGTCGCTGGCGATCGGTGCCGGCTCTCAGATGTTGCAACCGCTGGCGATTGCCGTCATCGGCGGGCTGGTGGCTTCGATGGTGCTGTCACTGATTGTGACGCCGGCGGTGCATTATTACCTCAGCGGTCATCGCGACCAGGTCTGAACGCACAGCCAGGATTGCGTGCGGCAGCGGGTCGCCGCACGCGACGTAATTCCAGGAATTTCCTGAGCCAGCAGGCATCCTGGAGTGTCATTAAACTGTAACGTGTCATTCATTACAACGCCACGAGCACCCCGTAGGCTAGGACTTCCGTGCTCAATGGTGCTCTGCGTGTCGCGGAGGAGCGTGCAGCGAAATCCCCGGGCACGGGAAATTACGAAGAGGAGTGACTTGATGTTCATGAGAACAATCGGACGGGGCGGCATCAAGCCGTTCATCTTCTGTGCTTTGAGTTTTGCCGTGCCATTTGCGGCGGGCCAAACTCCAGTAGCGCCTGATGGAGATTCACACGCTAAGCCGGCCACGGAAGCGCCGGCTTCGAATTCCGAAATCGAGCGGCTCCGGCAGATGATCCTGGAGCAGCAACGCCAGATTGACGAGCTGAAACGCGCGGCTGCTCAGAAGGGACAGGATTCAACAGTGGCCGCTAAACCCGATGCTTCGGCAATCGCGGCTCCATCGCGCGGCGTCGGAGAAATTGCCTCTACCGCGCCCATTCTGCCCCCGTTGCCAGCAGCAACTACGCTTGGTACTCCGCTCCCATTGCCTCAGGCGGCCGCGGCAGATCAAACGCCCTCGTCACCCTTGCAGATCCGCGTTGGCGATGCGTCCATCACGCCCGTCGGCTTCATGGATATGACCAACACCTGGAGGAGCACCAATTCCGGTGCGAGCCTGGCGACGAATTTTGGAAATTTCCCGTACAGCAACACCCCTACGGGCAACCTGACCGAAAATCGGATGAGCGCGCAGAATTCGCGGCTGGGGCTTCGCGTGGACGCCACCGCCAAGGGCGCTCACGTGCTTGGGTACTACGAAGGTGACTTTGTGGGCTTTGCCCCGACCAATTCCCAGGTGACCAGCAACAGCATGACCTACCGCCTGCGGCTTTACTGGATCAACGTCCGCAAAGGCAAGTGGGAGTTCCAGGCCGGCCAGTCCTGGAGTCTGCTGGTTCCGAACCGCAAAGGCCTCTCGGCGTTGCCGGGGGATCTATTCTACGGCCAAGAGTTTGACGTGAACTACCTCAATGGCTTGACGTGGGGCCGCCTTCCGGGCTACCGGCTCATTGGCCATCCCAGCGACAAAGTCACGTGGGGTCTGTCGCTGGAGAATTCCGAGCAGTACATCGGCGGATCGGGCGGGGCCAGCACGTCGACTTTGCCGGCGGCCTTCGCGGGCAACAACTTCAATAACCAATTCAATAACGGGAACACCAACACTAGCGTGCCCAATCTGCTTCCGGATATCATCGCCAAGATCGCGTTTGAGCCCTCATCTCATTTCCACATCGAAATTGCCGGCATTGAGCGAACTTTCAAGACTTACAATCCCGCCACGCAGCAGCACTTCACGAAGGCTGGCGGCGGCGCCTCGCTCAACCTGAACTGGGAGGTGGTCAAGAACCTGCGTCTGGTATCGAACAATTTCTGGAGCGATGGTGGCGGCCGGTATCTCTTCGGTCAGGCGCCGGACGTGATTGTGCGCGCCGATGGCAGCCCGTCGCCGGTGCACAGTGGATCGATGATCCAGGGCATCGAGGCGCAAAAGGGCAATCTACTCCTTTATGCCTACTACGGGGGCATCCTGATTGGCAGAGACTCGGCTATCGACACCAACGGCAAGCTGATCGGATGGGGCTATGACGGCGCGTCCAACGCCCAGAACCGCACCATCCAGGAAGGCACCTTCGGCTTGATTCATACCTTGTGGAAGGACAGCAAATACGGCGCGCTGCAGTGGATGTTCCAGTATGCATATTTCACCCGGAGCCCATACAACTTTGTCGCCTCGGGCACTCCCAATAATGCGCACCAGCACGCGGTCTGGTTCAATCTTCGCTATGTACTTCCGGGAACGGCGCCGACTATTAAATATTGAGGATGCGGTTGAGCGGTCTCTACTAACGCTTTCGTTCAAATAGTACCGGCGGGGCGGTATTCTCTCCTAAGCCTCCGCCGGGTTACGCTCAGGCACGGTGATCGTCGGCCTCGGCTTTCGCCGGATTGGCTATGTCCCGAGTGAAGCGTTCGATTCTGGCTGCTTTTCGCGCCCTCCTGCATCCTTTCGAACAGCGCGAGATCCCGTTCATCAAGCGAGAGATTACGCTGGTCGCCCAAGTTCTGAGTGAACGCGACCGGGCGCTGCTATCGCGTCTCGCTGATGAACATCAATGGGCACTCCATTTCGCGCGATCCAGCGCCGAAATCTGGGAAGTCTTGAACCAGCGCAAGGCTCAGATCGTTCTCTTTGAACGTGAAGCGCCGGACGCGCATTGGCGCGAGCTGATACGAGAGGTGGCATCCGGCCCGCGCCTGGTGTGCGCGATCTTGATCTCCGATGTGACCGACGACAATCTGTGGAACGAAGTGGTCCTGTGGGGAGGTCACGAGGTATTGGTAACTCCGCTCCGCGAAGAGAATGTACTGCGAGCCATCCGCCTGGCCTGGCTGTACTGGAACAGCGCTATGAAGAACAACGCCGGTGCGGCATAAAGCGCCTGTATCTAGGAGATCAGGCCTTTTCTTACAGCGTAAAGAATCAGTTCCGCAAGGCTGTGAAGGTTGAGCTTTTCCTGAAGATTCCGGCGGTGTGTTTCCACCGTATAAAGACTCAGGATGAGCATGGCTGCGATGTCCTTATTGGATTTGCCTTCGGCCAATAAGTGCAGGATCTCCCGTTCGCGTACCGTCAAAAGTTCATAGCTGTCCTGGACGCCGCGCGCCTTGATTTCCCGCATGTAATCCTCCACCAACATCCGGCTTACTTCGGGGCTGAAGAACGCTTTCCCGCTGCTAACGGCCCGAATCGCTTCGATCAGGTCACCCTCCGCCGAATCCTTCAGCAGGTATCCTTTCGCTCCCGCTTTGAGCGCCCGCAAAACATATCCCTCGTCCGAATGCATGCTGAGAATCACGATGGCCGTATTGGGGAGCATCTCATTAATCCGCTCCGCCGCTTCCGTACCACTGAGGTGCGGCATGGTGATATCGAGAACCACCACATCCGGCCTGGTTGCGGCGGCTTGTTCGATGGCCTGCCGCCCGTTGGCGGCCTCCGCCACGACCGTGAATTCGGGATGACTTTCGAGCAACAGCCGAAGTCCCCGCCGTATGACGTTATGATCATCCGCTAACAGGATGCGAATCTGCTTCACTGGGATCCTTTTTGGGGTGTCTGGGCGCTGCCTGGAAGGGGAGCTCTACCGCCAGAATTGTGCCAATCCCGGGGCCCGAATGAACGTGGCATGTGCCTCCGAGTTGGGCCACCCGTTCCTCGATACCGAGCAGGCCGAGACCTTTGGACTGGCTGACATCGAACCCTCTTCCGTCGTCCTGTATTGTCAAGAGCAGTGTGCCCGCCTTATGCTGGACGCGGACGCGTATGGTAGTGGCATCGGAATGGCGGGAACAGTTGTGCAGAGCCTCCTGGACGACGCGGTAAATACATGTCTTGTAATCGTCTGGCAGATCTTCCGAGGTGAGCTCCGTGGCCACGCTAACCTCCATCGAAGTGCGTTTGGATACCTCACGCGCCTGCCATTTCAGAGCCGGGATCAGTCCCAGATCGTCCAGCATGGATGGCCGCAAAAGGAGCGCCATGTTTCGGATGGACCGGATACTGCCCTCCACTAATCCCTTGATCACCTCCGCCTGGCTTCGCAGCTGTTCCTCCGGCCGGACGCCCAATCCGGCCAGCAGATTGCGCAACTCCACCAGGACGGCTGACAGAGACTGGCCGACTTCGTCGTGCAATTCCCGCGAAAGTGAGCGGCGCTCGGTTTCCTGCGCCTCCACCAGCCGGGCGGAGAGATGCGTCAGCTGTTCTCGCGCCTCCGCGACTTCCTGGTAACGCGCCTGCGCGTGAGCTTCCAGTTGCAGGATCTTGCGGGTACTGAAGGCCGCCATCCCCAGGCCCAGAGCCAGCGCCGCAAACAGCGTGACCACCAGCCGATCCCGAAACTTCTCCAGCAGCGCGGCCGCCTGTTCATTGCCCGCATTCATCTGCTGCTCGTTGATATCAGCAATCCGGCCGGCGACCTCAAGCATGGCCGTCCGACGCGGAAATACCGTGTCGCGCAGGAACGCATAGCCCCGGGCCCGCCGCTTGGGGGCGTCCCAGGTGAGAATTGGTTCGAGAACGGCCCAGTACTGTGCCAATTCCGCTCGAAGCGCGCCATAGTGTGCGGATTCGGCCGACTCCAACTGGCCCGCATAAGAGGAAAGCTCGGTATCCATCTGCCGGCGCACGCCTTCCAGACTGGCTCCATATGCCGAAGCGCTGCCGGGATCCGGTTCAAGCAAGTAATCCCGCACGTAGGTGCCGGATATATACACGTCGGCTCGAATGTTATTGAGCACTCGATTGCGGAACAGGAACTGCTGGCGGATTTGATCGTCTTCCTTCCGGAACTGCCGCAGGACCCGCAGCGCGTCAAATCCGGATATCCCGATAATGGCGAGAAGTCCGCCAAAACCGATTAATAAAGCTAGCCGGCTCTTGGATACTCGCGACGCCCGATCCTCGGTGCGCAACATCAATTACTAGCCTAACCCTAGAACTGACAAATGGGAACATACCGGGCGAATCTGTTCGAATTACCAATTCCCTGCGATCCCATCGATCTCGTATTAAACGTAGCCTGGATACAGCTCCGGTCCTGAGGCCCGGTGTCCGCTGAAATGCGATCCGTGCATTTTCCAAAGGTGCTACCAACTGGCGCGCTTGAGAACTACCAACTTTCTGCGATGGAGGACGGGTGGATCACGGTGGCATCCTGTAGAACACTGTGTCTTCCATACCGTACCTTGGCGTGCCCACTGCCAGTCTGGAATGAGCATAACTGACATGTCGACGCGTAACCTTATCGTCCTGACGTCGGGTGTCCTGCTCATCGGGACGGCCGCCTTCCTGAGTGGATCCTGTTCCAGGGGCGCTCGCGCTGACGCCGGCGAGCCGAAAGCGACCGCATCCGCTCCCGCCGTTCCGGTGACTAAGGCCAAAACGGAAGATATGTCCCGCGGGATGGTCATTACGGCCGAATTCAAGCCATTTCAAGAGGTCGATGTCATGGCCAAAGTCGCAGGCTACGTGAAGAACATCAACGTGGATGTGGGCAGTCGGGTCCGGCAGGGAGATCTCCTGGCGGTGCTCGAAGTACCCGAAATGGCGAATGATCAGGACCGGGCGCAATCGGTGTTGAGCCGCAGCCAGGCAGAAGTCGCGCGCGCCCGAGACGAATTGCAGCGTGCCGAGCAATCCCGCAGTATCGCCCACCTGTCTTACTCCCGCTTGGCGGATGTCTCCAAAAGGAAAGCTGGTCTGGTTGCGCAGCAGGAGATCGACGACGCACAGAGCAAGGATCTGGTGGCACAGGCGCAAGTAAGTGCGGCCAAATCCAGTTTGTCCGCGGCGGAACAGCAGGTTCAGGTCAGCACCGCGGAACTGCAAAAGATCAAGACTCTGCTCAATTACACGCGCGTCACGGCGCCTTTCAGCGGCGTCATCACCAAGCGCTATGCGGATACCGGATCGATGATTCAGGCAGGCACCTCATCCAGCACGCAGGTGATGCCGCTGGTGAAACTTTCGGAGAACAGCCTGCTGAGATTGGTTCTGCCAGTCCCTGAATCCGCGGTGCCCACTGTGCATATCGGACAGCAAGTCGAGGTACGTGTGCCGACGCTGGATCGGTCGTTCCCCGGCAAAGTCGCCCGCTTCGCAGACAAATTGGCCATGGCCACGCGCACCATGGACACTGAAGTGGACGTTCCGAATCCCAGCCTGATTCTCATACCCGGGATGTTCGCCGAGGTGAACCTCACTCTCAGCCGCCACGCTGCTGCATTGACCGTTCCGCTCCCTGCCGTCGACCCGGGCGAGGAGGAATCAACGGGACGGGTCACTGTAGTGACGCCGGACAATCGCGTCGAGATCCGGCAAGTAAAGCTCGGCCTCCAGAATGCCGCCGACGTTGAGATTCTTAGCGGCTTGCGCGAGGGAGAACTGGTAGTCACGGGAAATCGCTCCAGCCTGCGCGCCGGCGAACAGGTTCGGCCTAAGCCAGTGGACGTCGCCGCTCGAACCGCTCCATAGGGTCTATGTCTCGTTTTGCCATTCGAACACCGTACTTCATCGTTGTTGTCGCCCTGATCGTCGCGGTGGTCGGCGGCACCGCATTGCTACGGATGCCTGTGGACATGTTCCCGAACATCAACATCCCTATGGTGGTGGTTGCGACGTTCTACAACGGCATGCCTCCGGAGCAAATCGAAACCGATATTACCAGCCGCTTCGAACGGCAATTCACTCTCGCCAGTGGAATTGAGCACATTGAATCGCGGTCCCTTCCAGGCGCCAGCGTGATTCGAGTGTATTTTCAGCCCGGCACCAACCCGGACTCGGCGGTCGCCACGATTTCGAATCTTGCCATGGCGCAACTGCGGCGGCTGCCTCCGGGCACGCTCCCACCCGTGGTGCTGAAGTTCGACGCCTCGAGCCTTCCGGTTTGCCTGGTCACGGTGGGCGGTCAGGGATTCAATGATACGCAACTACGCGACCTGGCGCAGTTTACGGTCCGCAATCAAATGGCTAGCGTCCAGGGCGCTAGTGTTCCCCAGCCCTTCGGCGGCGGTTATCGCCAGATCATGGTGTACGCCGATCCTTATAAACTGGAAGCCCATCAGCTCAGCCTGATGGACGTAGTCCGCACCGTCAACCGATCCAATTTGATCCTGCCAGCGGGAGATGTGCCGATCGGCTCTCTGGACTACAACATCTACACGAACAGCCAACTTCCCAGCATCGACGAGATCGACCAATTGCCCCTAAAGGTCGTAGGGCAATCGATCGTCCGTGTCGGGGACATCGGCTATGCCAAAGATTCCCGCCAGATTCTCACCAGCATCGTGCGGGTGGACGGCAAGCGTTCGGTGTATACTCCCGTTCTTAAACAAGGCGGCGACACCAACACCATCGCCGTGGTGAACGGAGTGCGAGATGTTGTCAGCCACCTGGTGGACACGCCTAAAGAGCTCGTTACCAACGTACTGTTCGATCAGTCTCGCTTTGTGAAGACCGCCATTCGCACGCTGCTCGACGAAGGCGCCATTGGACTGTTCCTGACTTCGGTGATGATTCTGATCTTCCTCGGGAGTATCCGAGCCACCGTGGCCGTATTCTTCTCCATCCCTCTTTCGGCGCTCGCGACGTTCATGGCGCTGTCATTGGGCGGCGGAACGGTCAACAGCATGGTGCTGGGCGGGCTCGCTCTGGCCTTATCGCGACTGATCGACAACTCGGTTGTGGTTCTCGAAAATATATACCGGCATCTGGAACTGGGTGAGGAGCCAGTCACCGCCGCGGAGAATGGCGGACGCGAAGTGGCCCTCCCGGTCCTAGCCGCGACTCTCACCACCGCGGTTGTCTTCTTTCCCGTAACGTTTTTGTATGGAGTCAGCCAGTTCCTTTTCACGGCGTTAGCGCTGACCGTGGTCCTGGCTCTTTTCGCCTCGTACGCCGTGGCGATGACAATCGTCCCGCTGTTCTGCGCACGATTCATGAAAGCCGCAAGCCATCACGGCACGCCCTCCTCGGAAGAGCCGGTCGAAGTCGAATTGAGGAGCGGCCATAACCGATGGCGCTTGGGAGAGCGTTTCAACGTTTGGTTCAACGACCGGTTTGAGGCGTTCCTGCGGGTCTACGACTGGATGGTAGGGGGCGCACTGCGTCACCCCTGGCTCACCGTGGGCTTGTGCGGCGCTTCCTTTGCCGCAAGTCTGGCTCTGTTTCCGCTCCTGGGATTGTCGTTTTTCCCGCGCACGGATGCCGGCATGTTCGTGATCAATATCAAGGCGCCCTCGGGTACGCGTATCTCCGCGACCGAAACTGAGGTCGCCAAAGTGGAGGCACTGATCCGCCAAATCATCCCCGAAAGCGATCTGGGTGTGATTCTTTCCAATATCGGTGTCACGCCCGGATTTTCCTCCATCTATACGAGTAACTCGGCGCAGCATACCGCCTTTGTCCAAGTCGGGTTAAAAGACGACCACAAGGTCGGCAGCTACGAGTATATGGCTCGGGTGAAACAGCGGATGGCAGAGGAGATGCCGGAGCTGAACAGCTACTTCCAATCGGGCGGTATGGTGGACGCCGTTCTAAACATGGGCCTTCCGGCGCCCATCGATGTGCAGGTGGGCGGCTCCAATCTGGCACGCTCTCACGACGTCGCCTTGAAGCTCGCCTCGCAGATCGAGGGAATTCCGGGGGTCGCGGATGTCTTCGTTCCCCAGGATGTCGATTATCCGGCGCTCAAGCTCGATGTGGATCGAACCCGCGCAAGCGAGCTGGGACTGGACCAGCAGGAAGTTGTCGGGAACGTGATCACGGCCCTCACCAGCAATCAGATGATTGCCCCGAGCTATTGGGTCGATCCCAAGTCGGGTCAGGATTATATGTTGACGGTGCAGTACGGAGAAGGACAGGTGAAGTCGCTCGCGGATCTGAGGGCGATATCCTTGCGTGCTTCCGGCAGCCTGCTGCCGACCCGTCTTGACACGATCAGCTCCGTGAAACGAGTCGAGGCGCCAACCGAAGTGGATCACTACGCCATACGGCGTGTCACCGACATTTACGTGCGTCCGCTAGGCGAGGAACTCGGCGATATCGCAGACCGCATCGATCAGATTATTGCGCAAACGAAAATTCCGGAAGGGCTCAACGTAACTCTGCGCGGGATGGTTCAAGGAATGCGCGCTTCGTTCCGCAGTTTCGCGATCGGGCTGACGCTTTCCGTAGTCTTGCTCTATCTAATCTTAGTGGCTCAGTTCAAAAGCTTCGTCGATCCGCTTCTGATTTTGTTAGCCGTCCCGCCTGGGCTTACCGGAGTGCTTCTGACTCTTTATCTGACGGGTACGACGTTGAACGTGATGTCGCTGATGGGCGTCGTGATGCTAACCGGAATCGCCGTTTCAAATAGCATTCTGATCGTAGAGTTCACGCGGCAGCTTCGGGAAGAAGGAAAGAGTGTGCGCGACGCGGTGGCCATGGCTTGCCGGGTCCGGCTGCGGCCGGTGCTGATGACCTCGCTGGCAACTATCATCGGGCTTCTGCCGATGGCGCTGAAGCTGGGCGAGGGCAGCGAGAGCTATGCGCCGCTGGCGCGCGCTCTTCTGGGCGGACTAACCGTTTCGGTCCTGGTTACAGTGTTCCTGGTCCCGGCTGGCTACCTTCTGGTTTACGGAAGGAAAGTCGCCAGCTAGTCATGCGAATCCGTGCGATTTTTCTAGCCGTGCTACCGCTTTGCGCGCGGCTTTGCGCCCAATCAGCCATGGCCCTGACCCTGGCGGATGCGGAGAAGCTGGCGATTCAAAATAATCCCCAGTTCGCGCTGGCGCAGTTGAATGCCCAAGCGGAACACGAGGTCCCCTTGCAATATCGCGCGGGCCTTCTACCGACTGTGAACGGGGCGGTAACCGGTGTAGGGGCCGATTCTGGAAGCCGCCTGGCCGCCGGCGCGCTCAACAATCCGGTGGTGTACAATCGCCTGGGCACGGGGCTGCTGGTCAATCAACTGATTACGGACTTTGGTCGAACGGGCAGCCTGATCGCATCGGCCAATCTGCGGGCCCAGGCGCAGGATCAGGTAACGGAGACGGCCCGAGCCGATATTCTGGTCGCGACGGTCCGCGCCTACTTCGCTGTTCTGCGGGCCAACGCGGTCCTGCAGGTCGCCCAACAGACCGTGTCGGCGCGGCAGCTTGTGTCGGACCAGATCACAGCGTTGTTCAACAGCCAGCTCAAATCGCAACTGGACGTCAGTTTCGCGAATGTGAACCTCGCGGATGCCCAATTGCTTCTTTCGCAGGCGCAGAATGATTTGAAATCCGCGGAAGCTTCTTTGGCGGCTGCCATCGGCTTGCCCGCGCAAGTCACATTTTCTCTCTCCGAGGAAACGGTGCCCGGCGCTTTGCCGGATCAGGTAGATCCCTTCATCCAGCAGGCGCTCGAAGACCGTCCCGAACTGAAAGATCTGAGGCTCCAGCAAAGCGCGGCGGAGCGATTCGCCAAGGCCGAGCATGCGCTCAACTATCCCACCATCGGCGTGGCCGGCGCCGCCGGATTCGTGCCCGCGGGAGAGACCGCGGTTCCCGGACGCTACGGCGCCCTCGGCATGAATGTGAACATTCCGGTCTTCAACGGCGGACTATTTCACGCCCGACAGACCGAAGCTGAGTTGCGCGCCCAAGCCGCGACCCAGCGTGTTAACGATCTTTCGAATCGAATCACGCGGGATGTGCGCCAGGCATATTTGAATGCCAGGACCGCATTTGAACGGATGGGTCTGACTGCCCAGCTGCTCCAACAAGCCCAGCTTGCCTTGGATCTGGCCCAGGGCCGCTATGACCTGGGACTCAGTTCCATCATCGAGTTAAGCCAGGCGCAGTTGAATCTCACTTCAGCCCAGATCGCCAACACATCCGCCAAGTACGATTACCAGACGCAGCGGACGGTGGTGGATTACGAAGTCGGCGCACTGCACTAAGCCGTAGACCCGCCCGACCTCGCGCGAGGACAAAACAGGGATAATAGTTCAGTCCCCGATTTGGCCGACAGGAGAACCGATGCGAAAGAAAGAGTTTGTGGGCGTAGCTTTGATGTTGACGGCGGGTCTTGCGGCCACCGCTTTGTTGGCCCAGGGACCTCCCGGCGGCGGACGGGGCGGCAGAGGCGGTCCCAAAGCAGGCGCCACGGTCGAGAAGATTCGGCTCCTGAAGCCCAACCTCTATATGATCACGGGCGGCGGGGCGAACACGCTGATCCGCGTCACACCCGAAGGATTGATCGTGGTGGACACCAAGAATCCCGGTGACGAAAATTACAACCGGGTGATGGAAGAGATCAAATCGGTCTCCAGTCTGCCGGTCAAGTACGTGCTGAACACCCATCATCATCCGGACCACGTTGGCACCAATCAGAAGTTCATCGACGCGGGCGCTACAGTTATCGCGCTGGAAGCTCTGAAAACCGACATGGCCAGTGATCCCCGGACCAAAGATATCCCCGGCCGGCCGACCCAAACCTTCGCCAAGGACTACGTCTTGAAATTCGGCGGCGCGGAAGTTGATGCGCATTTCTATGGTCCCGGGCACACCGGCGATGACACCATGGTGTACTTTCCCGATCTCAAAGTGGTGATGGTTAGCGACCAGATGACGGACGCCAACCCCATCGTCGATTTCGCCAACGGCGGCAGCGCTGTCGACTGGAACAAGAGCCTCGACGGCGTGCTGAAGCTGGATTTCGATATGGCGATTCCGGGCCGCGGCGAGCCTAAGACCAGGGCTGAGGTGGAAGCGTTCCGGACCAAATTCGCCACTCTGCTGAGCCGTGCGTCCGATGCGATCAAGGCCGGCGCAACGAGGGAGACACTTGCCATGCAAGTGAAGACCGACGATCTCGGCTGGACGTTAAACGCAGGGTTTTACGGCTCGCTCTATGACGAGCTGACGAAGAAGTAGCGCGATCCTATTGGAGCGGACGGTCGGTGTGGAAGTACTTCTTATAGGCGGCGATCCAATCGGACGAGATGTCCTGTTGCGCCGTGGCCAGATCCAGATGGCCTTGACAGACCAAATCCCGTAAGCGATCTTCCAGAGCATCTTTCACCCTGGCATTCCAGACCGCCGAGGAATACGATTGCGGCCACAAGTTCCGAATATCGTCGGCGCCCCCCAGGGCAGGGGTGATCAGGTAATCGACTTCATAGGCTCGCGGCTCCGCGCCCGCGATGCCGTACTCCTCAAATACCCTGCGCTGCAAGGACGCCGGAACAATGCGGTTCTTGAGGCCCGTCGAATGGCAGACTTGCTCAGGGTTTACCGCGATCGCCACTCCGGGAGTGAGGCTGGGTTCCGGGAACGATACCGGGACCACAGGAAAACTCTGGCGCGCTGGAAATTCCGGACTGAAATAAATCAGTAGCGCGAGAGTCGCCACGAAAAGAGCGGCGCCAGCATAGCCAACTGTCGCGAACCGAGACGACCAGGCCCGCCAGACGCGGGGAGTCGAAGCCATCTCCGTCGTCATCTCCGCGAGTTGGGCCTTGAGCAAGGCGCGTGGTCCGGTCGCGGAAGGAAGCAGGGGGTCAAGATTTCGCCGATACGCCCGGACTAAATCACCGATCGACTCCTCGATCTCACCTCTGCGGACCCGGCAGGTCCAGCACCTGGCCAGATGCGACGCGACTTGCGCGGCCCGGACCGGAGGTAATTCACCGTCAGCCGCCAGCAGAAGTTCTTGATCGGAAAGATGAGAATCTTTGGACAACATATATATCACCGTTCTTCCGCGCGGGCGAAGCGCGCGAGGGATCTTCCCAAGGAGAGTGCTACCGCCCCCAGGGACATATCGAGGACCCGGCCAATCTCGCGATACGTGAGACCTTCCGCGCGAAGCGAAACGCATCGCCGGTCCTGCTCCGGCAAAGCTTGCAAGACAGATTGCAGACGCATATGGCGCTGATTTCCAGAGAATTGATCTTCCGGATTGGGTGCCCGGTCGACGAATTCCATCGCGGCTGCGACCGGTTCCGCCAGGGTTTGACGATCCTTGCGCTTCGCCAAGTAGAGTTTCACCGACAGGTTGTGAGCCACTTGAAACACCCAGGCCCGAAGATTACGGCGCGATTTTCCGCGCTGCAAGTGCTGGAACAGCGCCAGAAATACTTCCTGAACGATCTCTTCTCCGTCCTGAACCGATACGCCGGAGCTAAGCAGGTAGCGAAGCAGTCTGTCTTGCATTTGGTCGAACAGGGCCACGACCTCTTCTTCAAGAGGAGTGGGCATGGCTTCCTCAACCGGGGAAGCTCCAGCTGCCGCGAGATCCGAAATGGTCTTATCCTTGAACATCATCAGCGAACATCGTCATAGAATATCGCTAAAAACTAAACCTGATACCTCCCCATGCGCCGATAGGTGCACCGGGCGCAAAAAACGTTGAGGTCCGGACAGGGAAATCTCCATCCACCGATGGAAACGGCCGGGCGATAAAGTTCTGGCTACTGTCGTACGGCGACGGAGCCAGCTGCGCGGCCGTATAGTAACGCTTGTTCAGCAGGTTGTTGATCTGGACGAAAAGCTGCGTCCGCTTCTGCATCTGGTAGTGCGCTCCAAGATTTATTACCGCATAGCCGGGAGAAAATCCCTGGCCCAGATAGTAAATGCCATCCGGTTGATGCAAATTGTTCTCATTGCCGCGCGCGAACGAACGCCCGACCGCGTCGAAGTCCAGATCCGCTGAAATTTTCGGGGTGGGCTCATACGCGAGAAAAGCCTTAAAAATATGGCGGGGAACCTGCGGAATGCGATCGCCGGGCTGCACCGTAATGTTGCCATCCATACCTAAACCTCCATCATTCGCGCTATTGCTGCCGCCGTCAACCGTCTGGGAGCTTTGATAGGTCGTGTCCAGAAACGTGTAGTTGCCTCCGATCGTAAAATGCTTAAACCTGGCGCTCACGTTCGCTTCGATTCCCTGGCGGCGCGTCTGGCCGAAGTTGGTGAAATAGCCGAAGCCTGTCTGCTGGGATGCAATAAAGAGGAGATCATTGTAGTTCTCTCCCCGGAACCACCCGAGGCTCCACCGCACATTGTTCTCCATAATTCCGCGCATCCCCGCTTCGAGGGTCCTGGTGACTACCTGCTGAAGCGGCGGATCGCTCACCAGGGCATTGGGGAAATTGCAGGGCTCGTTGGGATCAGCACAGCCCAACTCGATGGATGTTGGCGCGCGGCTAGACTCGCTGTAGCTGAAATACGCGGTGGCGAAGCGCGAAACGATGTAGGTGAAGCCAGCGGCCGGATTGAAGCGATCGAAAACATCCTGACCGTTGAGAGAGCCTCTCGAACCGTCCGTCACCAGCGGCAACCGGTCAGTATTATCGATAGACGTCCGATTGTAACGGCCGGAAGCTGTGAGCGCCAGGGACCTCCCCACGGATAGAGTATCGGAGGCGTACAGGCTGAATGTATTGATGAGCCCATGAAGATCGACGCGCGTATCGAAGGGAACCTCGTCCTGAGTGGTGCTGCCGTCCGCAAACGCGTTGATGGGAGTGATGGTGAGGTGGTCGGTACTGAGATAGCCGAATTGCGATCTTTGCTGGAAGATCGTACTGCTGCGATCCCAGGCCGCGCCCGCCGTGGCATGGTTGTGGGAGATCACCCAGCTGGCCTGTCCAGAAAGACCGTAGTTATGCTGTTTGTTGAACGTGTTGGTGATCAGGCCCGTACATTTCTCGTTTGGTTCGCTGTTTTCAAGACCCTGCGCAATGCAGCGCCAGAAGGGAAACGGCTCGGTGGCCGCGTTTCCAGTCGTTGGGAATCCCGTATAGCCCGCGGCCGTAAGCGCAGCGATGTCGGCGGCGCTCAGATTGTACAGAGACTGATCGAATGAGGTGGAATTGATATCGCCGTTGGTGGTATCGGCGCGGATATAGCGAAAATAAGCGTTCCCGGAAAACGTCAGATTGCTGTTGACGTCGTGCCGCAAGCTCAGGTTCAAAGAAGGCGAACGATTCCAGGTGATATCGGGAGTGCTGTACACGCTCGAATAATGCTGGGCGAGAAAGCGCGTATCCTGGAGGCCGTTGCCGGTCAGCCAATTGTCCGCATAGGCGCCGCTCAGGTAGATAGAGGTCTTGGCGTGCTGCCATCCCAGCTTGGCGAAGGATTGGCGAATTTCAGACGGTGAGAATTGACGCCAGCCATCCTCGCGAAACAGATTGCCGGCGATGTACCAGCTTAGGCCTTTGGAGTTCGATCCGCCGTGCTCGAATTCCCCTGCCCTGCGCCCGAAGCTGCCACCGCTGAGTTGCACCGTTGTCCCCGGCTGGCTGTAGCCGGTCTTGGTGTCGATCGATATCGCGCCACCCAGCGTATTCAGCCCGAAGAGTGGATTCGATCCCGGCATTAGGGCAATCTCCGAAATCGCGATTTTGGGGATCAGGTCCCAGGCAACAATATCGCCAAAGGGCTGGTTCTGCCTCACGCCATCCATGTAAACCGAGACCCCTTCGGGTGTTCCCAGCAGCGGTGAAGCCGTGTAACCCCGATAGCTCACGTCCGGCTGATAAGGATTCTCCTGATTTTGGTTGATGTGGACCGCACTGAGACGCTGGTTCAGCAGATCCGAGAGATCCAGCGCCCCGCTGTGCTGCAGATCGAGAGCGCTCACGGTTTGGACCGGTGCCGGAATCTGATCGATCGGAAGATCAGTTCCAGGGAGTGGGGTCGCCGCGACTACATCGATCCTGGAAGCCTGCGCCGCGAGCATCAGCGTTACGGTTCTGACGACAGCTCTCCCGGATGGGATGTCGACCACGAAAGACTGGGTGGCGAAGCCCGCTTTGGACACTTCCAAACGATAAGGACCGGGCGGAAGGCTCGAAAAGGCGTACGTGCCCTGTGCGTCGGTCCGAAAGCTTATATCCGCTTTGTTGGCGAGACTTTCCAGCTTGCCGGAGGCCTCCATCGCAAGGCCGGAGGAATCCTGGACCTGAATCCGGAATTCCCCCAGCTGGGCTTGGCTTAACAACCGCGTGGGCAACACGAGGGTGCACAAAAACCATAACGATAGAACAACATACACGTGGCGCGAGGGGTTCCTCGGCGGGCGAAGCATATACCATAATCCCATCGGCCCCCGTTTTGTTCACTCTTTATTATTTTGCGGTCCGTCAGGCTCAGCCGAGCTAGAGCGTCCGAATCTGTTATGCTCCCGGGCATGAGTCGTACGATTCGAGTCCGCGGCGCGGCTGCCCTACTGGCGCTGCTGGGAACGTGGGCGGCTTATACCCAGAGCCAAACCGCACCACGCCCTGCCACCACTCAGAAGGTCAAGGACGGCCTGTATATGATCTCAGGGGAGGGCGGCAACGTCGCGGCGCTCCTAACCGACGAAGGCGTGATTCTGGTCGACGACATGTACGATCGCAACTACGCCGCCGTCATGGGGCAGGTGAAATCGCTCAGCGACAAACCGGTGCGTTATGTCATCAACACGCACCAGCATGACGATCATTCAGGCGGAAACGCCCAGATGCTGGCTGCCTCGGTGGAAGTGATTGCGCACCGCAACGCGCGCGTGAACATGATCGCGCTCAAGCAGCCCGGAGCGCCGCGCGTCACTTTCAGCGAGGAGATGGACGTGCACCTGGGCGGCAAGGAAGTTCGGGCGCGGCACTATGGGCGCGGCCACACCGGAGGCGACGCCGTCATCTATTTCCCGGATCTCAAGGTGATCCACACCGGCGACCTGTTTCTCACGCGGCCCACGCAGCCGTATATCGACTACGCTAACGGCGGAAGCGCCATCGAATGGACCCAGGCCCTGGACGAAGTGCTGAAGCTCGATTTCGACACCATCATCCCGGGACATGGTCCGCTCTCGGATCGTGCAGGCTTGTTGAAATGGCGGGCTGATTTCGAGACTATGCGGAACCGGATCCGCGGGATGGTTCAAGACGGCAAAACCAAGGAAGAAGTTTCCCAGACGCTCATCCAGGATTTCGGCTGGCCCGCGGGGGGCCTCGCAATCCAGCAAGTAGACGCATTTATCTCAGAGATGAAACAGTAGCAGCGCCTCACGGCGCCCGTGCTAGCATACTATGAGCTAAATGCTGGCCAGGAGGCCGGGCCTGGTGAAAATCTGCCTGGCGTATTGCCGATAGAAGCTGGAGGAAACCATCAATGTCGAGTGCGTCTCGCGCGTTTAAGACAGCACTTTGTGCCGCGTTACTTGGATCGGCGGTGGCGTGGGTCGCCGTGGCCCAGCAGCCTCGAAAAGTGGACGACGCAGCGCTACGGGACGCGGGCCGAACGGGCGAAGAGTGGATCAGCTACAACATGGGCTGGTCCGAGCAGCGTTTCAGCCAGCTCAATCAGATCACCTCACAGAACGTGAATCGGCTGGGACTCAGCTGGTACACCGACATTCCCTCCGCGCGCGGCAATCCGCAAAACCGGCAGGAAGGCACTCCGCTGGTTTATAACGGCATGATTTACAGCATCGCGCCCTGGAGCGTAGTGTACGCCGTTGACGCACGCACCGGTAAAGAAGCCTGGCATTCCGATCCGGACGTCAACCAGCAAGTGTGGCAATCCCGAATCTGCTGCGGCGTCGTGAATCGCGGCATCGCGATGTATGAGGACAAGATTATCGCACCGGTGGTCGACGGAAGGCTGCGGGCCTTGGACGCCGCAACCGGAAAACTGGTTTGGGAATCGCGAGTTTCGCCCGCCAACATGGCCTATACCATCACCATGGCGCCCCGCGTGATCAAGGGCGGCAAAGTCATCATTGGCGTGAGCGGCGGTGAGTACGGAGTGCGCGGATTCTTCGACGCCTATGACGTGGAAACCGGCAAGCGCGCCTGGCGCTTCTACACGGTTCCCGGCGATCCCTCTAAACCCTTCGAGCAGCCCGAGCTCGCCGACTGGGCCAAGACATGGTCCGGAGAATGGTGGAAGATCGGCGGAGGCGGCCCGGTCTGGAACGGCATGGCCTACGATCCGGACTCTGACATTCTTTATGTGGGAACCGGACAGCCCGGCCCCTGGACCGAAGTATCGCGCGGCAAGGGCGATAACCTTTGTACCGATTGCATCATTGCCGTTCGCGGCGCCACCGGCAAATACATCTGGCATTACCAGACTACCCCCGGCGACGACTGGGACTTCGATTCCATCGCCGACATCATGCTAGCCGACCTGAACATCAACGGACGTCAGCGCCAGGTGGTCATGCACGCGCCTAAGAACGGATTCTTCTACGTCTTGGATCGGAGAACGGGAGAACTACTTTCGGCCGATCCGTGGGTGACGGTGAACTGGGCCTCGGGAGTCGATCTCAAAACCGGCCGGCCCAGAGTGAATCCGGAAGCTCGCTATGGAACGGATGCGGTCAGCATCACTCCCGGCCCCGGCGGCGGTCACGTCTGGCCACCCTGGTCCTTCAATCCGAATACGGGCCTGGTGTATATCCCCAGCACCATCGGCAGCGGTTACACGTTTCAAGCGAATCCTGATTTCGTTGCACAGCCCACGGACATCGGTCCGGAGGGACGCGGCCAAATGAACATGGGTACCGGACGCGCCGGCGCAGGTCGCGGCGGGGCAGGAGCCGGTGGCGGCCGTGGTGCCGCGGGCGCAGCGCCTGGACTCGCCCCCGGTCTCGACCCGACAGCGGTCGCTGCGGCAGGCGGCGCAGGACGCGGTGCGGCTCCCGGAACTCCCGCGGCTGGTGCGGGAGGCGCGCCTGGTAGAGGACGTGGCCCGGCGGGTCCGCCCCCGCCATCGCCTCCGTCGATCGGACCGGAAGGCCGCGGCAATATCCTGGTGGCCTGGGATCCGATCGCGGGAAAAGAACGCTGGCGTGGATTGTCCGCGGGCTTTAACCAGGGCGGTACGTTATCCACCGCCGGCAATCTGGTGTTCGCGAGCGTCAACACACGGCTCATCGCTTATCGCGCCGACAATGGCGACGTGCTCATGGACATCACTACGGGCCTCTCACAGATGGGTCCGCCGATGACCTTCATGCTGGATGGCAAACAATACGTCGCCATCGCCGGTGGACCTCCCCAAGCCGGCGGCCGTGGCGGTCGTGGCCCGGGCGGCCCTGGTGGAGCTCCCGGGGGATCGCCTGGTGCACCTGCGGCTCCCCCGCCACCGTCGCGGATGTTGGTGTACGCCCTGGACGGAAAAGCGACTCTGCCGGAACCTCCAGCGGTAACGGCCCCCGCACCGGGACGTGGCAACTAGGGATTTAGACAGCGTTAAAATATTGCGGGAGGGGACTTCTCATGAAGACTGTGCTTAATCCGTTGGCTGCGGCGATCCTGCTGGCTGCGCTTCCAATAGCCGCGCAGTGGCCGGATTACAAAGCTGGTGGAGTCCCCCGCACGCCTGACGGCAAGGTGAATCTCGACGCGCCCACGCCGAAGGCGCCGGACGGGCATCCCGATCTCTCAGGCATCTGGGATCTTCGCGGCACCGGCGGCCGTGGTGGTCCCGGAGGTCCGGGCGGTCCCGGACGCGCGAAAGGAGGTCCTCCCAAGGGCGCGCCGCCACCGCTTCCTCCGGGCACTCCTCCCATGGCGACTTTTAAGAACATCGGCGCGGGATTCAAGGACGGTTTGCCGATGACGTCGTGGGCCGCGGATCTGTTGAAGACTCGCAAGGCGGAAAACAGCAAAGACAATCCCGACGCCCACTGCCTGCCGCTCGGCTTGATGCAGCTCCACATGCATCCGCAGCCGCGGAAAATCGTCCAGACGCCGGGTCTAATCGTCATGCTGTATGAAGCGCAGGGAGGAATCCGGCAGATTTTCACCGATGGTCGACCCTTGCCGACCGATGCCGAGCCCTGGTGGTACGGCTACTCGATCGGACACTGGGAAGGCGACACATTGGTGGTGGAAACCAACGGCTTCCGCGATGACGTCTGGCTCGATATCGACGGCAGCCCGCTTACCGAATCCGGGAAAATGACCGAGCGCATGACGAGATTGAACTACGGAACGCTGCAAACCGACGTGACGATCGAGGATCCCAAAGCGTATACCAAACCGTTTACCGTGCGCGTACTGCATCATCTGCTTCCTGACACGGACCTGATCGAATTCATTTGTCAGGAAAACGATCGCAGCGGTCCGCATCTGGTAGGAAAATAAACCGTCCTCTGTTCAGGGGCTGGGGACTTTATTACCACAATTAGTCCCAGTACGCTCAAACTTTTGCTATAAGTCTGACAGTTAGGTAGATAATGATATACTACTCCCCTGTCATGATAAACGAATTACTGCCTTCATTGGGTTCAGTGATCCGCCTTGCTTCCGTGGTGCTGGTGGCAGGCGCCGGGTTCGCCGTCAGCGTTGAGGGCCAAGCTTTTCAGTGTGCCAATGCAACTGGCGTCCCCCCGATAGTTCGAGCCGAGGGGTTCGCGGAACCCATCGCCGATATTATCCTCGACTGCACGGGCGGCATCCCCACACCTCCGAACCAGACCATCCAGCCGGTCAACATCGCGGTAAACCTCGACGTCAATCAAACCAGCAAAGTGAACGGCGTGATTGGCCAAGTCGAGTTCCTCGAATCCTTGCTCATCGTCGACGAGCCGAACTCGCCAGAATATCCGAGCAGGCCGGTCCTGAACTGCGGTCGCACCGAGGCGCCGGACAACACCCAGGCGGGTCCGGGCGTTTGCCCGATCCTTGGCGGGGGAGCGAACGGCGCCCAAAATACCTACGATGGAACCCCGGGCCATCCGAACGTTTTCCAGGGTCGTTCTCTCGGGCTGATCACCGGGCAGTACAACCAGGTTGTCTTTGCCGGGGTGCCGATCGATCCTCCGGGAACCGTCTGCCCTAACCCGATCAACGGCCTGTGCCATCGTATTATCCGCATCACCAACATTCGCGGCGATGCGACCGCCAAGGGGGTGACTGCCCCCAATCAGGTTTCCACCATCAATGAGCAGTTGATCGTCAACCCGTTGGCGGGTCTCCCCGTGGACAACCCCTGGCTGGTGGTTGCCCGGGGTCAGCTAGGTCTGATTGGACCTACTGTTGGGGCTGGTTCAGTTTTCGTGAGGGAGGGATTCAACAACGCGTTTAAGCCGCGGAGTCTTACTCAGGTTCTGGCAAACGGTGTCGCCAAGCCGACCTACGCTTATTCGGGTACGCCTAACGCAATTCAAAGTATCACCCACAATCAGAACGTTCCGGGAGCCGTATATGACACGGAGAGCGGCTGGACCAACAGCCTCGACAGCGCTCATGGCGACAACCCAATTAATGCTCTAACGGGTGGCACTGGGGCCGGCGTTGCATTCTCGAACCAGGGCGGCATCGATACAGGCATCGCCAATGCTGGAATCGCCGACTCCGGTACTCGCATTGCGCTGCAATTCGACATTCCGGCGGGTGCCTCCGCACAGGTGCCGCAAGTCGTGCAGTTGACGAATGTCATCACCAACGCCGTGACTGGGGTCATGATGTTAACGAACGCCGACCAGTCGGGGGCTGGACCCTTTTCCGCCGCTGCAGGGAGTCTCAATGCTGCGAATAACATCGCCGTGTACGAAGTTTTATTCGCCAATCCAAACGCACTCGAAGGCGCGGTGATTCCCATTACGCTTCTCGATGCGCCCCCCAACACGACGCTGCATGTCACCACCAGCTACGCTCCGTTCTTCCCCCCAACCGACGCGGTGCGCCAAGCAAGCGCGACACTCCCCGTTCCCAGATTCATCGACTCCGGCGAAGCTCTGTGCCTGTTAGGCGCCTGTATCAACATTTCTCCGAATCAGGGGGCAAATTCAGGTCCGCTTAACGCGGCGATCTTCGGTGACCCCATCCTAAGCAACGCTCAAGTCAAGCTGAGCAAGGCCGGTTTCCCGGACATCCTTGGCACGGCCACCACAAACTCCAACCCCAGTTTTCTGAGTACGACGTTCGATCTGACCGGCGCACCGGTGGGACCCAGAGACATTGTAGTTACACCACAAACGGGGGCGCCCGTTACCTACCATGGCTTGTTTAGCGTCGCGGCTCCGGCCTCGTGCTCCTACGAAGTCGGTGGTCCTTTTTTTGAAGACAATTTTTCTCGACCCCTGGTGTTTCCCGCCAGTGGCGCATCAGGCGACCTAGTGGTTACACCCAGACCGTCCACATGTCCATGGGAGGCCAGTTCAAGCGTACCCTGGATCACCTTGCCGCCGAAATCGAACGCGGTGACGCAGCCATATATCGTGGACGCCAATCCTGGCCCCGGCGCTCGTGGTGGATTCGGATTGATTACAGTCGCGGGCAGAAGCATCTACGTCTTCCAGCACGGGGCATGCACTATTGACATCAGCCCCGCAAGCAAGATCTTTGATGCCGCTGGAGGAAGTATTTCCGTGAACGTAACGGCTCCCGATGGTTGCCCATGGTCGGCGGTGTCAAATGCTTCCTGGCTCACCGTCTCGGCCGGCGCTTCCGGTTCAGGAAATGGTTCGGTTACGCTCCAGGCCGCTCCCAACGCGGGCGGAACACGCTCGGCCACAGCTACTATCAGCAATCCAAATGCCGAGCCTAAGACGTTCTCCGCGAGCCAGGGTGCCGCCTCCGTTTGCGGGGCCACCGACGTTAGCACTCAGGTTTCGGTCGTCCGGGGAGCGTTTCTCTCGAATTTCTTGGGCTCCGCATATACGCAGCAGGTCAGGCTAACAAATAACGGACCCACAATTCCGGGTCCGGTTTATCTTGTACTGGACGGACTGGTAGCCGGAAGCGTCGCGCCGACGAACCGGACCACTACCTGTCAGTCTCCCGCCACAAGCTATTTGATTTTGGCGGCTCCCAATGGTTTGAGCGCGGGACAGCTTGTCAGTCTTAACCTGACGTTCCAGCCAGGGCTTGCGGGGAAGGGTGCCCCACCGACATGGACTACCACCCGAGTTTTCAGCGGTACCCCCAGCCAATAGAAGACGTTGATGGAAATCGGAGGATTTCGGATGATAGTATTTCGTGCTCTGCTATTTCTGACTCTGGCGGTTTCGGCCGTTCGAGCGAATGTGATCAAGACTGTAACCTTGGATACGTCGGCCTTGGGAGGCCTTCCGGACGGACCGTACTCTCTTGCGTTTGAGCTCGCGGACGGTAGCGGCACCGGAGACGGAAACAATGCCGTCGTACTAAGCGACTTTCAGTTCGGGTCGGGTAATCCGGTCGGGTCTCCGCTGATCTTCGGGAGCGCGTTTGGAGATCTATCCTCGACAGTGACGCTGACCGATGCGGATCCTGCAGGCGTCTTCGTGCAGGGCTTCGTTTCGGGAAATACTCTTAGCTTTTTGCTCTCGTTCACCGCGAACGTGGATCCCGGCGGCACTCCGGACGAATTCATTTTCTCGATTCTGGACAGTAGCTTCAATCCGATTCCCACGAGTTCGCCTTCTTTTCTGAGTCCGTTCCTGGACATCGTTTTAGACTCGGATAATCCCGCGATTCAAACATTCGGTGCGGATGGTATTCCCGCGCCTACGGTCGCGGATGCCGCATCGGTTCCCGAGCCGTCTTCAGCTCTCATGATGATTCCGCTGGCAGGTCTGGCTTGGGCGGCTCGTCGTAAGCTCCGACCGGTCTAAGGTAGCGCGAACACGACCACTGTATCCGAAGCCGTCACGGCGACATACTGCTTGCCGTTCTTGGCTTGATACGTCATGGGCACGGCATTCCCTTGCCGGTCGAGCTGGCCGGCCCATAATTCCCTGCCGGTCTTCGAATCGAACGCCCGGAAACGGTTGTCCGTGGCCGCTCCGATGAACACCAGACCGCCCGCGGTAACCATCGGCCCTGCGCTGCCCGATCCACCCACATTGCGCTTGCCTTCAGGAAGCGACCGGTTGGTCCCCAGAGTCGTCTGCCACGCAATATCGCCGGTGTTGGCGTTCACCGCGAGGATGCGGCTCCATGGCGGTTTATAGCAAGGCAGGCCCCCGACCGCGAACGCCCCCGCAGTGCCGTTAACGCGATCGTAAGGGAGATTCGCGTTCTCATACCGCGTGCCTTCCTTCTTCTTCTCGATCCAGCCGGTCAGCGGGCTGTCCTTGGTCTGCACGAAAATGTAACCGGACTTCGGATCGGAAGCCATGCCGCCCCAGCTGGCGCCTCCGGTCGCTCCTGGAAATGAGATCGTGACGCGCGGCGGAGCGCCGTCTTCGTGAAACAGCCACGGCGTGAACGGACCATTGTTGTAGAAGAGATTCTTCTCCCATAATTCCAGACACGCTTTGGCGTGTTCGGGAGTCGTGTCGTCCGCCGTGACGATGTCCTCTCGCCGCAAGCTTGTCCGTGCTAGAGCAGGCGGCTTTAGCGGAAACGGCTGCGTCGGCGAATACCACTCGCCTGGAACGTCCCCTTTGGGGACGGCACGCTCCTCGACACCGAAGACCGGCTTGCCGGTGACGCGATCGAGGATAAACATCCAGCCCGATTTCCCCATCGCCGCCAGAGCAGGAATCTTCTTCCCGTCTTTGACGATATCGACCAGCCCCGGCGCCGGAGGCATATCGTAATCCCAAAGATCGTGGTGGACCACCTGGAAGTGCCACTTGTACTTGCCCGTGTTAGCGTCCACGGCGACCACGGAATTGCCGAACAGATTTGCGCCCGGCCGGTCGCCGCCATAGTAGTTCGCCGCCGCCGCGCCAAGTGGGATGTAGACGATTCCACGCTCCTCGTCCGCAGTCATGAACCAGCCCCAGGTGTTAACGCCGGAGCGATCTTTCCAGCCGTCACTCAACCAGGATTCGTGGCCGACCTGGCCCGGCCCGGGGATCGATTCGAATTCCCACAGTTTTACTCCCGTGCGCGCGTCATAGGCGCGTGAATTTCCGGGTGGACCGTTTTCTTTCTCTCCGGTACTTGCACCCACCAGCACCAGATTCTTGAAAATGGTCGGCACGCCGTTATATGGCACCACCATGTCCAGGATCCCCTCTTTCGCGAATCCAGGATCGAGCTTTCCAGTGCCGGCGTTCAGTGCGATCAGATTACGACCGGCCGTAAACATGACGCGCGCCGGATTCTGCCGGTCGCCCGGCCAATAGGCAACGCCGCGCGGCGAAGCTTGTCCACCCGCTACGTCATAGCTCCAGATTTCCGTACCGTTTTCCGGATTCAGTGCGACCACGCGCGTCTGTGTAGAAATATACATGACGCCATTCACGACGATCGGCACGACTTCGGCCGCACCGCCCGCCGTGCCGAAGCGGAAATTCGAGGGCTGCAATCGATACGACCACACCTGCTGGAGGTTGGCGACGTTCGCGGTGGTGATTTGGGTGAGCGGCGAATAGCGGGTGCTGGCTAAGTCGCGATTGAACATCGGCCAATCGGCGGCGGGCGTCTTGCTGGATTGCCCACGTAGTGTGGTCAGCGAGGACGCAAGAATCACCAGGCAACTTATTAGGCGTGTTCGCATCGCACCCTAATGAGCGTACAGCTTGTCGTAAAAAGCCTGAAAAACGGCGAGCTTCGCCTCGTCCGGCGGCGGACCCATTCCAGCTTTGTCGCCGAATTCCATGGCGCTCTTGTTCCTGCTGTCGTCGTAGGGCAGCCACTTGGGAAGACCCTTGCCGTTCGGATCCCCGGTCGCGGCGAAGTTCACCCAATAAGACGACATGGTATCCGCCACCTGGCGATCCACATCGGTCCAAGCACGCGGCCCGCGCAGGTGATTGAACACGTACGGCAGCTCTGACGTGTGAACCGCGCTACCGTGCGGTCCAGGTCCGAACTTCCCGCCTTTGGCATTCGGCTGCACCGGTGGCTGGTGTGTGAAGAAGAAAACGTAGGCTTTCGACTTTCCGGTTTTCGCTTCCATGCGAGCCCAGTTGCGCATGACGAACGCCATCTCGTCCCGGCCCGCGAAGAATGCGGAATCCTTAGCTTGTTCGTCCGACGCGCCCGGATACACCTTCATGAAGGAATCCGCCAAATCGCCGTAGCGCTTGCGGGATTGCTCCGCGTACTGTGCGGCATTGCCGGGGGTCGCGCCGAACGATTCATCGCGATTCGACCCGACCAGAACCGGCACGTCATTCTGCTTGCCCTGTGCGAACACAATTCCGGGATCTTCGGGAATCGACCATCCATCTACGATTGGTCCCACGCCGCGGCCGGCCTTAAGAATCTGATCCGCTGGTTTCGCGCGCAACTCCGCAAGCGACCTGGCGCCTAGACCATCGGCATACTTCATGCCGGCCTGTTCCGCTTCCGTCAAAGTGTTCAGCCGGCCGATGGTAGCCGTGGTCCAGGAACTGCTCTCGCCGATCGCACGATGAAACAGTCCTTTGGCTTGCGGGGAAACCATCAGGTTAGCCACCAAACCCGCGCCCGCCGACTCGCCGAAAATCGTCACGCGTTTCGGATCACCGCCGAACGCCGCGATATTTTTCTGCACCCACTGCAGCGCGGCGATCGAATCCAGCAGCCCGAAGTTGCCAGCGCCCCGGCGGTCGGACTCGCGCGTCAGCTCGGGATAGGAGAAGAAGCCGAAGACTCCCAGGCGGTAGTTAATCGTGACCACTACCGCGCCCTTCTTAGCCAGCGCTTCTCCGTCGTAATCGGGCTGCGAGCCCGAGCCGGTGTTGTAACCGCCGCCGTAGATCCACAGCATCACGGGACGCTTTTCTCCCGGCTTTCCAGCGGTCCAGACGTTCAGGTACAGGCAATCCTCGCTGACATTTTGAGCAGAAGCACCGCCAGCGGCATTCTGCATGCACACCGGTCCGAATGCGTCGGCTGCTCGAACGCCATCCCAGTGGGCCACGGGCTGCGGAGCGCGCCAGCGCAGATTTCCAACGGGAGGCGCGGCGAATGGAATTCCTTTGAAGATCCGCATTTCAAGACTGCCGCCCGAGACTCCAGAGACTTGGCCTGCGTCGAGTTTTACGACATCATTCGATGCAGCAAAAGCACCCACACTAACGATGATCAATAGCCCGTATCTCATGACCATCTCACTTTTTTCCTTTTTCGTCTGAGCGCGCGCCACTAAGGATGTCGGTCATTGCGTAGTTTCCTTCGTGGCAGGCATACTCGGCCATTTGATAATCGTCATTCCGCTCGAGCTGGATCAGGATGGTCCACGGCTTCACCCAAGTCTTCTCATCGATCACCGTGATCCGATAGTCCATGGACTTCGCGCCGGTTCGGGTAAACCGCTCGATCACCTTAAGCTGGTCACTGTGATAGCCGGGGTCGCCGGGATATCCGGCGCCGTTCGAGCCGATGGCGTCTTTGTCGGTGAAATTTGTGGTCTCCACCACCAGATCGTTACCCTCCCAGTGCCCGCGCGAGTCTCCCATGATCATCTTGATGGCAGGGCTGACGTGCGGACGTCCATCCAGCGGAATCACCCGGCTCTCATGGATCATTTCGTTGCGGAACACCACGTATCCCGGACCTTGCACAATCTCGTTGCCGTTGTTGTAGACCACCGGAATCACCGATCCCAGCAGGCCGCGGGAAATGCAGCGATAATAGATGTTCAGGTCGTCATAGCTGTCCGCTTGGCCCTTCCACTCGCCCGGCATCCCCTTGCCGCCGCGAGCTTCCTTGCGATACTTCACTGCTTCGGGCGTCAGATCCGGCAGCCGTCCATTCGGCGGGTCGATGATCAATGAAGTCTGCCGGGTCGGCTTGCCTCGCTCGGTCCAATACGACGGCGGGCCGATTCCTACCTTGCTATCGCTGGCAACCACCGATTCGCTATCGGCCTGGGCTTGTTTCTTCGCTTGCTCTTCTTTGGCGGCGAATTCCTCGTCAGTCAGGGTCGCACGGTCGCCGAGTTTGGCGTTCCGCTGCATGGGGACACCCATGTTGCCCGGCCAGACGCCTTCGAGATCTGGATCGCCCCAGGGAGTCTTGGGAGGTGTGTACCCTTTGTCCCTTTTGGCTTGCTTGGTCTTCCCCGCCGTTGCCTGGCCCGTCATGGGCGCCGTCACAAGCGCGAGGGTGCACGCAAGCGCAACAATAGAAATAAGATAACGATAGCTCATTCTGCCTCCGGCCAATAGATGCTTTAGCCAGATACAGTTGTACAACTTTTGGTGGCCGGTTTCCAGGGCTACGAAGTGTCTGAATGTGCTTCGCTGGCTTCCCGCAGGTGGCCGAGGGGGGCACCAGGTTTCAGATTTCAGATCCTATCTTTCAGTATGTAACTCCCGACAAGAACGAGTAGGTTGCGAACCCCAGCGACAGGATCAACGCGACCGCAATGAGCACTGGAGGAAAACTCCGGGGGGACCTTGGGTAGTCTGGAACCGAGTCACCACAGTGATAGCAGACTTCCTCATCCTTCGTGATGATTCCGTCGCAGGACTGACAGCGAGCCATACCCTGATTAAAACCGAGGATACGGTTGTCCGTCTATCACCCTTTCGTACCGTTTACGCTTCGGGTCATTTTAGTTCACGCTAGTACGCTGAGAACATCTGTACTGTGCGGTCATTCTGCCCGTATTCGATATTGTTGCCGATATCGATGCGATCACGTCCTTCCAGGAATCGGCGGTCCTTGATGCGGACCGCCGCGCAATCCCTGGTTCAGGCGGCAAGCTCTCGGAGGAAACGGCTCGTCCGATCCTTGCTTGGGATTGTAAGGGCCTACCCGCCGATAGGTCAATACTTCTATACGAAAGATAGCCTTAGCTTTGTCTTGCATGTAGCGGCGAACTTGGGGCCGTTGCACCCAACGCGCAGCCGGACGCCTGCCCCGCTGCGTCAGAAGCGCTATTGTAGAGACGTTCGCGCTAAGGAACTAAACGGAAACTTCTTCGTCTAAACTTAAACCCGTCTCTAAATCGATGGAAAGGCGCTTACGTTTATGAAGACGTTCTGGCAGGACGTAATCTATGGCTTCCGGATGCTTCCCAAGAAGCCGGGGTTTACCGTAGTAGCGGCCTTATCGCTGGCTTTGGGCATTGGTGCGAATACCGTCATCTTCAGCCTCATCAATACCACGCTGCTTCGCCCGCTTCCCTATCCGGATCCCGACCGGATGGTGATGATCTGGTCCGTTCCCCTCGAATCGAAAGACCAGCTCAATGGAGTTATGGCGCTCAACTACAATGCTTTTCGCGAAAGGGCTCAGTCTTTCGAGGCAATGGGCGGCATCCGCACCAACGTTTGCAACGTCGGCGCGGACGAGCACGGCCAGCCGCCCGAGAGAGTCGATTGCGAAAACTATACGCCTTCCATGTTCCAGGCCCTCGCGGTCAAGCCGCTCTTGGGGCGCGTTCTGGCGGAAGACGAGAATCAGGTCGACAATCCGACGCCAGTGTTGCTGATCAGTTCCCGTTTTTGGCAACGGCACTTCAACAACGATCCCAAGGCCCTCGGGACGACGATGCGAGTGGACGGAGTGGTCAAAACCGTAATCGGCGTCATGCCGCCGAATTTCTACGTGTTTGATGACCAAGCCGATTTTTGGACGCCCCTCAACTGGACCCATACCGAGGTACAAAGCACTCAATACAACATGGGCGTGGTCGCGCGTCTGAAGCCTGGAGTGACTCTAAAGCAGGCGCAGGCGGAGATGGATACCCTGGCAGCGCAACTGGCGACCTCCGATCCTGACCGCAACAAAAAGTTGGGGGCCGTGGTGCAGACCATGACTGAATCCCTGTATGGAGGGTTGCGATCTCCCCTGCTCTTGCTCCAGGGGGCGGTCGCCATCGTTCTGCTGATTGGCTGCGCGAATGTGGCCGGCTTGTTGCTGGCGCGCGCGGCCTCGCGCAGGACTGAAATCGCAATTCGCACCGCGATTGGCGCCGGCCGGTGGCGCATCATCCGCCAGCTGATCACCGAGAGCGTTCCGCTTGCATTGCTCGGGGGTCTAATAGGTGTTTTTCTTGCGTGGGCAGGATTGCGTCTATTCATAGCCACTGCTCCACCCGGCTTTCCCAGGCTGAATGAGCTTTCGCTCGATCTCCCAGTCCTCGGATTCACGGCCTCGGTGGCCATTCTGACGGCCGTGCTGTTCGGAATCGTTCCGGCGATCCAGGCTTCCAATCCGGATCTAATGGGCTCACTCAAGGAATCCGGCCGCAGCGGCACCGAGGGAGTGGCCCGCCAGCATATGCGCAGCGCCCTGGTGACCATTCAGATTGCAATGGCGCTGATCTTGTTGATCGGCGCTGGATTGATGATCAACAGCTTCGTGCGTATTCAGAATAATCCTCTGGGAGCGGATCCCAAAGGCCTGCTCACGTTCGACTTCCGCTTTTCGCGGGATGAAGCGATCAAGGAGTATGGAAGATACAGAAACGCCGGCCTATGGGATGTCAGTCCGGTGACCACCCTGACGTTCCAGCGGGTTTACGAACGAGTTCGAGGATTGCCAGGGGTTCAGTCGGCCGCCGGAGCAAGCACGCCGCCGCTGGCCGGCGCGCTGAATATGGGTTTTCTGATCGAAGGGCGCCCGGCTCCGCCGCCCGACAAAAACGGCCGGCCTGGCCAATCCGCGTCCTACGTCGCCATTACTCCGAATTACTTCGCAACCTTGCGAACCCCGATTGTTCAAGGCCGCGATTTCAACGATCGCGACACAGCCGCCGCGCCCTTCGTGGTGATCATCAATCAGACCATGGCCAGACGGTTCTGGCCGAACGAAAGCGCGATCGGAAAGCAGATCCAGCTCGACTACGTGCCCGACGAGCCCCTGCGTGAGATCGTCGGTGTAGCCGGCGACATCCGTATGAGCCGGCAGCAGCGCCAGCTCGGGCCTTCCATCTACGTGCCATATCTCCAGCAGACGCCGCGCTGGATGGGAGCTGGCTACTCCACGCGCGCAGGTATGTTCTTTGTGCTGCGAACCAGCGGCAACCCCTTGAGCCTGACCACCACCGTACGCCAGGCTGTGGCCGAAGTGGATCATAACAAGCCCGTCGCGAGTATTAGAACTGTCGAAGATTACCTTGATCAGCAAATACAGTACGTCCGCCTGTACGTATTGTTGCTGAGCATCTTTGGCGCGATCGCGGCGGGGCTTGCGGCCATCGGAATCTACGGCGTGATGTCCTACTCCGTGGCGGAACGCACGCGGGAAATCGGCATCCGGATGGCACTAGGAGCAAGCGCCAGAGATGTTTTCCAGCTAGTAGTTCTGAAAGCTTTGCTGCTGCTCTCGATCGGACTAATTCTGGGATTAGCTGGCTCCTTCGCCCTCACGCGATATCTCAAGTCCGCTCTGTATGAAGTCACCGCTACCGATCCGGCAACTTATGTAGGCGTTTCGTTGTTGCTGGCTGCGGTGGCGCTGATCGCCTCCCTGGTTCCCACTCGCCGTGCAATTTCCGTGAACCCCACGGTGGCCTTGCGCTACGAATAACTCAAAATGGAATCGTTAGATAAAATCGATGTTGCCGTCTAGGCCCATGGAGGCTTTTTAAATGAAACAGCCCGGATCCAAATGGATACTGCTATTTTCCGCGGCCGCGGTCGTTGCTGCATTCGCAACCCAGCCCGCCCAAGCCGAGCTGCTGGAGAAGACGAAAAAGGTGGCCGGGACCACCGTTTCGTATAAAGTCGTCCTTCCCAATGGATACGATCCAGCGAAGACCTATCCAGCAATCCTGGCGTTCGGCGGAGGTCCGCAAACCATGAACACGGTGGACGGTGTTCTCAATCGCAACTTCCGTGCGGAGGCTGAAAAACGGGGCTATATTATAATCGCTCCAGCAGCGCCAAACGATCAGTTGTTCTTCGAGGGCGGGGCGCACATTTTCCCGGAGTTTCTAAAGATGATCCTGGCGGATTACAAGATACAAGACAATAAGTTCCATGTCGCCGGGCCGTCCAACGGCGGAATCGCCGCATTCCACGTCGCGGCCGCGAATCCTCAGTATTTTTTGTCGGTTACCGCTTTCCCTGGATATATGTGGGAGCCCAGCCAGGCCAAACTCCAGGCTATTTCGAAAATGTGCGTTTTCATGTACGTCGGCGAGAATGACGAATACATGTGGCATCCGGAGATGAAGAAGGAAGCCGAACTCCTGCGTTCTATGGGGACGGTCGCCCGCTATACCGTCGAGAAGGGCCAGCCGCACCGGTTGGACACGCTGGCAGGCGCCAATGCCGGGCGTTTGTTCGACGGATTTGAGGAAACCAAGAAGGGTTGCAGCAAATAAAAAATGAGGGTCCGTCCATCTTCGACCTTTGAGCTGGCCGACCTTCAGAACGTAACGCGCGCTGCTTCGGCGAGAACCATGTCTCTGTAGACGGGTAACGCCCAGCCCTCTTTCACCAGCTGGTCGTATCTCTGCGCGACCTTGTTGTAGTAATCCTTTGGATTCTTGTAGAGCTTCTTCAGCTGATCTCTCGACAACGCGGTTTCGAAGTTCCCGAGGCCGCACAGTTGAGCGTCCGGGTCCTGACCGTTGATCCGGCGCGCAGCGATGAAGTGATTGGGGTTTGAGATCCGCGGATCGGCGCCTTCGTTCGGAACGTGGAAGCTCTTGACCGGCACATCCACATAGGTGTTGCGGATCCCGCCTCTGACGTTTCCAAACTCATCCAGTGCGAGCAGAGAGCCTTTATCCCGATCGAGCTTCGGCTTGTTGTCCGGATTGAAATCGACGTAGAACCGGTCGGCATGGGGAGGCGCAACGTCTTTGTCCACCCACGCGAAAAGCTTGTCGAGAGCGACGGCCATCTCCGCTCCCATGGGATACCTGCTGATCGGATATTTGCAGGGATCGGGGTAGTAGCCGCCGGCCACGCGGGAATCGATATGGGCCATGCCGGCAAATTCGTAGATGCGAAGTTTCCCGTTGTCGGCCTGGGTTGTCCCATTACCGCTGAAGGTTTCCCGCATGGTGGGTACCAGGATCGTCGGGACATCGAGAACCGGAATCTGACCGTTCGCGCTGGTGGGCATGAACCCGTCGTAGATCGGCTTCATGTCCGCCAGTCTTTGCACCGTGTGAGCGTTGGTGAGGTAATTCTGGGCCACGCCAGCCGAAGCGGAGGAACCGGCAAGGATCATCTTTCGAACCGTCAGGCCGCTCAGAGGATTGTCTTTATGGTCTGACTTGACGAGCGCCCCTACCTGCGCCAGGATGTCGTTGGCGGCTCCGTTCGGCACGACCAGATCTTTGTAGCGCGCCTGATTCGCCGCCGCGAGTCCGGCGGGCGTTGTGGTCAAGATCTCGAGCCCAATGACCCCGGTGGTCATGGCGTAGGTCTGAGTAAAATGGAAAACCCACGGATTTCCGCTGGGGTGCATCGATTCTGCCAGAATCAGACCGTTGAATCTTGTGTTGTCTTTGGGTTTGCGAATGACGATGCGGGTCTTATAGGGCGTGCCGCTGGACGTTGTTCCCGAGATGAAGTATTCTTTCGCCTCATAATTGAATTTCGCGTATATGTCTTTTGCTGGGATGTCGGTTTTGTTTACGTCGTCATGGTCATCCATGAAGGTCTCGTAGAACTCGCCTGGACCGGTGACTTCGAGGGCAGCCGGTAGGGGAGTGACCACCTGCTTTACGGGTTCGGCAGCCGCCTGAGCGCCGCGTCCGCCGCGTCCACCCCGGCCGGTACCCGGAGCTCCAGGCTGCGCCCCGCCTTGCACCGGATTTGGTCCGGCCACTGGAATAGGCAATTGACCCCAAACGTTCATCACGCTGGCCGCGGCGGCAAAGACGGTCAGAGCGATCCTTTCCGGCAAACGAGTCATGCTTCGCACTGCCCTTTCCCGAGGTATTCCCAAGACCTCTCAGATTACAATACGCGAGACCCTACGGGAACGCACGCATGTTAGCTTATCCGGGCGTCCGGCTGACACGCTCCAGCAGGGCCGTCAGTTCCGGCGATTCCGGTAATTGGAGCGCGAAATCATTTTCCAATGAGCTGCGCAGGGCCGCGGCGTCGGCCAGAATGCGCTTTTCCGTTTTGTTTTTCCGATGGATCGAGAGCGTGTTGTTGCGCAAGGCATAGCGGCCATCCGCCGTCACTCGCGCAGTCATCAGCACCTGGCGAAAAAGGGAACCCGGGTGGTGGCATAAATACCAGTTGGAGACTTCATAGTCGGCCGGAAACTGGGGTTCCAGCGTAAAGCGGTACAAGGGCTTCCACTGGCCGCCCCAAGAAGCTTCGAGCACGAAGCCGTTTTCGAGCGGTAACAGGCGGTGCGGTTCATTGGGCGTGAGTTGCGTGATGTGCGGTTGGAGGCGAAGGGGCGCGGTAAGAACGTTGCCGCCGAACCCTACGTCGGCGAGGTAGATCAGGCCGCCCACATCCACCAGCAGCAGCATGTGACTGCGCGGACCCAGGGGGCTGCCCGACGAAGCATTCCACAAGACGCGAGCCGCCAGACTAGTGACTGAAAATCCTAACGCCTCCAGCCCATGACGGAGCAGAGTATTGTGTTCAAAGCACCATCCGCCGCGACCGCCGGCGACCAGTTTCGCTTGAAGGGAATGCACTTCCAGTGACACGGGCCAACCCAAAAGCGGATTCAAGTTCTCGAACGGAATGGCCGCGGGATGCAGGGCGTGCACGGCCTGCAGAGTGTCGAGCGTAGCCGTGCGTGGCCCAGCATAGCCGATGCGCGCGAGGTAGGCATCCAATGCAAATTCGGAGGGCACCAACCCAGGATAAAGCCTGCGGACGGAAGAGAGGGCTGCGCGCGGCCAGCCCTGGTCTTATTTTGGTCCTCGGTTTTTAGCCCCGGCGGCGGCCTGCTCTTCGGCACGTGCTCCGGCGAGAATACCTGTAAGGCCGATATTGCCCTCTTGGCAGGCGTACTCGTAGATCAGATCCGGAGTGTGTTTCAAGGGGATCATCAGGCTCCATGGTTTCGTCCAGGTTCCCGGGTCGTTGATCGTGATTTCGTATTTCAGGCTGTCCGGGCCAGTGCGGGTGAAATGCTCGATCACATGAAGCTTTTCGCTCGACAAGGACATGAAGCTCTCAGGTTTGTAGTTGGTCGTATCGACGACCAGCGTATCGCCTTCCCAATGGCCGCGCGAATCCCCGAGCCAGAGATGGACCGTGGATGGAAGATGCGGACGTCCATCCAGTGGAATGATGCGTACATCGTGAATCATCTCCGTCTCGATGGCCACCGCGTCGGGCGTCTGGAAAATCTGAGAATAACTTTGGTAACCCGCGGTCAGCTGCGGCGAGCCGTAGGTGATACAACGTTCCTGTAAGGCTCGATCCTCGGGCCCCGTGGGCAGACGGGTCCGCGCCGCTGCCGCGGCAGCTCGTCTCTTTTGCGCTTCGGGAGTCATCGCGGGCAGGCGCCCATCCGCCGGGTCGGTAATGAGCGAGGTGCGATTTTCCCATTCCCTCTCGACCGTCCATACTGAGCTGTAATCGCCTGTCTCGCCGTCGACGCTTTTGAAGCCTGATGTTTTGCCGGTGACGTTCGCCAACACGCTTCTGTAGACGGTATCGCCGAATGCCGCGTCTGAATTTCCGCCGCCGAACAGCTCATGCGCCTTCTGCTTGAGCGCCGCCACTTCCTGATCCGTCAGCAGCGCACGGCCCTCCAATTCCTTCGGCCGCTCGAGCGGAGTGGCGATGTTGTTGGCCCAGACTCCCTGAAGATCGGGGTGTCCGTCGACGGCTCTGGGCACTGTCCAGGTCGGCTTGACGGATTTAGTAGTCGCCAACCCCGCGCGTGGCGCGACTTGTCCATGCGCCATTGAAAGAAGCGTGAATCCAACTCCGAAACCGAGGCGTCGATAGGTCATCTTCCCTCCATGTTTGTGCCAAGTATACGCCTTGCGGGCCACGGTGGGGATCGGACGCACCTCAATCCCAATCGCGGTGGTATGCTTGCCAGCATGATCCGCCGAAAAATGAATCTTGTCTTAGCCACCGCCACACTGATCGGTATGGCAGCGTGGTTCATCGCCAGCGCGCAAACCCGTAAACCCGCACCGCCTAAGTCACTACGGCTCTATGTTCTAGATTGCGGGAAGATCACGGTGGCAAACGGAGACTCGATGGGATTCAAACCGGGCGAGCTGGCGACGTCCAATATGGTCACCCCATGCTTCCTGATCGTCCACCCCCGCGGCACTCTGATGTGGGACGCCGGCGAAATCCCGGACAGCGCATTCAAGAGCGGCGTCACGCCGCAGACGGCAGGCGCGTTCACTGTGGATCGTCCGCTGCTGCCCCAGCTCGCCGCCATTGGCTATACGCCTGCGGACATCACCTATCTGGCGCTTTCGCACTATCACGGCGACCACGTAGCCAATGCCAACGCGTTCGCCGGTTCCACCTGGATCGTGCAGCAAGGCGACCGTGATGCAATTTTCGCCCCCCGCGCCGACACGAAGGGGAAATTGGGAGCCGTCGGCGACCCGGCCTATTTCACCGAACTGGCCAAGAGCAAAACGCTCCTGCTCAAGGGCGAGGACCACGACGTGTTCGGCGACGGCACGGTGGTGATCAAGTTCACACCCGGCCACACGCCCGGCCACCAGTCGCTGTTCTTGAAACTCGCCAAGACCGGACCGGTGCTGCTGTCAGGCGATCTGTATCACTATCCCGAGGAGATCACCTATAAGCGCATCCCATCCTTCGATTCCGACAAGGAACAGACCGCCAAGAGCCGCGCGATGATCGAGGATTTCGTCAAGAAGAACAACGC
>Ga0207695_10000794_pt1 | contig 59342 bp, 43 predicted proteins | sample KBSC54metaG_FD_184354 | JGI IMG/M metagenome (GOLD analysis project Ga0207695, IMG submission 184354) | Corn rhizosphere microbial communities from Kellogg Biological Station, Michigan, USA - KBS C5-4 metaG (SPAdes) (version 2) | ecosystem: Host-associated > Plants > Roots > Rhizosphere > Soil...
TACTTTTTCTTTGTTTTCATGGATCCTTCCACCTAAGATGATTTTTGGCGAAAGAATCTTAATGGAGTTTTCTTGAAATTTCAAAGGCTTGGGCGACCGTATTCGCGGCTATTTATGCAACAAGCCCACTTCTAATTAGAATTCACCGGGCTTTGTATCAATCGACTCCATCATCGCAAGGCTGCAGACTCGCGATAATTTTGGGCAAGGTGACGGTCTTGAATTATAAAAACGCTGTCCCTTGCTTCAAAGGCCCCAGGCCCAAATGCTTAGCAATGGTTTGTCCAATATCCGCAAAGGTTTCTCTTTTACCAATGGCCTTTTCTGAAATATCGGGACCAAAGGCCAGGATGGGAATATTTTCCCGGGTGTGATCGGAACCCGGCCAGGTGGGATCGCAACCATGATCAGCGGTGATAATCGCTAAATCACCAGGTTGCATGATTCTTTCAAATTCAGGTAAGCGTGCATCTAAATCTTCTAGGGCTTTAGCATAACCCATGACATCGCGACGATGACCATAGAGCATGTCGAAATCCACCAGATTCACAAAGACCAAGCTTCTATCAGGTGCATGTGCCGCTTCTTTAAGAAAGGCCTCAAATAAGGCCATATTGCCATCGGCTTTCACGGATTTGCTAATGCCACAATGCGCATAAATATCTGATACTTTGCCAACAGCAATCACTTGATGGCCAGCATCAACAATATTATCTAATAAAGTTTTTTCAGGTGGTGGCAGTGAATAATCCCGACGATTGCCGGTACGCACATAATATCCCGACTCACCCTTAAAGGGTCTGGCAATCACGCGACCAATGTTATATTCATCCACCAAGCGACGCGTAATCAGGCAAATTTCATAAAGTCTTTCTAAACCAAAAGCTTGTTCATGCGCAGCAATTTGAAACACGCTATCCGCTGAAGTATAAACAATAGGCTTACCCGTGCGCACATGCTCTTCACCCAGTTCGGCAATAATTTCAGTTCCTGAAGCATGTCTATTGCCAAGAATACCGGGGACTTTAGTCTCTTTAATAAAGTCTTCAATAAGCTCATCAGGAAAACTAGGATATTCCGGTGGAAAGTAACCCCAATCAAAATAAACTGGAACACCGGCGATTTCCCAATGACCGCTGGGCGTATCCTTACCCAAACTTTTTTCTTGGGCACAGCCATAGGCTGCTTGAATAGTAGGAGCATTCAACCCTACAATCTCTTGACCTTGACTCGCTTTTGCTGCGCCATTCAATCCCAGACGGGAAAAGTTGGGTAATTTTAAAGGGCCTTGACGTAAACCTGCTTTATCCGCTTTTCCTGCAGCACAGTATTCAGCAATATGACGCAAGGTATCGGCACCCACTTCAGCAGGCGGGGCATCCTCAGTTGAACCCACTCCGAAGGAATCTAGCAAGATGATGAAAGCGCGGGGCATAGCTCTGGGATATCCTCTTGCAATGAGTTAGGTCGACTGCGCAACAAATTCCTGCGAGCGGCAATAAGTTTCTTTAATAAAAAATGAAATGATCAAACCGATGACAAAGGCAACAGGGATAATGACCATCGCATTATTAAAATCGTGAGCTGAATAGACAGGAACACCGTTCACGACTTGATGATTCCATTCTAATTGCATCATCCAACCAAATAGCGGCTGAAAAACAAAACCACTACACATAATGGTAATAGAAGCAATGCTCACTGAGGTGCTGGTCAAGGAAATCGGATTTAATTCCGCAATGGTGGGATAACTCAAGACTTGAGAACTGGTTGAAAGTCCAATCAAGAAAAACAAAATGATCAAAGAGGTCAATGATAACGAAGGCACATACATTAAAATGAAAATAACAACCAATGAAAATATCGCTCCTAGGATCATTGGCAATTTTCGCAAACCGATGTAGTCAGAAAACCAACCATAAATAGGCGACCCTAAAATCACCCCCACAAAAAACAAAGTGGTGGCATAGGACGCTTGCACAGTCGTGAGATGATGCACTTCAGTGAGATAATGAATACCCCACAAGGCTCCTAAAAGAAATACCGGTAAATTGAGCAGGGAAGTATAAATACCGCCCAACCAGTTTTGCGGGTTGGTTACCGCATAATAAAAACAGCGCCAAATACCCAGACTCTTTAATTTATCCTTGTCCGCCTTGGCCGCTTCATGGCTATTGGGAGGACGATCTTGGACAAACAAAATGGTTGCTAGAGCAATAAAAATACCGAGGCAAGCATCAAACAATACAGCCTGTCGCCAACCAATCATATGACTCAATAAGGCCATCGGGGTCTGTGCAACCATCCCGCCCACCATGGCCATGGTCACGATAATGCCAGTAACCAGGGCCATCCGACTGGGTGGAAACCAGCGCGAAGCAATCCGAATACAGCTTAAAAAGCAGAATGAAGCTCCCCAACCCACCAAAAAACGGGCCGCAGCCGCAATAAAATATTCATGAGAAAGACCAAATAAAAAAGTGCCCAGAGTGCATAAGCAAATAGCGAATAACAGTAATTTTTTGGTGGAATAACGATCTAAAAGCATGCCCGCTGGAAACAGAAAAAGAGCATTAGCATAGAAATACATGGAAGCCAGCTGACCTAATTCTGGGGCATTAATTTGAAAGTCTTGCATTAATTGCACATCAATCGCATTAAAAAGATTAAGCTGGATGAATTCATAAAAGAAAAATAAGGCTGCTGTTAGTGTAGCCAGCCAAGCCAGGGCCGTGTGTTGGTTTTTTTCTGAGTTAGCGCGCACAGGCATACCTTCTATCGTCTTATGAATGCAGTTCTAGCATAGCCGGGGGAGAAAGGCTAGAGGCTGCCGCATTTCATCCCTGAGGCAAGTCGCTCACTTCTAAGCCTTGCCTCCCGGCGCAGCAGAAGCCAGTAATAATTTATCTAATAACCCACTCACCCCAATCCGAAAATTATTGGGTGTGGGCCAATCAGGGCCCAGGATTTCTTGGGCCAGAGCTAAATATTGTAGGGCTTGCTGAGGTTCGCGAATGCCACCTGCCGCTTTAAAACCTAAAGTTCTGCGTATTTTTTGAGCGACGCTTTTAATTGCTAGTAAGATGGCCGCAGCAGCTTCTAAACTAGCCCCTTGGATTAGTTTGCCGGTTGAAGTTTTGACAAAATCCGCGCCGGCTAGGATAACTGCAATAGCTGCCTCATTAATCTTGTTTAAATCTTGAATAGCGCCTGTTTCTAATATTACTTTTAACGGAAGATCCGAGCATCTGGCTTTGCATTGAGAAATGAAGAATACCGCAGCTTTTTTCTCACCACGAAGAAAAAGAGAGTAGGGAAAAACAACGTCAATTTCCTCTGCTCCATCCTGCAATGCTAGATCGATCTCTGCAAGCACTCTCTCAAGCGCTTGCTCACCAGCAGAGAAATTAGCTACTGTCGCAATTTTAATGCCACTGTCCTTTAAATTGATCACCGCCTGTCTGACAAATTGCGGATAAACACACACAGCAGCTACCTTGCCATAGGGAGTGATGGCTTTATGACAGAGTACATCGATCGCAGCGGCGTCATCAGTCTCATTCAAACTGGTCAAATCCAGATAGGGAATCAAGTACCTGCCCTGCTCTAATGAGAAAATTTTCTCTCTCACCACAGTTAAGGCTGCTGCGATATCCTGGACATCACAATGCATTCGCGACTTCTTTGACATAGGCGGGAATGAGCTTAGCTAAAGTACGTGCTAAACGATCACCCGAACTCAGCGTTAATTCATGCGTCACTTTTTCTTTACTCAAACCAACAGCAAGATTGGTGATCGCCGAAATACCCGCTACTCTTATTCCGCAATGACGCGCCAAAATCACTTCCGGTACCACGGACATACCTACTGCATCTGCGCCCCAGGAGCGGAAAGCCCGTATCTCTGCTAGGGTCTCAAATACTGGACCCATGGTTGAGAGGTAAACTCCTTCATGAATATTAAAGCCCAGGCGAGCACCAACTTCTATTAATGTTCTGCGAAGATCAGCATCATAGGCATTTTCTAAACTAACAAAACGCGGGCCCACGGATTCATCATTCGGGCCAATTAAAGGATTGCCAGGCTGCATATTAATATGATCGCTAATGGCCATGACTTCACCAGGTCCTACTTCGGGCTGGAGTGAACCGGAGGCACCAGTGACAATTAATACTTCACAACCCAAGTGTTTAACGATTTGAATCAGTATGCGCAGAGATTCATAAGGCGTGCCTTCATATAAATGCAAACGCCCCTTTAAGCAGGCCACAGGAACACCGTCCATCTGCCCCAAAGCCAGAAGGGAGGGATGACCAGACACTCTACCTACATGCAGGCCCGGTATGGATTGATAGGGGATACTGATGGTATGGGTCATTTCATCAGCAACACCCGATAATCCCGATCCCAGAATAATGCCTATTTTGGCACGAAATTGTGGGGCGTGCTGATGAATAATTTGCATCGCGTCTTCAATTTTGTCTGGCATGATAATCCTCTTAATGGTTCATCCAAAAATTTTGCCTAGCAGATAAAAAAACAAGGTAGCCAAACCAGCGGTCACTGGAATAGTCAGGGCCCAGGAAAAAAAGATATTTCGCATCACTGTTAAATTTAAAGCATCAATACCGCGCGCTAAACCGACACCAAATACAGCACCGACCAAGGTCTGAGTTGCTGAAACGGGAATACCCAAGGTCGTAGAACAGACTACAGTGCTAGCCGCAGCAAAAGTGGCAGCAAAAGCCCGGCTGGGCGTCAGCATAGTGATCCCATTGCCCACGGTTTCAATCACCTTACGGCCATACATAAAAAGACCCAAAATCACGCCCAGACAACCCAAGAGTAAAAGCAAATAGACTATTTTACCGTTATGGACTGGCGAACCCATTAACACGGTACTAATCACTGAAGTCACTGGACCCACTGCGATAGCCACATCATTAGAACCATGAGCAAAAACCATGGCACAAGCGGTAAAGGCCATGAGCACACTAAATAAATTTTCAATATATTGGAATTGGGTGTGCCGGTTTAAACGTGCATAACGATGCACATGGCGCATGGCTTCGATCCCCAAAACCGCGATAACCACCGCTGTTCCCAACACCACCATCACGCGCGATATTTTCGCGAGATGCACATGAAAATGATCCATCGCCTTCAAGACAGTCATGAGTGACAAAACAATACCAACCAAGAAAAAATAAATGGGAATAATATACTTAGCTGCTCTAACAGGTTCTTCCTTACCCAGAATGCTTTCTCTAATGGTAATAAACAAGACAAAGGCTACCAAACCAGCAATAGAAGGCGAAGCTACCCAAGAAATAAAAATGTAAAACACATTATGCCATTCCACCGCATTCAACCCAATGGACATGGCCCCAACACCAACCAAGGCACCAACGATGGCCTGGGTAATCGAAACCGGCATGCCTAATAAACTCGCGAAGTTAATCCAGCTTGCTCCGGCTAAAAGCACAGACAACATGCTATAGATCAGTAATAAAGGATTTTGCGTGGCCACAGAAACATTGATAATACCGCCGCGAATAGTTTCACTCACTTCAGTGCCACCAAGAAAAGCACCCATAATTTCAAAAATGATGGCGATGACTAAGGCTTGCCGCACTGTTAAAGCCTTGGAACCCATGGTCGTACTCATGATGTTAGCTAAATCATTCGCACCCACACCCCAGGTCATCCATAGGCCAACCACGCAGGCTATAATAATAAAAATGATACCGTAGTCCATAATGCCCTTATCTTAATCTTATCGAGCCAGTAAAATTTGTAAGCGATCACCTATATCCTGGGCATAATTCGCAAGATCACCGGTCCATTCAATGATTTGATATAAGAAAATAACATCCACGGGGGAAAGTTTATTCTCAATTTCAAAAACCTTGTGTCGCAATTGTCTTTGCATCACATCAGTATCACGCTCAATCTGCCATAACTGAGCAATCATCCCATCAACTAATTTAATTTCATTGCCACAAAAACTGGTTTCCAATAATTCATCCAATTCATGAATAGCGGCATTGGCTTGCTTGGATGCTTCAATACAACGTTTTAGAAATTCCATATAGGCCGTTGAGAGAGAATCCGGTACATACATGCGTCGACCACAGACTAATCCCGCAATATCTTTAGCGGTATTCGCTAAACGATCTTGAACACTTAGCAGTTCCAGCAAATCACTGCGCGCCACCGGCATAAACAAACCCTTGGGCAGATGAATACGTAAATCCCGCTTCATCGCATCGGCTTCGTTTTCAAGCCGGGTAATCTTGTCCTTGACCGTGTCTGCTTCCTGCCAATGCTGGGCCAGTACTGCTTCAAAAAAAGGGACCAACTCTTTTACACAAACATGCACCTTGCCCATATGTTCCTCCAGAGGTCCAATAGGCGAACGGCCGAATAAATTCAATATTGAGGAAGGCATAGAGTACCTCTTAGGCTGCGACTGCTCCCATCTTAGCACGCATGAGGACAGTTGTGACATCTAACATCCGATTTGAAAAACCCCATTCATTATCATACCAGGCCATAACTTTGACCAAATTGCCATTAACCTTGGTATGCGCTGTATCAAAAATAGCCGAGGCTGGATTATGGTTAAAATCAATGGATACCAGGGGCTCATGATTAACAGCCAGAATGTCCTTTAAGTTGCCCTCAGCGGCCGCTTGGATAACTTGATGGATCTCATCCATAGAAGTTTTGCGATTCACGATGAAAGTGAAATCGACTACAGATACATTGGCTGTAGGCACTCGAACAGAAAAACCATCCAATTTACCATTTAATTCTGGCAAAACCAGGCCCACAGCTGAAGCAGCGCCGGTTTTGGTTGGAATCATGGATAAAGCCGCCGCACGGGCCCGACGTAAATCAGCATGATAAACATCCAATAAATGTTGATCGTTAGTATAAGCATGAATAGTATTCATTAAGCCACGTTCGATACCAATAGCCTCATGGATAGGCTTAACAATATTAGCCAGGCAGTTAGTGGTGCAAGAAGCATTGGAAATCACGGTATCAGTGGCCTTCAAGATCTGGTGGTTAACCCCATAAACCACGGTCGCATCGACATCGGTACCAGGCGCGGAAATAATCACTTTTTTAGCGCCTGCCTCAAGATGACCCTTGGCCTTTTCTTTAGCTGTAAAGAAACCTGTGCACTCATAAACAATATCAACCTGAAGATCTTTCCAGGGTAATTTTTTAGGATCGCGCTCTGCTGTGACCTTAATGCGATCGCCATTAACGACCATATCATTTCCAGACACACTCACTTCACCCGGAAATTTTCCATGCGTGCTATCATAACGAGTCAGATGAACATTGGTTGCGACATCGCCCAAATCATTAATCGCAACGATTTGAATATCGGGATATTTTTTCCCCTCATAATGAGCACGAAGAATGTTACGGCCAATACGGCCATAGCCGTTGATTGCAACGCGAATAGTCATGGGGAAAGCTCCTCAAAATCGATTCAAAGTGAGTGATGATACAAGTATCGGGGAGAGAGAACAATAGCTTAAGCCTAACTCAGAATCCACCCTACTTAGAATGAACAGTTAAATTATTGTAAGAATTTCAACATTCTGCTAATATTTAGACTCCATTAATATACCGCGAGATTTACTTATGGCCTCCGTACGCCTGCCAGATCAGCAACCAGAACTTAAATCAAATCAATCTGAACTCGAACTTAAACAAGCTCAAATGGCTTATGAGCAAGTCTTGGCTAAATACCCAGAGGTCAATCCTCATCATCTTCGAAGATATGAAATAACAAAGAAACTTGAATGCAGCATAGAGAAAATTCGACAGCCGGAGGCTTTTAAGGAACGAGGATTGCTCCGTGAACATTTAGATATTTTTTTTGGTGATAAGAGCTTGAAACCGGATGATATACATCAAGATGAAGCTTTACTAGCCTTAAATATATATGTAGAAAAAATCGCTGCTCATTATGACTCTTCCGCTAAATTGGCAATAATCTCTTCTGCGATGCGTGACGCGCTAGATGAAAAACGCTTACAAGAACTACAGCAAAAGGCTGACGCGCTTCACTCTCAGTTACTTAAGAATCGCGTTATGGAATCTGAGCCCTATATTGATAACTTTAATATTTTGCTAGGTCTTAACTCCTGGGTTAAATGTCTAAAATCCGAGCATCGATGGAAAAGCGCTACTCAGCTAATCGAAAACTTGGGTCAATTTCATCAAAAATTAGTGACACAAAAAGCTCACCCCCTAGTAAATTTTTCTGAAGGTTCTAAGGCCTTATGCAAAGGTCTCCAACTGGCAAATCGAGCACTAGCAATACTAGCCCGCAGCTACATCCGTGAGATGGACTATCCCAAAAAAGCCGTTTCAGCCATTTCAACCACATTTCACAAAGCAGCCCAGCTACTCAATAAGCCAGCTGATAAAAAGCTTGCAAGAGAATTAAATATTGCAACCCGTGACATGCGAAGAACTGTAGAAGGTCATCCGCTATTTAGACAGGAAAACAAAATTCTGACCGGGCTATGCGCTGCGCTGGCAGTTCTTACTGGTGCTGCCTTGATAGCAACGAGTGGCGTGACTTTAACTGTCGCTGGCGCTGGGTTGGCTATTACCGGGGTCGGTTTTTTTGGCAAGGCGTTTTGGCCTAAAGCACAGGAGACAGTACAGTTAGAAACTAGGTCGCGTGAGGTTGCGGAAGCGATTGGTAAAATACGCAGACCTTAATTTATTTTATTCAGGAGTGTGCTAAAGTTCAGACCCTCATCCCGACCCTTCTCCCCTCGCCCAATTAATTAGAATATTGGGCGCTCGGGGAGAAGGGAGCATTTAGATTGATTTAGCCTGGTAATGAGCATCGCGCTCACCGTATTCCCTGTGACATTAAGCATCGTAGCCAGAGGATCGATAAGCAAGCTGATTGCTGCAATCACCATCAGATATTGTGATGGAAAGCCATAAATTGACAAAATCAGCATTTCCCCAATCAAGCCCCCACTGGGAATAGCTCCCATCACCAAACCCACCAACAAGCTAGTCAAAATAGCCAGCAGCATAGCCGAGGGAGTCGTAAAACTCAGGTGAAAAATCCCAAACAAAAAAGCAATCTTCACCATAGCGCCTAGAATGGAGCCTTCTTTATGGATCAGAGAGCCCAAAGGAATGACCATTTCATACACTTCCGCAGGTAACTTCATTTTCTGTGCAGCCTGTAAATTAGCTGGAATACTGGCCGCAGAGCTACAGGTTGCAAGCGCCGTTACCGCAGGAAGAGATACCTCGCCCCAGAAAGTTTTGACTGCCGGTTTTTTGCCGGCCAAATAGGCAAACAGGGTGTAAACAAACACGAAATAAATCAGAGCAGCGCCATAATAAATTAGAGTGGCTCGTGAATAAGTGGTCAATAATTGCGGGCCCAGTTCAGCAGCTAACACCGCAAAATAAGCAAAAAAGCCGACTGGGGCATAGTACATAATATAACTAATGATTTTCATAAAAACTTCAGCACCCATATTCAACAGCTGGGTCAAACCTTTAGCTTTTTCACCCAGGCTGGCCAGGGCAAAACCGACAAAGGCGGAAAAAACAATCAGGGCTAGCATATTTTCGCGGGAAAATACTTTAATAAAATCAGAGACAGTGAAAATACTCACCCCTTGCTCTGCGAGGTTAAATTGGGGTCGGTTCTGTAGCGGGCTTAAATCCATCAAAACATTCTGGGCAGGCGGAAATAGAATGACAACCGCCATCATAAAAACAGCAGCCACTAGGCTAAGCAAGATAAAAACCCCTATCATATTGGCAGCGATTTTCCCAATTTTCCGCACATTCCCAACCCCAGCAATAGCTGAGGAAATACTAAGAAATACCAGGGGCACCACAAAAGTAAACATGAGATTTAGAAAGATATCGCCTAGCGGTTTTAGGCTCTGCGCCTGAGGGCCTAGGATCCAGCCCGTTAAGCCACCCAGAAAAATGGAAGACCAGAGGAGGATGAGAAAACCATAAGAATTGCTTTTCATAACAAGCTCCTTGACTAATCATCGCCGAGGTTTCGGTTCCTGGATTCCGCGCATTCGCGCGGGACGACGGCTGAAAATGTGGGACGACATAGGATAAAGTATATCGACTATAGCGCTTTAGCAAACTTTATTGGATAATAGTAGGGATATTCAAAAAGGTGAGCCATGGAAGAACTGATCAATAAATTAAGGCAGCGGATTGAAGACTTGCTGGAAGAACATAGAAATTCTCAAGAACGCCAGCAAACACTGACGAATGAAAAAAAGCGCTTGCAAGATAAACACCACATGGCGATTTCACAAATTGAACGCATGATTGCCCGCCTTAAACTGCTAGAGAAGTCCCAACTATGACTGATAATACCATTCCCCAGACTGATCCCAACTCAGTAACAGCAAACATTGAATTACTGGGAAAACCCTATCAGATCAAATGCCGGGAATATGAAATTCCTGCCCTGCAAAAGGCTGCTGAATATTTAAATAATCTCATGAAAACCATGCCCGCTCCCACCAAACTGGTCTCCCCTGAAAAACTGGGAATCATGGCTGCTTTAAACTTGGCTTCTCAGATTTTGGAGATGGAACAGCGAACGAACCAGCAATTCCATTTTCTCAATCAACGACTCAGTAATTTGCAACATAAACTGGAAAATGCTCTTCCGCAAAGCCCGAGCCAGCCCTCTGAGCCTCCGGCCCTTGAATCTATCACCCCTTTCCGTTTGGAGATTGAATCTGTCCAAGCATGAAATCCGTGAAATGATCCGCCCCTTGCGGCAACTCATTCGGCCGGAATACCGAATACAGGCAGGTTTAGCCGCTGCTAAGCTCTTGCTCCACAGCCCCTTCCAAAAACAGCAACATATCGCCTGCTATGCCGCCCTGCCTTCTGAGTTTGATTGCCAGCCTATCATTGAAGCTCTGTGGCAAACTGAAAAACACTGTTATTTACCCCTCATCGAACCCAGGGGCAATAAGGAACTGCATTTTGGGCTTTATCGTTCCGGGGATAAGCTACGACGCAATCATTACCAAGTTCTGGAACCAGAAGATCCTAAAGAAATCCGCACAGCGCAACAACTCGACTTGGTGCTGTTGCCTCTATTAGCCTTTGATCAAGCTGGCTATCGATTAGGAACTGGCGGCGGTTATTATGATCATACTTTCTCTTTCCTGCTCCAACAGCAACGCCCTTCCAAACCACTGCTCTTCGGCCTAGCCTATGAAATCCAAACCGTAGATCAACTACCTCATGAAAGCTTTGATGTGCCGTTGGATGGGGTGATTACGGAGAAGGAGGTAAGGGAGTTTAACATTTGTTAAAAAACCCGTCATTGCGAGGAGTGTTTTTTGCGACGAAGCAATCCATGTAGATTGCTTCGTCGCAAAAAACACTCCTCGCAATGACGGGTTTTTGGGTTAAACACTCTCCTCAATCACATTATTTAACTCACGCAGGATAATAAAGAACATCGCATATTCAATACTGGCGCTTTCACGAATTGAAATTAGCATTTTCTCCCATCGGGCCAAGGCATTGGCATTTTTCGCTGCCCAAGCAGAAATTAATTTATGGACATCTTCTTCTTTTTTATCTAGCTGCATTATTTCCACCGTCAAGGCTTTTTGCAGATCATCCAGTTCATCACGTAAGGTCAAACGCGCCAAGGCATTCCAGGATCCTTCGCGAACATCGTTAGCGATATGATCACGGAACCACACCAGATTAAAATATTCGCCCACACGAAAATAGACTTTCGCCGCTTTCATTAAATCAAACTTGTTTTTGGTGGCCACATCAATCACATTAAGCGCAGTATAGATTGCACGATAAGAGGCAATCTGCCAGGCCATCTCTTTAGACAAGCCCGCTTTAGCAAATTGATCACGTAAATTTTCCAGATATTGCTTAGTGAAGCCTGACATCAAGTGCATAATAGCTTCTTGAAGTTGCTTGACCCGCGCACGATAATGCTCAATGATATCGGCAACATTGCCCCGCAAGCGATTTTCATGCAAGAACCAGCGCGATGAAATATTCACCAAATGGCGCACATGATGCTGCAGGTCATATTGCATGTCAGAGGACATTTTAAAATCGAGTGATTCAATCACTCTCTGAATTTCCTGAGTTTCAAATATAGCCGATACTGCTGCATGAGCTCGCACAATCTCGGCCACAGAAGCGCCCATCTCTGTTTGCAAGCGATACACAAACACCATACCCATCTCGTTCACCACTCGGCTACTCAATTGAGTGGCAATAATTTCACGGTGCAACTTATGCTCTCGCCCCGCCTTGGGATAAAGTTTGTTAATGCTGGGAGGAAATGCGGCTTCCAGCATTTTCGCAAAATAAGGATCCTCGGGTAAATCTGAATTTAAAATTTCATTCTTGATATAAATTTTGGTGTAAGATAACAGTACTGCCAATTCGGGTCGGGTCAAACCGATACCCGCATTACGGCGCTCCGCAATGGTTTTATCATCCGGCAAAAATTCCACTCGCCGATTTAAAAAGCCCAGGGTCTCCATATCCTTGATATAACTCTGATATAAACCCGTATCTCCATAGGAATATTTGGCAAGAAAACTTAACACCCAGGCTTGATAATAATTATCTTTTAGCACCAAGGCAGCCACTTCCGAAGTCACTTGAGTTAGCAATTGATCGCGTTTTTTCTCAGCAAGCTTACCCTGGAGCATTTCATTGTCGAGTAAAATCTTGAGATTCACCTCATGGTCAGAACAATCCACCCCGGCGGAATTATCAATAAAATCGGTATTGATCAAGCCCTTGTTTAGCGCATACTCAATACGGCCACGCTGCGTAAATCCCAAGTTCCCTCCTTCCCCGACAACCCGGCAACGTAATTCATTACCGTTGACTCGATTCGCATCATTGGTTTTGTCACCGACATCAGCATGACTTTCCATTTCCGATTTAACATAAGTGCCAATACCGCCATTCCACAACAAATCAACGGGGGCCTTTAATATCACCCGCACTAATTCATTCGGCATTAGGCTGTCTTCGCTGACACCCAGTACTTTCTTAGCCTCTAGAGAGAGCGTGACCGACTTGGCTGAGCGCTTATAAACACCGCCGCCGCGTGAAATCAATCTGGGATTATAATCTTCCCAGGAAGATCCTGGTAAATTAAACAAGCGTAAACGTTCTTGATAGGAGAGCTCCGGATCAGGATTGGGATCGATAAAAATATGCCGATGATCAAAAGCGGCCACTAATTTCAGACGCCGAGAATAAATTAAACCATTCCCAAACACATCACCACTCATATCGCCAATGCCCACGAGAGTGATCAATTCATTATCGAGATTCATATTAAGCTCGCGGAAATGGCGTTTGACAGACTCCCAAGCACCTCGCGCAGTGATACCCATTTTTTTATGATCGTAACCCGTGGCCCCACCCGAAGCAAAGGCATCACCCAGCCAAAAATTATATTCCTTGGAGATACTGTTCGCCAAATCTGAAAAACTCGCGGTACCCTTGTCAGCCGCGACCACCAAATAAGGATCGGGCTCATCCCAGCAAACCACAGCAGATGGACGTAGGATTTTGTCTCCCTTAATGTTATCGGTTAAATCCAGCAAACCACGAATAAAAGATTGATAACAGTCGATCACTTCTTTTTGCAAAGCTTCGCGACTCGGCGAAGCTAACTGCGCCTTCAATACAAAACCGCCTTTAGCACCCGAGGGCACGATAATTGAGTTTTTGACGCGCTGCGCCTTCATCAGTCCCAAGACTTCTTGGCGAAAATCCTCACGACGATCTGACCAACGAATACCACCACGTGCTACTTTGGCGCTACGCAGATGAATGCCCTCAAAACGCTTGGCATATATAAAAATTTCAAACAAAGGAACTGGCAGAGGCAAATCAGGAATAGCCGAAGAAAGAAATTTAAAAGAAAGATAATGTTTGATCTTCCCTTCCTGACTCAGCTGAAAATAATTCGTACGCAGAGTCGCCTTGATTAAGATCAATATCCGGCGAATAATTAAATCTTCGTCCAAGCTTTTCACCTGCTCCAAGCCCTGCAATATTTTTTCTTCTAGTTGCTGGGCCTGGTTTTTATGGGTAGTTTTTTGTTGCGGATTGAAACGAACCATAAATAACTCTATCAAGTCCTTAACCTGCAACACATTATTGGCTAAGGCTTGTTCGATATATAACTGACTAAAACGAAAACCCCCCTGATGTAAATACTTGGCATAGCCTCGTAAGATAGTAATTTCACGCCAGGTTAATTCTGCACCAAGAATTAACTTGTTTAAGCCATCGCTTTCAAATCGGCCGGCACAAATTTCAACCAAGGCATCTCGTAATAATTGCCGAGACTGATCAAAATGAAATTCATTGCTATATTCATAGGAAATCACAAAATCCGTGATCCATATCAGATCTTTACCGATCTGAATACGATAAGTGCGCTCCGACCAAGCTTTAAAACCCAAATCGCTAAGAATGGGCATCATATCAGCAAGCGGAATATTGCGTTCCCATTTATAGATACGCAAATGTAAGGGGCTCTCTTCTATTTGCGGGCTCACATAAAAATCAATTTCAAGAAAGTTATCTACAGAGAGTTTTTCTAGATAATGAATATCATTTAAAATCATATCCAAGGGACATTCTTCAAGATAAACAGCGCTAAAGGCTTGATCATATTTTTCAGACAAGCCTTTAGCTTTTTTATCCCCCCATTTCAAGTTAAGCTGCGTATTAAATTGTTCTTTCCAGGTCGCAAATGTCATGATTTTGCTCTCCTTTCTTTATTCAATCACCAATCGCCCCCGATACATCCCCATTTCGCAGGTAAATTCTAATTCTCCTGCAGGCTGTGGCTCTAATTTGATCTCAACTAGTTTATTCAGCGGCAACATATAATTACGATTAAGCCGGGTGAAAACAACCGTTTCAGCACAGGGTGTAGGATCTTGTCGTAAAAAATGCAAGCGGAGGGCTTGATGCGCTGAAACACGAATTTGAGAAGGTTCATAAACACCGTCTTTTACCAGAATATCTACCGCCTGAACTGATCTCGGGCGTGAAGGGCGCGGCTTACTCAGCAAGAACCAGCCCAGAGTTAGGCCTATCAAAATAATTCCCAGCAGATTGACTACCATGACCATCTCCCTATTTATATCGCAAGCGACTGGCGTTCAACACCACGGTCAAAGAAGATAATGCCATCACCACCCCAGCAAGCATGGGATCTAACAATATTTTCCAAATTGGATAGAGAGCACCAGCAGCGATGGGAATACTCAATGAATTATAAATAAAAGCAAAAAATAAATTTTCTTTAATATTCCAATTTGTCGCTCGTGAAATCCGCAGAGCATCAACCACAGCGAATAATGAATCCCGCATCAACACAATATCGCCACTTTCAATCGCCACATCAGTGCCACTACCCATCGCAATGCCCACATTGGCTTCAGCCAAGGCTGGAGCATCGTTAATCCCGTCACCCACCATCGCCACGATTTCTCCTTGGTGCTGCCATTCAGCGATCTTATTCATTTTTTCATGAGGTAAGACTGAAGCATAAACTTCCTGAATGCCTACTGCCTTGGCAATCAACCGTGCTGGTTTTTCCTGATCACCGCTAAGCATGATGACTTTCAAACCCTGGGATTGTAATTTGGCAATGGCAGCCTGCGCATCTGCCTTGATGGGATCGGTGATACCAATCGCTCCAATCATTTCATGATCAAGGGCCAAATACAAAATGGTTTGACCGCGCTCGAGTCCCTGCTCAATGCGTTCATTCAAAGCCGCTAGGGACGCCACCTTTAGATTGCGTTCTTGCATCAGCTTAAGATTACCGAGCAAAACCATTTTGCCTTCCACTACTGCGCTCAGGCCAAAACCGGGCAAGGCATGAAAGCGATCCAGGGGCAAAAAATCTAGACCTGCCTCTTTCGCGGCGCGTATTAAGGCTTCCGCTAAGGGATGCTCAGAGTTTTTTTCCACGCTCGCCGCATATTGAATAAGCTGATGTGCTTGCCATCCCGCTATGGGATAAACCTCAACAACACTGGGCTTACCTTGGGTAATGGTTCCCGTCTTGTCCATCACCACTGTGGTTACTGCATTCAGTCTTCCAAAAGTATCACCATGACGAATCAAAATTCCACTTTCCACCGCTCTACTCACACCCGCCATCACCGCTAAGGGCGTGGCCAAACCCAGGGAGCAGGGACAGGCGATCAAGAGTACTGTTGAAAAAACAATAATCAGGTAAATGGTTTGGGGTTCTGGTCCCAGGTTATACCAAAGCAAAGCACTCGCAATAGCAATGATGATGACCACGGGAACAAAATAAGAGGCAACAATATCCGCAAGACGAGCAATCGATGGTTTACTACTTTGGGCCCGGGATACCAGATCAATGACCTGGGAAAGTGCCAGGTCTTTGCCAATATGGGTGACTTGATATTGAAAACTGCCCATTTTATTCAGGGTACCGCCAATCACTGAATCACCCAGCTTTTTTTCCACCGGTAAGGGTTCACCAGTGAACATCGATTCATCCACGGAAGAAAAACCTTCTGTGATTAAACCATCCACGGGTATTTGCTCTCCAGGACGTACATGCAAAATATCACCCATTTGCACAGCATCAATTGGCAGATCTACTTCCTCATCTTGACGCAAAACCCGCGCCATCTTGGGTTGCAATTTCAGCAAACGTGCAATGGCCTGTCGTGTTTCACCACGCACCTGCCACTCCAAAGCAGCACCAAATTTAATAAAGGCAATGATGATCAAGGCGGATTCAAAATATAATTGGCGAGCGTTTTCAGGAAAAGCGGTGGGAAATAACACCACGCATAGAGAAAAAGCCCACGCAGTGCCTGTACCCAAGGCAATCAAGGTATCCATATTGGCAAGATGCGCCTGAAAAGAACGGAATGCTCCCAAATAAATATCCGTGGCAGTATAAGCTAAGATCACTAAGGTCAGGGCAGCGATTAATATCCCCACCGCTTGTCCTTGGGGAAGAATCAGCGGTGGCAGCCCATTAACATAATTCAGAATCATTAAGATAGCCCCCACGATAAAAGCCAAGGCTGCTTGTCTCCACAAGCGATGATAATAGGCTAACTCGCTGCTTTGACTGTTCTCAAGGCCTTCATCATTGAGCTCAATCGGGGTATAACCTGCTTGTCTAATGGCAGCTGCCAACTGCGGTTGAATGCTTGCACCTTGGCCATTCACCATGGTCACACTGGCAATATGGTTGCCAAAGTTAACATTAACCTCATCCACGCCATCGATAGCTTTCAAGGCATTCTCAATACTGAGCACACAACTCGCACAGGACATATTAGGAATTTTAAAGCGGTACTCTGAGCGAGGAAGGCTCCCCTGTTCTTTTTGTACTGGCATAGTATGTTGTCCTTATCCACCACAAGTACTTTCCCAAACAGGTGGTTCAGATGTAATTCTCTATTTATTTCATTATAATACAGCCTGAGCTTGGGCAGGTAATCAATGTATAAATTATTGTCAAATAATTTAATAATGGAATATATATGAACGTAAAGCTGGTGTTTTTAAAAGGGAATAAAATCCTTCTACAACTGCTCTCTATATTAATATTAATTTCTACACTGGCATCCTGCGCTAAACCCAAACCCACGCCCGCAGTTTATGCTGAATGGCTGGTTACCCACCAGACCTTGAAAGAGCGAAATAAAACACCGACTTATACCATTGATGCTCAATATCCAGAAATCCATAGCTATCCAAATACCGCCTCAGCCCAAGCACTCAATAAACTAATTCACGAATATGTTTCAACCAGCATTCAAAATTTTAAAGACCATGACCATGCTCCCCGGAACACCCCTGAACTCGATGATTATCCTAATGGCATGCACATCAATGCCTTTCATCTCACCTACAATTATCATCAGCTTAAAACTCGAGGACATACCCTGATCAGCGTGCGTCTAGAATCAACACTGCAGTATTTAGGTGAATCAACACGCCAGCATCGCTTCGTGTCTTTCAATTATGATATGAACCATAATACACTTCTCAATTTGGATGCCTTGTTCAAACCTGATGCTGATTATTTAAATGTGCTGGCCACCAAATGCCAAAAGCGCTTAAGTGAACGTCTAACCGGTGGCATGTATTGGATGCCCTATGATCCCAGTTATACTAGCGCCTATCCGCAAAATTTCAAAATTTGGAACCTGGGGAAAAATGGCTTGGCCATTACTTTCCAGGAATATCAAATCACGCCTTACACAGATAAGGCCACAGTCATTGTGCTGTCTTATAGCAGCCTGCGTTCTATTCTTGCAGATAACAGTCCATTAAGGGGATATGCTTACAACATCTATTAACGACTAGGAGATACCGATGCCTGGTGATGCGATTTTTTTAAGTGAAGATCTTTTTAGCACTATCATTAGCAGCGACTCCACCAGTCACCAATCCACACCTTTAGTCAATTATTTCTTTGGCAAATATTTTCAAGTCCTGCGCAAGGAAATTTGCTCCTACGCTCAAAACCCCGTTAAGGATGTCATCCTACGTTCCGAAAACACAGAATTCTTACAAGCCCTGTATAATCTTCATCGCGCCAGCAATCCTCAAAGCGGCGACGAAGCATTCACAGCAAAAATTTTGGCCACTCATTTATCCAAAATTCAAACTGACTTTAATCTTCGTGGAAAAGTCTCAGATCTTAATTTATCCGGCCCTGCCTTGCTTCAATGCATTGAAGCCACTGAGGAAACGCAGAAATTGATCAAAGAACATCCTCAATTAGAAAACACCGCTCTCAAGACCTTAATCAGTAATCCAAATGATCTAAAATGGAAGGATACTTACTTAAAGCTAAAAGCAGCCTACCACGCCGCCTTTCTGGAAATTAGAAAGCTTCTCCAGATAGGCACTGTGTTCACCAACTTAAGGGATCTAGAGCAAACCAAAGATTTCCTGGAAGAAGCCAGGAATTTAATACATCGTTGGTCAAAAAAAATTAAAGACTTAAAATCTAAATTAAACACCTACCCTATCGAAACACCGCAGGAATATGATCTTTTTAGATCTCTTAAACAAGCGCTTAGAAATATTGAGCATCTCGATCATTTTATGAAGCACCCCTCCATTAACCGCTACTCAATCAATCATGCCGAAATCAAAGACACTCTTAGTTTTTTTGAGTTTCAGGCTATTTTTATCTTAAAAGCAAAACAGTTGCTCAAAGGTCTCGCACCAAAAAAAGATAAAACCTATTATTGTCAGACTTACGAAGAAAAGGCCAAAATCGCCATAAATAAGCTCAGACTAGAAAATATCAAGGTGGCCACTGAAAAGCAGTCTTATCGATCTAAGGACGAAGTTCAATCTAGCCCTAACAATGATAACGCAGAAAGCCAGGAAGAGAAACTCCTGCCCAAGAATCTTCAGCAAATCTCTGCAGAGCGGGCTCTCTTACATAGCAAAAGCAGATCAGCACTCGAGCAATTAAACACAAGCTTTCTTGATTACTACCAGCAGCTAAATGTCATGATCGATCAACTTGCCGAGATAAAAAGATCCAAGGCGCTGGTTTCTTACGATGATTCTTCTACTTCAACGATTATAGTCAATCTTGAATTAGCAGACAGAGCGCGTTCAGTTTCGGCACCCTTGAGCGCTCGTGCACAGCCAGAAGAGCTAGGCCCTAAGGTTAACAGCCCCTCGAGGCATTCTCTTTCCTCAGCAGATGAACACGAAGCCAGTTGTCATCTGATCAAACCCACTGGCTATCATCAGCGTTCCTCCTTCGTCTACATGCTTCACCATCAGGAGCTGAGTTTTTTACGCTCAGGCAGCGAAGAGCCAGAAGAACAAGAAATTAATCTTCCTAACGTTCCTCTTTCGCCTTAGGATGAAAATTCACCTCAATTATTGCTTCGTCGTACAAAACCCGCCACGTCACACAGAACGTTCCTCGCGGCTTCGGCCTCGCAATGACGGGCTTGTCCAAAATTATTTAATCCCAATATAAATATCCAAACTCATATTAGCAGGATCCGCTACACGCTGATCATAAATCTCAAAATCAGCTATATAAGATCGATCGCCACCTAAATCATTCGCTGACATTTTCCAAATTTGTTGCCAAGCATTAATGACCACTGCTGGCATTTCACCTTCATCGGTAGTGAATTTTTTATATTTGGCCGGCGGGATAACTAATCTCTGTAAGCCCGAAGGAATAGTTTCAAATGAACTCACCTCTTCACCAAAAAAATAGGTGTAATCTCCATGTTCATTGCTATCATATTGGGTATAAACAGATAGGGTAACACCAGGATGCTTTCGGTTAAAAATTTGATTAGCTACTTGCTGGCTCCAATAATGACTAATCAATTTGCCAATTTTTGCTGTTTCCGGATTCATTTCATTTTTATTGTTGGTACGAACGTTTAAGCCGATTAGTTTTATTTCAGGTCTATGCGTTAATTCTTTTTTCATTCTATGCTCCGTTAATTTTATTTGTTACGGTAAAGCCCTTCATCTTGATTAAGATACTTGAATAAGGTACTATAATCAAGATGAAAAAAATTATTCATATCGATATGGATTGCTTCTATGCCGCTGTTGAAATTAGAGACAATCCGGCTTTAGCGGATAAGCCAGTAGCAGTTGGCGGCAACCCCTCAGAGCGAGGTGTGCTTTGTACTTGTAATTATATTGCCAGAAAATTTAAGGTCCGATCAGCCATGGCAACGGCTTATGCACTATGGCTTTGTCCTGAGCTTATTGTTCTGCCAATTAATATGAATAAATATCGAGAAGTAGCTGCTATTGTTCATGGCATTTTCCGAGAGTTTACTGATCGTGTTGAACCCCTATCCTTAGATGAAGCCTATCTCGATGTAACCCATTCTCCTCATTACCAAGGATCCGCCACCTTAATAGCAAAAGCAATCCGGCAAAAAATCTGGGAGACCGTTAAACTGACTGCCTCTGCTGGGGTTTCATCAAATAAATTGCTGGCTAAAATAGCCAGTGGTTGGAATAAACCCAATGGTCTATTCGTCATTCGCCCACAGGATATAAATCATTTTATAGGAAAATTAGCTGTTGAAGAATTGTTTGGTGTAGGCAAAGTCACTGCAAAAAAGCTACATCTCTTAGGACTGAAAACTTGTTCTGATTTACAAAAATTATCTCTTGATGAATTAAAATCTCATTTTAGAGAAAAAGGCGGGATCCGCTTGTACGAACAATGTCGCGGCATTGATGAGCGCACAGTTGAGCCCAACAGAATTAGAAAATCCCTGAGCGTGGAAGAGACCTTCAAACAAGATCTTGAACTGGATCAGCAATGCACACCCATTTTAAGAAATTTATATGAGCAACTCATAGCAAGATTAAAAAGATATGAAATGGATCGCCCCATTAGAAATCAATGTATGAAAATAAAATTAAGTAATTTTAAAATCATCACTCTGGAGCGGGCCTCAAGCAAATTAAATTTTACCCTTTTTCAAAATTTACTTTCAGAACTCTCCCAAAGGCAATATGGAAAAATACGCTTAATGGGGATCGGTGTACATTTCATCGATTCAAGCACGGCATATAAAATCGACCCTAGCGATCAATCTCCGTCATCTTATTTTCTATCCAATCTTTAGTGAGCGCCAAAATTTCTTCTGCTGTTTTTCCTTGAGGATAAATGGGGGGACCAAAGCACAAACGCACTGTTCCCGGTATTTTGATAAATTGCCGACGTGGCCAATAACGTCCTGCATTATGGGCTACCGGCACAATGGGATAACCGGTGGCCTCTGATAAGCGTGCACCGCCTAATTTATAATGCCCCACCTTGCCCGCCGGAATTCGAGTACCTTCCGGGAAAATCAGCATGGGACGCCCCTGATCCAGTGCGACCTTACCCTGTTCGATTAATTGCTGCATGGCCGATTTTTTATTGCTGCGATTAATAGAAATTGGTTTCAAAACATTGAAAGCCCAGCCAAAAAAGGGTACCCACATCAGCTCCCTCTTAGTAATAATAGCCGCTTCCGGCAAAATCGCGGTTAAATAAAAAGCTTCCCAAGCAGATTGGTGTTTGCTCATCACAATGGGGGTTTTGGCTTTTTTTAAATTTTGTAAGCCCTCAATCTGATAATCAATATGACAAATGATTTTACAAAGCTTAACCATACCTATAATCCACCAGCGCGCAATGCGTGAACGCCAGTATAGAGATAAGGGTGTAGACAAGATGCAGATCAGAGAATAAAGGATACAGGTCGGCACTAAGATACTGCTGAAAATGGAAGAGCGAATAAATAAATTCAAGCGTGAATACTTTCGAGCTTGTTCGGGAGATTTATTTTTCATGAATCACAAACTCTGCCAAATGTGCCAAATCGGGGAAAGAGGAAATATGCATGACTTCAGCAAATTTAGCCAAGGTTTTTTGGCCATTACCCGTCAATACCAATAGCGGTTTACAACCCGCATTATTGGCCGCTTGTACATCAGTAATAGAATCACCGACAAAATAAATGGTTGCTAAATCAATCGCATATTTTTCACGAATCTGCACAAAGAGCCCCGGTTGGGGCTTACGACAAAAACACCCTTCTGTAGGGTGATGGGGACAAAAGAAAATATCGATGACAACCGCATTTACCGCCGCCAATGCTGCGTGCATTTTGGCGTGGATTTTTTCTAGCATCGCTAAATCAAAAAGGCCGCGTGCAATACCCGACTGATTAGTGGCCACAACCACTTGATAGCCCGCCTTATTTAAAGCAGCAATAGCTTCCAGGCTACCGGGAATGGGGATCCATTCATCTGGGGATTTAATATATTCATTTGATTCGTAATTGATAACGCCATCACGATCTAAGATTATCAAAGACACAGTTTTATACCTAATTTTATTAATAAACGGTCATATACCATACTCGTTATTGCGAGGAGTACTTTTTGCGACAAAGCAATCCAGAGAAAAATCCTGGATCGCCACAGCTAAGCCCGCCACGTTGCACAGAGCACTCCTTGCGGCTTCGGCTTCGCAGCCTCGCAATGACGCGTTCGTGCTTTAATGAAGGATTATATCTTTTTTGCCGGAGAAAATCTTCTATCTTGATTCTGCACCACCAGCCGACAAAAGGGGGTATCATGAGCATAATATTGGAGTCGATGCTTGCGAAAAGCCGCTTGGGGATTCCGGAAACCCTTGGCTAAAGAAGCTGAATTATAATTTTTTCGACCGGCTTGGATAATTTGAGGGCCATTCATACTAATTGCTTCCTTAGGTTTATTACTGGGCCTAACAATGGCAATATGTCCGGGCCGTCTACGATTGGGATTAGCATAGGAAATCACCACCAAACAACCCTGATTAGCAATCTGTTGAGCAGTAAGATGATTATCCACCTGGGCCCAGCCATGTTGGGCGCCATGATTACGCAACCAATCATACTGAGCATTAGCCAAAAATCCGCGATAATCGGTGGGCTTTAAAATTTTGACACCTAATCGGGTTGCAGCAGCCGCCACAAAGGTGCTGCAATGCGTGCCCGCACCACGATACTTTCCTAACACCGTTCCTGAGCTCCAATCCACATAATGATCAGGCAGCCATTTACGCGTCACATCCAAACCATCTAAAAAGTCATTGAGTTTCTCGCCGGTGGGAGAAATGGGATAAGCCAATACTGTCAAACTCATCATGTTCAGTACCAGTATTAGCAAAACAAAAAATATTTTTCCCTTTGAATATATTTTATTCATCACGTTTTTCTTCTAATATATTTTTGCATCTACTATATACTATTTTACAACCTGGCTCGAGAATAAAAATATGCGCGGTATCATGTGGTTCAAAAAAGATTTGAGAATTTTGGATAATCCCGCTTTGCATCAAGCACGTCAGCAATGCGAAGCCGGAATAGCGGCCTTGTACATCATCGATTATGAAATGTGGAAAATGCATCATATCGCGCACTGTCAAATCGAGTTCATTTTTCGTGGATTAGAATCATTAAAATCCAATCTAACAAACCCAGAGTTTGTATGAATCAAGCCTACAAGATTGAAACTGAAAAATTACCCTGGCTTTATGATCGAAAGTTATTGCAAGCCTGGCAAGCAGGTCAAACCGGTTTTCCTATTGTTGATGCAGCTATGAGACAATTAAATCAAACCGGATGGATGCATAATCGCTTACGCATGATTACCGCCATGTTCTTGGCCAAGAATTTATTTCTGGATTGGCGCTTGGGTGAGCAATACTTTACAGAACATTAATCGACTTGGATTTTGCTTCCAATAATGGCGGCTGGCAGTGGTCTGCTTCCACAGGAACTGATGCCGTCCCCTATTTTCTCATTTTTAATCCGACCACGCAAAGCCAGCGCTTTGATTCCCAGGGCGTTTTCATTCGGCAATATTGCCCCGAACTCAAAGAGCTTGATGATAGAGCCATTCATACTCCCTATGAATATCAGCCTTTACTTGCTAAAAAACTCAATTATCCGCCGCCCATTATCAATTATACCCTCTCGCGACAGCGGTTTTTGCAGGCTTTTAAGCATCTGAAATAACGCTGGATCACGGCCTGCAAAGAACACAGACCTCGCGATGACACCACTGTTTAATTGATTTTTGCAGCAACACCTTTCTCCGCAATAAATACGCCATATTGAATACGATTCTCTTGAAAAGCATCGCGCATTAGTTTTATTTGTCTCGCAAAGCGCCAAGCTTGCCAACCGCCCATTTGCAAAATTCTCAGTAGGGAGATCGACTGAACAAGATTAACCCCCACCTCCCAGCTTTTTTTAACTTGGTCGGACCAATCTATCACCGATTTGATGGTAAATTTCTCTTCTTCCAGCAACTCACGGTATCTGTTAATGGTTGGCAAATAGGGAAGATCAAATTCATGGCATAGCTTTTGGTATTTTTTGGCAGCCTGATGTTGATATTCATCCTGGCTCGAACACCAGGTTACCAAGAGCAGTTTTCCGCCCGGCTTTAATACGCGATAGGCATTGTTAAGAAATAATTTTTTATCAAAGAATTGCTCGCAACTTTCCAGAGACCAAACCACATCGATGGAGCAATCTTGAAAAGACTGCAGATATAAAGCATCCTCGACTTGAAAGGATAAGCCCGTAACACCCGCTTTTTGTGCCACCTCGGTTGCGATCTGCACCTGCCTTGGACTCAGGGTAATCCCTCGGACTTGTGCTGCATATTGTTGCGCCAAATAAATACTGCTGCCACCCATACCGCAACCTACGTCCAAAATTTCAGCTTTTTCGGGAATCTCAATCAATTCCGTCAGCTTGTGTAACAATTTTTCCTGAGCTTGCAAAGGTGTTAGATGCTCATTTTCTTCATAATAACCATGATGAATATGCGGCCCCCAGATTTTTTCCCACCCTGGCGACAAACGGTCCCAAAATTGAGCGATTTTGTGAGTTATTTTTTTCTGTTGATGAAAAACAGGATGATCGGTTTTAATTAGCATATTTTCTCCTTACTTATATCAACGCCGCAGTCATCATTGCGAGGAATGTTTTGTGCGACGAAGCAATCTATGGATTGCCACGTCGCTAGCGCTCCTCGCAATAACGGTCCCTATAATGGATCTTTAAGAGCATGGATTCTAAGGTCAATCCGGGACCAAAAGCACAACTGAGAATTTTCTTGTCATGGTCATCTTGATTCAAGCTGCCCCAAATTTCTTTCAATATAAACAAAACCGTTGCCGATGACATATTTCCATAATTCCTTAATATCCGATACGAAAATACATTATCTTCCGCACTGATATTTAAGGCTTTCTCGCAGGCCTTGAGAATTTTAAGCCCTCCGGGATGAATGGCATAATAATCAATATTCGACACAGCGAGTTGATGTTTATCCAGCAAACCGCTCACAAAGGTGTTAATGCCATATTCAATGCTATCCGGCACATAGGAAGACAATACAATATCAAACCCTAAATCACCGATACGCCAGGCCATTTGCTCTTGGGTTTGTGGCAGCAAATCACAATAAAAATCTTGCAAGCATATGCTGAGCCCGGCCGCTGGTGAAGCCTGGATTATAACCGCCGCAGCTCCATCAGCAAAAATGGCATTCGCCGTTATATTGTCCAAATCAGCCCGATCTTGAAAATGAAGCGTGCACAATTCAACAGAAACCACCAAGACCTGGGCTTGGCGGTCTGCCTGGCAAATAGCATGAGCAATTTTTAAAGCATTAAAAGCGCCATAGCAACCCATAAAATTAACAGCTGTGCGATGGATACTGGAATTGAGATTGAGATGCTGAATAATTTCAACATCAAGACCGGGAGCATACATGCCGGTACAACTCACCGTAATCAAATGGGTTATGCCTTGGCTATTAAATTCAGCCATACTTGAAACACAATTTTCGATAGCTTGTAAGCAAAGCTGAAGAGCATGTAACTTATATTTTTTCATGCGCTCCGCTGTGCTAGAGAAATAATCTGCATCGGCTGGAGAAAGAATAGAATGGCGATAGTCAATGCCACTGGACTTATAAATGGATTTTAACAGACGCTGCTCAGCAGGCTTTAATTGTATCCGTGCACAAACCAGATCCGCCAGTTCTCGTTGACTTAATGGAAGCCCTGGATTTGCTGTCCCTATCGCCGTGATATAACTCATATTTACGCCTCGAGCCTATTTTTTTCGCTTTATTGCACAAATGATGTAAAATAGCATACCTTTAGGTAATATACGAGGTAATCAGCTATGTTCTCCAGTACAAAAGACGAGGCTAAACCCCAAAATGCGGGCTACTCAGTAGTCAAAACCTTGGCAACAACAAATAGCGCCTTGGAACTTAGCTTAGGTGATACTACACAAGTTTTTAAGTTTATATTCCCAGATTACGATCAGAGCATTACTATAAAAGTCAAAAATGATGATCCAATATTTCAAGAATTTTTCTTAAATATCTTTCCTCGACTTAATAAAATCCAGGCAGATGATCCTATCCCTGCATATTTTTTAACAGTGATCACTCGTGGCAGCATGCTGAATCGGCTAACAGAACTTTGTTTGACTCATTGCGCCCCTTCAGATGCAGAAATTGAACCTTTCATCCACCATCTTGAGTTAGGGAAGTTGCCTCAGTTAAACACCCTTAAATTTGATGCTTGGCAATTAAGTCGAGACAGTTTACATCGTTTGGCAAAATTAGATGTTAAAAATATTAGCTTAACCAACAAAAAATATGAGCTCTCCATAAATATAGGAGACTCTTTACTAGATAAGGAACTTGAAAAAACTTTACCTGATAAGGTACTTAAATTTTCTTTGCGTAACAACTCACCAATATTCCAAGTAAAACAGGGAAAGGTTATCACAGAAATTCAAATTGATCCTTTAGCTCAAACTACACTGCAAGGGCCAGATTTAGAAAGCTATCGACAACTTATTACACGCTGCCAAGCAGCATCGGAACAAGATAGATTTTCAGATGAAAATTTAAAGTTAACCCCTCTTGAAGCGAGAATCTTAAGCCGCATTGCTTTAAAATGTGGCTATGAAATACTCTCTACATTTACACGGCGTTATAATGATAAAGATCATCCTTTTAGTACTAATGCTGACTATCTCTTTAAAAGAAAAACTATAGAAAATGGGATTAAAAATGAAACACTTTTAGACCAATCCTATCAGTTTGATGTCCTTACAGCAGACGATATTTTACGTTATAAGGAAAAATTCTTCGGTAAGCAAAACAAAAACTTAGCAGAGGTATGCTTCATACCAAAAACCTTCCTTCCTCATATTGATTTTTTTGTATTTTTATTAACCTCAGATAACATTAGAATATCCACTTTAACTATTCTCGACTTAGAAAAAACTAGAATACCTCCATTAATCACTGGCCCTGACAACAACGAAAATACAGAAACTTTACCCTATGTCACTTGCTTATTAGAAGCTTTAAAAAAGAACCAAACTATCAGGGAACTGAGAATCCATAAGCCTCTCAGCGCAGCTGAGAGAAAAGTATTGGCAGAATCGCTCTGTGAAAACAAGCACATTCAGTATTTATATGTGCATTTTTCATTAGAAGATGGACATATCACTTGCCCTCTATTAGAGAGCAAGTCAGAAAATACCGTCCCCACATCGCACCTTAAATCATTACACATCAAAACTGAAGCAAAACTAGAAGCTGCGACTATTCAGCAATATCTTACTAATAGTCCTTGCTTAGAATTCTTTAATATTGAATCCGAGAATAAACTATCTGAACAAGAGCAAGAAAGCGTGGTTACTCAAGCCAAGCATCATCCCAATTTATTGGAAGCTCCTTTTCTCAAAAACTTTCAAAATGAAAACTTATTTTTTGAAAGACAGGATTACATCGCTGCTGGCATTGCACTTTACCAATGGTCGCGGAACCCTGCTTCTAGCCGTCACATACCAGCACCATCAATTGAAATAGTCAAACTGATTTTAGAATTCTTGATACCCGTTATTGCATATAATCTTTCTGTCAAAGAAGTCTCTTGGGAGAGGAATTATCGTTACACAGCTTATGATGAAAAGAAAAAAGCAAGCATTTTGCAAACCCAACTTCTTCTAAAAGAAAACATGCTGGCTAAATATCAATGCACTCGACTTTTACTGTTTAGCGGCCCTGAGAAGCTTAAAGAATATTATAATATTCATCGAGTTCAACCGATAAAAAACGATATGATGATGCTTTATTTTGCAAAAGATTATCTATATGCTACTAGGCCTGGTGAGATTATTGCCAGAAAGAAATTAACCGCAAATGAATATCAAAATCTTAAAAAGTATTTCTCCGAAACAGACCTGTATCAGGAAGTAAAAAAAGACGAGCCCTTATTCAATGAATTAGTTCAGCTTTGCGATTGTTTTCGATGGAATGCCGCCATCTCTCTGCCCGCCACTCTTTCGCGACCTTCTCCTTATCGCCTCTTCAAACTTTCTGACGAAAGAACGCGGCGGTATTACGAAGGCGGAAAAAAAGCGCTAGAGGAAGATAAAAGCTCACCGTCAATTAGTCTCACGCCTTTCGTTCCGAGGAATAACAGCGTATAAAATGCGAACTTGTCATTGCTGCGCTCGGGGAGAAGGGGGAAATAATCACTTCAACAAAGCAATATCTGCCACACGCAAGAACAAGGCGCGAAGATGATTCAGCAGGATAAGACGATTCTCGCGAACTTTTCGATCCTCAGTCATGACCATGACTTGATCAAAAAAATGATCAATGGGTGTGCGCAGCTTGGATAATTCAATCATGACTAGCGTGTACTGAGCTGAAGTATAAGTCTTGATAGTCGCTTCGGTAGCCTCTAAGGCCTGAGCCAGTTCTTTTTCAGCTTCGTTTTCAAATAAACTGCTATCGATTTGATGATGTGAAAATTTTTCCCCGCTTTGCGCTAAAATATTGCTCACGCGCTTGTTAGCCAAGGTTAGCGCTTCAGCTTCGGGAAGCTTTTTAAAAGCTTGTACTGCCAGCATGCGTTGGTAAATATCATAGGGACTACTAACATTCATAGCCATGACTGCTGCAAAAACCTGGGGTTCAACACCCTGTTCTTGATAGAGCCCTTTAAGACGATCCAGAACAAACCGTAGCACTTGAACTGCGGTTTCTTTATTCTCTAAATTGCCATAGTAACTCACTGCATGATTCAATAAGACCAGCAAATCCAAATCGAGCTGCTTTTCAATCAGGATACGTAACACCCCCAGAGCAGCACGTCTTAGGCCAAAGGGATCTTTATCCCCCGTAGGATTTTGATTAATACCAAAAACACCAACCAGGGTATCGATACGATCTGCTAAAGCGATCAGGCAGCCTAATTTTTCCTGAGGCAAGACATCCCCGGAAAACCGCGGCCGATAATGATCTACAATAGCCTGGGCCACGGCGGGGTTTTCTTTATCATGTAAGGCGTAGTAAAAGCCCATCACTCCTTGAAGCTCAGGAAATTCACCCACCATACCGGTCGTTAAATCAGCCTTGGCTAATTGTGCCGCTCGAATAGCTAGCGCTTCATTTTCTTTTAATTCCTTAGCCAGATATTGAGCCAAGCGTATCAGGCGTTGAGTTTTATCATCCAGAGTTCCCAACTTGGCCTGAAAGATAATCCCTTTTAAAGCTGCACCACGATTTTCCAAACTTTGCTTGCGGTCGGTTTCATAGAAGAAAGCAGCATCTGATAAACGGGCTTTAAGCACGCGTTCATTGCCCAACACGACTCGAGACAAATCCTTGCTTTCAATATTAATAGCAGCCACAAAATGAGCTAGCAATTTGCCCTGAGCATCTTCAATCGGAAAATAACGTTGATGGTCTTGCATGGAAGAAATCAAAACTTCCTTGGGTAAATTCAGAAAGTGCTTGTCAAAATGACCACAGATTGCCACCGGCCATTCTACCAAGCCCGTGACCTCATCCAACAAATCATCCTGGAAAATAATCTTCGCCTGTTCGCCCAATTTTTCTCTGACCAAGGCTTGTGCTTGCTGATGAATCAAAGTCCGACGTTTGGCGAAGTTTGCAATGACCCAGCCTTTTTTCTCCAAGGTTGAAGCATAATTCTTGGGTTGGGAAATTTTTAAAGATGCTGGATGATGAAAGCGATGCCCAGAAGTCAGACGATCAGCATGTTGGCCGATGAGATTGGTTTCAACCACATTTTTACCAAACAATAAAATGGCTGAATGTACAGGCCTGATAAAACTCTCCGTATTACTTCCCCAACGCATACGCTTAGGAATCGGCAAAGCTGCTAAAGCTTGTTGCGCCATAGCTGGCAATAAAGCAATGGTGGGTTTGCCCGGCATTTTTTCCACATACCCTACCCATTCACCACCCTGATTTTTAAGGATAGTTAATTGTTCGGGACTCACTCCACAAGAACGAGCAAAACCTAGACAAGCGGGTGTTGGCTTACCCTCTTTATCATAGGCTGCATTTAAAGCGGGCCCCTTACGCTCCACCATTTGAGCAGCTTGTTCAGCAGCCACTTTTTCAATGAATAAGGCCAGGCGTCGCGGTGTCGCATAATATTGAGAGGCTCCATGACTCAAATTAGCCTTTTGCAAATGCTTTTCCATTTCTTGTTTTAAAGCGGTGCCCAAGCTGGTTAAGACTTTGGGAGGCAATTCTTCAGTTTGGATTTCTAATAAAAAATCTTCATGGCGTGACATAATTTTTTTCCTGAGCGAGCAAGGGGAAACCTAGGGCTTCACGCGCTTGATAATAACTTTCTGCAACCTGCTTGGCTAAACGGCGAATCTTCAAAATATGATTTTGACGCTCGGTAACTGACAAAGCACGACGAGCATCCAACAAATTAAAAATATGCGAGGATTTCAGTACCATTTCATAGGCTGGCAAGGGCAGGCCGGCTTCAATCAAGCGCAGACTTTCATGTTCATAAATATGAAATAACTTAAAGAGCACTTCGATATCAGCAACTTCAAAATTATACTTGGACATTTCAACTTCATTCTGATGAAAAACATCACCATAAGTCACCAGATTATTGCCGCTTTTCACCCAGACTAAATCAAAAATATTGTCCACACCCTGTATGGCCATGGCCAGACGTTCTAGACCATAGGTAATTTCTCCAGTCACGGGTTTACACTCTAGACCACCGACTTGCTGAAAATAAGTAAATTGGCTCACTTCCTGTCCATTCAACCATACTTCCCAACCCAAACCCCAGGCACCCAGGGTGGGGGATTCCCAGTTATCTTCTACAAAACGAATATCATCTACCAGAGGGTCCAGTTTTAAGGCTCGTAGGGATGCAAGATACAATTCCTGAATGTTGTCAGGCGAAGGCTTTAAAATCACCTGATATTGATAATAATGCTGGACCCGATTCGGATTTTCGCCATAGCGGCCATCAGTTGGCCGGCGACTAGGCTGTACATAGGCTGAACGCCAGGGTTCAGGGCCTATGGCACGCAAAAAGGTAGCTGGATGGAAAGTACCAGCACCCACTTCCATATCAAAGGGCTGGACCAGGGCACAGCCCTGCTGGGACCAGTAAGCTTGTAAGGCAGCAATTAAGCCCTGCAAGGTTTGGGTGTCATAATTGTGTTTCATAAAATGGCTCGTAAATCGTCAAGAATAATATAATAGTCAGGGCAGGAGAAGAGGAACCTTTCAAGAGAGCTAGGACTATAATATTTGACAAGAATTACTAACATTAATTACAATGCTGCTTATTTTTTATTCATGATCAAAACGAGGAATACACATGTCCCAGTCTCATTCCGATCATCGCTTACCAGCACCTGCTCAAGTTAAGGCACTGATTCAACACGTTCATGCCGTCTGTCCTTTTGGCAGTACAAACAAGATCAACCCTAAAAAAGTATTAACGAGAAATGCTTTGTCAGTCTTTGCTTTTGCTGTAACTAAAAAGGGAAGTCCATCGGAAGATGAGAAAGCACACCAATTATTTGACGCCACCGCATCCGATTCTCTTACTTATTGTAATTATTTCACTCGTCATAAAAAAGAACCAAAAACGCCAAAAGATCGAATAGCATTCTTACGAGGATTGGCCAGCATAACCAAGGTATTGTCTTATAATTACGGTTTTGGCAATTGTGAGCACATGGCTGACCTAGCGTTTTTTGAAGCTGTCATGCAAAATTTTAACTGTGGCATACATTATATTCGTTTTGACCACGCTACTAATCCTTTTCTGGAAGAACTCAATGTCCTGGTATTAGGAAACTGGCCCCAACCCGGTTGTTTAATTATTTCACCTTGGGAAGGAGATCAAGGCAAATCCTATGAATGGCAAGGTGATTGTAGAGCAACAAAATCTTTAGCTAACCAAAACTATAATCGTGCCCGTTCACTGTTTTCTATTTCAGTAGAAGACCCCTATCAGGAAAAATATTTTATCCGATCGATGCTAAATAAGGCTAATTATTCTAGCTGGTTACACGATAAAACCAGAGTAAGCAAATTTACCCTCATACGAAATAGCTTTCTTGCCCAGGTGCATCAAGCCGATTTTTTAAAAAAATCTCATTGGGGATACTCAACTTATCAGGATTTAACCCGGTGGGGATTAACTTCAGCAAATAATTATAAAAAATTAGAAAGCATAAAAGAGGAGTTAAATAAAGATAAAGCCGTGCAAGCGATAACCAGGATGCCAAAATAGTAAGATCCGAGGATTATTTTTCCTCATTAAAAATCTGATAGCCATGTTTATAATTCAAAATTTGGCAATCATGAATCTTTATCTCTTCTTTACCAGTATAAATCAAATATTGCGTGGGAGATCGCCCTTCAGTGAGCTTGCTAAAATATTCCAAGCTATCAAAAAACCGCGGATGAACCGTTGCTGCCGCTTTAATTTCGATCGGAATGAGTTCATGGCCTTGTTTGTAAATAACATCAACTTCTTTTTGTTTTACATCACGATAATAATAAAGATGAGCATCTTTTCCCTGATTGAGGCGTGCCTTATAGAGTTCGGTAACGACTAAATTTTCGATTAAATTTCCACGCAAGGGATCACGGTCAATTTGTTGTAGATTTTCAATGTCTAGCAAATAACTTGCTAGACCTACATCATAAAAATAAAGCTTAGGCGATTTAATGATCCGCTTGCTGAAATTTTCAAAATAAGGCGGTAATAGATAAATAATAAAAGATGCCTCCAAAATAGATAGCCAGTTTTTAATGGTATGATTCGACACCCCAATTTCATTGGCTAAGTTATTCATATTCAATACAGAACCTATACGACCCGCACACAACTTTAAAAAACGCTGAAAAGTGGAAAGATCTTTAATATGAATAAGTTGTCTCACATCACGTTCAACATAGGTTTTTAAGTAATCACGATAGACCATCGTTGGATCAAGATGTTGATCATAAATGCGTGGTAAAAAACCTGAAAGCAAATAATCATTCAGATCCAAATCGATTTCTGTCTGGGCTAATTCCGCAATGCTTAAAGGTAATAGCGTTAATAAACCTACTCTACCCGCTAATGATTGAGAAATATTTTGATGCAATCCAAGTTGATGGCTCCCGGTTAAGATATACATCCCCTTCAATGAGGTTTCATCAACTATGCCTTGAATATAGGAAAGTAAATTTGGCACTTCCTGAATCTCATCCAGTATCGCCCCTTCCGGGTATTTAGCTAGAAAGCCTCTGGGATCAGTCTCTGCCAAAAACCTAATATCTGGAAATTCGAGGTTGATATAAGGCTTTTCGGGGAAAAGCTTCCTTGCCAAAGTGGTTTTTCCAGCCTGCCTCGGGCCCATGATGGCTATCACCGGGTAGCTTCTGGACAACTTAAGTACTTGATTTTTAATAAACCTAGGTATCATAATTTCCAATTATACGTGATAATGGGTATTTTTGGAAGTATAAACTCCAAATAGAATAGATATTAGCGTTGAAGATTAGTTTCAATTTGCATAAGTGAATCATGCTCTGCTCTAGCTAAGTTCAGCTGTATTGAATCGGAATTAGCACTAGATGCACTCGCTCCAAAGGTCATTAAATTACCGCTATTAATATAATCATAAATGGAATAATTGGTCGATGATCTAAAATCTTTAAAAGCAGCCAAGGCATGCAAAAATTCCGCAACTACTTCAGTCTTCCCTTTTTCTTGTGCTTTGATACTTTCATAATTGAAAATCACATCTCTTCACAATCCCATTATCCGCCAATATAAAATTCCCAGCATGCGAATCTCTGTCCGCAAGAAAACCAGACACCATGGCTGTAGCAACATAAACCTGGCTTTATGAATTGATCACTTAACTTCTGAGCAGACGGAGTAGCATTGATCACATGACTGGACTGCATTTTCTCTTCATCCATAGCACCGCTCGATGTTGATCTTGAGCCCACCATGATATCTTACCTCATACTGGATCCCGCGGACTCTTCGTTGCGCTCAGGGCCGCGGGGCAACAGTGGAAACATGGAGCAATCTATTATTTCTCTATCCACCCATTTTGCTTCAAAAGTGCTCGCATCTCTGGTTTACGGCCCCGGAAGGCGACGAAAGCATCCAAGGGTTCACAGGCCCCACCCTTTTCGAGAATATTCTGCATAAAGGATTCGCCCGTCGCACGGTCCAACAAGCCGTGCTCAACGAATTGCTCGTAAGCATCACAAGAGAGCACATCTGCCCAGGCATAACTATAATATCCCGCCGCATAGCCTCCCGCGAAAATATGGGCAAAGCTATGTTGAAAGCGATTGTAAGCTGGAACAGGAAGCAGTGCGGTCCTGGTGCGCACTTCACCTATAATTTTTTGAATAAAATGAACTTGAGTACCTTGATATTCCAAATGCAGGCGAAAATCAAACAGCGCAAATTCCAGCTGTCGAATCATATGCAAACCCGATTGAAAATTCTTGGCTGCCAACATTTGTTGATGCAGCTTTTTGGGCAAGGGCTCACCGGTTTCATAATGCCCAGAAATCATCTTGATAATTTCATCTTCCCAGAACCATAATTCCATAATTTGGCTGGGAAACTCCACAGCATCCCAAGGCACACCATTAATGCCGGAAACAGCGGGATAATCGATCTTGGTCAAGAGATGATGGAGACAATGACCAAATTCATGAAACAGAGTCAGCACTTCATCATGAGTCAATAAAGCGGGCTTATTATCCAAGGGCGGCGTAAAATTGCAGGTCAAATAAGCAATGGGCTGTTGGATATTATGATCTGGCAAACGACGACGCTTGCGACATTCATCCATCCAAGCTCCTTCACGTTTTTTAGGCCGAGCATAAAGATCAATGTAGAAACCGCCGCGATAGTTATGCTGCTCATCATAAATATCATAAAATGTTACATCTGGATGCCAGGTTTCCACATGAGGTCTTTCTTTAATGATTAAGCCATAAACCTTATTCACCAAAGCAAAAAGACCCGGCAGCACTTTGGTAATAGGAAAATAGGGTTTAATTTCTTCTTCCGAAAAATTATACTTGGCCTGTCTCAACTTTTCAGCGTAATAGGATAAATCGCAGGAAGCGATCTCTTCTGGTCCCTTGACTGACTTAATAAATTGCCTGAGTTCAGCCATTTCTTTTTCCGCAAAGGGTCGGCATTGCTTTAATAATTCCTCCAGGAAATTCATCACGATTTGCGGCTCTTTGGCCATTTTGGTCGCAAGCGATAATTCTGCATAATTCTTGAAATCGAGCAATTGGGCCAGTTCATGCCGGCAAGCTAGAGTTTCATTCATGATGGTGCTATTGTCCCATTTGCCTGCATCAGGTCCCTGATCAGAAGCCCGGGTAGCATAAGCTTCATAGAGTTTTTGTCTCAGCTCGCGATTGTCGAGGAATTTTATGGCAGCTGAATAGGACGGATAGTCCAGCCCCAGTACCCAACCCTCAACACCACGTTGCTTGGCATTGGCTTGAGCCAATTCAAGTGCAGACTCAGGCAAACCTGCCAATTGGCTTTTATCGCTAATAGTCATAAACCAGCTCTGACTGGCATCAAGCAGATTCTCGGAAAATTTGATACTGAGTTGGCTTAATTTTTTTTCTAATTCTAAAAATTTTTCTTTTTTCTTGGCATCTAAATGAACGCCAGCCAAGCGAAAATCACGTAAGGCATGTTCAATCGATTTTTTTTGGGCGAAATCCAATTCTTCATAATCCTTGCTTTGTGCTAACGCTTGGACCGCCTTGAATAAACCCTGATGCTGCATTAATAAAGTTGCATATTCAGTGATTAAAGGTAGAGAGGCATTATAGGCATCACGCAATTCATCCGATTGCAGTACCGCATGTAAATGCGAAACCGGAGACCAGGTTTGGGAAAGATGTTCACTGAGTTCATCTAAGGGTTGCACCAGACTCGTCCAAGTAGGCTGGGTATTTTTTTTCAAAATATCTTCCAGCTCAGCTTGATTCTTAGTCAAAATATAGCGAATAGCAGGCTCCACATCCCTGGCCTGGATAGCCTTGAAATGAGGCAGCCAGGAAGGTGAGAGCAAGGGATTTTTACTCAGGTCAGCTGTAGCTTGTGTCGTGGTCATTCAGGACTCCTATCTTGCCTATGTGCAATCAATAAAACAATTATTATAATAACTCGATTACCGTCATCCTGAGAGTGTTTTTTGCTCGAAGGATGACATATTTGGAGAAGAACTCATCGTGATTACACAATTTTTCAGCTTGGGCCTGATTGTTTTATTAGGTGCCATGCTGCCCGGCCCCGATTTTGCCATCGTCACTAAAAATACCCTCTTACACTCCCGACGCTCAGGACTGTGGACCACCTTTGGGGTAAGCTGCGCCATCTTGGTACATATGAGTTATTGTGTACTAGGCCTGGCTTGGGTCATTACTCAATCACTACTGTTTTTCAGTTTAATTAAATACCTTGGCGCACTTTATTTGATTCATTTGGGCATGCAATCGCTGATGTCCAAGCAAGCTCAAGCTTGGGCACCTCACGTACATAAAAGCACCTCCAAAACACAAATTTCTAAGGCTCAATCTTTTCGTCAGGGATTTTTGTGCAACTTGCTCAATCCCAAAGCAACCTTGTTTTTCCTAGCCATCTTTACTGTCATCATCAAACCCAATACTCCTCTAGTTTGGAAAATCATTTACACTCTGGAAATTTTCTGCATCACCCTGCTGTGGTTTTCCAGCCTGACTTGGATTTTGTCTCATGCCCGGGTCAAAAAAATGCTGGAAAAAGCGGAAAAATATCTCGCTAAAATCTTAGGGGTTTGCTTAATCGGGTTTGGAATTGCTTTGGCTATTGTGGGGAGGTGATAGCCTGTGTTGCTGAACAGGTTGCTCGCGTTCTTTCATGAAACCAGGCTTATTTTGCACAAATCAGCTCCGTCATGCGAGCCAGCCTCGCAATAACGTTACGTTAATGAGAAATGACAATCCTGCTCATCGCCTGCAAGGCTAACTCATAACCTAAGGGGCCTAGGCCATAAATAACCCCGGAAGCTAGATCGCTCAGATGGGAGGTTTTTCTAAATTCTTCTCGTTTATCCACATTACTGAGATGCACTTCAATAAAGGGTAGGGACACTGCGGAGAGCGCATCACGAATAGCAATAGAAGTATGGGTATAAGCACCGGCATTGATAATAATGCCATCACAATGATCCTGTAGGCCTTGAATAAAGTTCACCAATTCTCCTTCCACATTGGATTGCATAAATTCAAGTTGGATGTTTAATTGGTTGGCAACAACTAGGAGCTTGCGATTTATTTCGTCTAAATTGAGCTCACCGTACAGATTTTTTTCTCGCAACCCGAGTAAATTCAGGTTGGGGCCGTTGATAATGCTTATTTTTTTCATAGCCATGATTATACCACATTTTTTTAACTTTGCTGGGGGTAAAATATAAGTAACTGAGAATGATTTTAAGTAAGGATTGACTATGATAAAGACAGTCTCAAGAATATTGGAAATAGGTGCTGCTCTCTTATTGGTCGGAACTTTCTTTTTCACCTCAACATCAAATGCCTTCGCCGACTCTCTGGTAAAAGGCATTTATATTACCCAAAGCACCATGGAAGACACCCCCTACTTAAATTATTTAATCCAACATTCTAAGGCCTTGGGCATCAGCACTTTTATCATTGACTTGGAAAAACCGGATAAGAAATATCATCAGAACCTAGCCTTGCTTAAACAAAATGGTATTAACTATGTGGCCCGCATTATCATGTTTCCCGGTGGTGGCACCAAGGCCCAAATTACTACACCCGCTATTTGGCAGAAAAAATACGCACTGGTGCAACAAGCCGTGGATTGGGGTGCGAGTCAAATTCAACTCGATTATATCCGCTATAATACTTTGCAACCGGGTACTGCGCAAAATGCCCGCGATATTCATGAAATTATTAAATGGTATAAGGCTAAGCTTGACACTCAGCGCATCCCCTTGCAGCTCGATGTGTTTGGCATCGCTAGCTATGGCCCCTCAATTTACATTGGCCAGGATATTAAATTATTCTCACAAAGCGCCAATGTCATTTGTCCCATGGTTTATCCTTCACACTTCGAGCCTTTTCGCCAACATGCCATAGCGCCCTATGACACGATTCATGAAGCTCTGGATGCACTAAGGGATCAATTCGAAGAGGATAAATTACCTTTCAAACTCTATCCCTATATTGAACTCTCAAATTATCGTTATCCCCTGTCTCATCAAAAACGCCTAGAATATATTTTGGCGGAAATTCATGCTGCAGAAGATGCCGGCGCAGATGGTTGGTATGTTTGGAGCCCGCATAATGAATATGATCCTTTGTTTGAGGTGTTAGAGAATAATAAGGTGAAGTAAAGAGAAGTTGTCATTGCGAGGAGCATTTTGTGCGACGAAGCAATGACAACTATCTACCGCCAAAAATCCCGCGTCCCACACGCACCATCGTTGCCCCCTCAGCAATAGCCGCTTCTAAATCATCAGTCATGCCCATGGATAAGGTATCTAACTCAAAACCACGCTGACAAAGTTCTTCTTTCATCAACACCAGTTGATGCAATTCAGCACGTTGGGCTTCGAATTTTTCCTGAGGTTGGGGAATAGTCATTAGCCCCCGCAACTTAAGGCGGGGCAAGCTTATGCAAAATCTCGCTAAGGAAACCAATTCTTCTAAGGCCATTACTCCTGATTTACTTGCTTCACGGCTGACATTCACTTCCAGGCAAATATTTAAAGGTGCTAAGATTGCGGGACGCTGATCATTTAAGCGCTGGGCAATTTTTTGATTCGTCACGGTATGCGCCCAGGAAAAATGTCGGGCAATTTCTTGAGTTTTATTACTTTGGATATGCCCAGTAAAATGCCATTCTATTTGAGGATGATTAATCTCAGCTATTTTCTTTAAGGCTTCCTGCAGATAATTTTCACCAAATGCTAATTGTCCTGCTGCAATAGCTTGTTGAATTTTTTCTAGGTCTTGGCCTTTGCTGATCGCTAATAGAAAGACAGAGTGTGGAACACGATGATATTTTTCTTCGAATTCGAGAATATGCCGATGGAGTTGATTGAGATTATGATGAATAAACATAACATCCTTGATGGTGGATTACGGCACTGACGCGCCTAATCCACCCTACTATACTTTTCTATCCCTGGGGACCAGCTTCTCTAATTGCCTGGCTAACTTGGCTAAATTTCTGGGCAAAGTTTTCGCGGAATTTTTGTGCCAAAGCCTTGGCTGAGGCATCAAAAGCAGCAGCATTGGCCCAATTCTGGCGCGGATCTAATAATTTGCTTTCCACACCGGAAACTTCCTGAGGAATTTCAAAACCAAAAATGGGGAATTTCTCAAATTTAGCTTCACGCATTCTTCCATTGAGAATAGCAGAAACAATGCCGCGCGTGGTTGGAATGGAGAAACGGGAACCCCCTTCTCCATAAGCACCCCCTGTCCAGCCCGTATTGACTAAATACACTTGGGCATCATTTTGCGCCAAACGCTTCATTAATAACTCCGCATATTCTCTGGCAGGCCGTGGAAAGAAAGGTGCGCCAAAGCAGGTGCTGAAAGTGGGTTTGACACCGCCACCTTGGCCAACTTCGGTACTGCCCACTAAGGCCGTGTAACCGCTTAAGAAGTAATAGGCAGCTTGTTCACGGCTCAAACGGGCCACTGGTGGTAAAACACCATAGAGATCACACGTTAAAAATAAAACGGCTTTAGGTAATTTACCGCGATTTTCGGGAACATGCATGGGGATATATTCGCGTGGATAAGCAGCACGGGTATTTTGAGTCAAGCTGCTGTTGGAATAATCCGGTTCTTTGGTTTGAGGATCAATCACTACATTTTCTAAAACGGAACCAAAGCGAATGGCATCCCAAATTAAGGGTTCACGTTCACGGGATAAATCAATACATTTAGCATAGCAACCGCCCTCAAAATTAAAAATGCCGGTTTCACTCCAGCCGTGTTCATCATCACCAATGAGGAAACGTTCGGGGTCGGATGATAAGGTGGTCTTGCCTGTTCCAGAAAGTCCGAAGAATAAGGCGCTTTCGCCATCTTTACCAACATTCGCTGCGCAATGCATCGGTAACACGCCTTCTTGCGGAAGGAGAAAATTCAATACCGAGAACATGGCTTTCTTCATTTCACCAGCATAATAAGTTCCGCAAATTAAAATGCGGCGCTTGCTAAAATTCAAGATAACAGCCGCATCACTTTTGACACCATCTCTTTCTGGTGAGGTTTTCAACCCGGGAACATTGAGAATGGTCCATTGATCGGGATGATGGGCTTGCTGGGTCACTTCAGGCCGGATAAAGAGCACATAGGTAAAGAGATTATGCCAGGCTAATTCGGTAATTACTTTGACCGGCACCGTATAATGATCATCAGCACCTACTCTCAGATTAGAAACAAAATGGCAATCTTTGGTATCCAGATACTGCATGGCTCTCAGCCATAAGGCATCAAATTTTTCCGGATTAATAGGTTGATTAATGGTATTCCAATCCACAGTGCTATCAGTCACTGCATCGCGGACAATAAAACGATCTTGGGGGGAACGGCCTGTGCGGACGCCGGTTTTTACGATTAAGGCTTGGTTGGCAGCCAATTCGCCTTCTCCCCGGCTCAGGGCCTGATTAACCAATTCGGTGATGGATAAATTCAGGTGGATTGTATTTTCTTTTATTACCGCATTATCAGCCATGGCCATATTTCTTCTCCCAAAAATAATGTGATATTGTAGCCGAACTTTGACCCTTTGGTAACCTTGAGATGAAGATCGCCCTCATCCCCTTAGCCATACCCTGCGACTCTACCGATCTCGCTCTAGCCATTCAGCGCACTGGGATGGAAGCCTTTGATTTTTCATGGAATATGTCTATAGAGCAGCTAATTGATGCCAAAGGGTACATCTTGCTGGCCACCGTGCCCGAACTCCTCCGCAATGCTAACATTCAAGCTTTGGGAGAATTTTTGCAAGGGCAAAATATCAAGGGCAAGCCTATTTTAGGCCTGGGTTATGCCGCCCGTTTTATGGTGGATTATGGTTTAGTCCCTGGGCTATATAAGCACCTTATTGGTGTGGGTATCCATGAAAAAACCATCTCTCCGGCTAGCCTAATGAAGCTTTCTGATGACTATCAGTATAATACCTATACCCGTCTCTTGAGTCCTAAAGATCGACTAGGATCTCCCATGATTGCTCAATTGGAGTTTGTGATTCCTCCCGGCCTTTTAGCAGAAGTCCAATCCCAGGGTTTGGATGTATTTTGGTTTGAGCAGGGCGGTATCGCAGCCCTGGCCAATAAGGCGGGAAATGCCATGGCTATGCTGGCCTATCCTGAGAATAACCTGAATGGCGATGCCCTATTCAACTCTCTGCGCGAACATATCACTTCTGACTACCTTGCCCAAGTAGAACCGCTTTGTTATTGGCCACGGCGGTAGTAGAATAATAATAAGTTGTTTACCCTGAAGAGCTGTCATTGCGAGTAAGCCGAAGCCACGAGGAGCGTTCTGCGCGACGTGGCGGGCTAGCGACAAAGCAATGACAGCGGATATATTATTGAAAGGATTCTCTATGAATAAATTATATCGCTCTCTTGTAATGAGCGTCCTCTATCTTTTTATACTTCCTCTGAGCTTCGCTCAAAATGATCAAAACCCGACAGAAACTCAGAACACTGATACTCAAAATCCGAGCAATCAAAACACAGCACAACAACAGCAACAACCCAATCCCGGCTTACAAACTGCCGGCCAAGTAGTTTGGGTCAAAGGAACGGTCAAAGCAACCTATCCTGATCAACAACCGCGTGTTTTAGCACGCGGTGCGGTAGTCTATGAACAAGATACCATTAAAACGGAAACTGATGGGTCGGGACAAATCGCATTCACAGACAATAGTATGGTCGCGCTCAACCCCGATACCACCTTGAAAATTGAACAATATTATTTTGATCAGCAAAAACCCACTGAAGGTGGGCAGGCTGTTATGAATTTAGTTAAAGGGGGCATGCGCGCTGTCACCGGTTTTGTTGCCAAAGCATCGCCGGCAAACTACCAAACAAAAACCCCAGTAGGAACCATCGGTGTTCGCGGCACAGAATATACCAGCAACTGCCCCAAAATCCCTGGACAATGCACCTTCGGCTTGCTTCGGGGCGCTATCGTAGTATCCAATGCTGCAGGCAGCTATGAGTTAAATGCGCAAACCCCCTACGCGACTGTTGCCAGCTATACAACCAAAGCAATTCTCTCTAAAACTCCACCAAGCACCTTGGGTAAGCAGCCAGCGATCACGCCCTCTAATGCCCCAGCGCAAGGGGGATCGGGTGGCGGGAATTGTGGGATTTTGATTAATAGTTAGAATAACTAGTGTATTGCAAAATGCTTGAGCCTCCTCACTTTGGAAAACTTTAAAGAGATTTTAAAGTGAGGTCTAACAGTGTTATAGTGAAAATGCCAGTCCTCAATCATACAATACCCTCTTGTTGAGGGACATTATCTCTAATTTAGTTTGGTATGAAAATCCCGGGGCAAGTCACTACCTCCATTTATTTCGAAAACATATAGACTATTGCTTTGCTTAAGAGATGTGATAACGTTTTACTCAGCAGTTTTTTGACACAGAAAATTCTTAGCAAACGAAGTCAATGCTTATTACTTAAATATTAACCTTATCTCTGGTGGAGATTTATTATGCAATCAGATCGAGATGATCTTTTACAGGCTGGTGAGTATGCTGAAGTAGTGGATAAAATGATTGTTGATTATCGCCAGAAAATTGAAATAAAAGATGAAACTGTACAATCTGCCAAAGACCAGTTAAACAATCCAAATGAAATTAATGCTACCAGTTATCTTGGGGGTGTTTCTGCACTAAAAACCAAGTATCACCCATTTTTTTTGCAGATAGCCTTATCAAAGAAGGCAGAGGAGGTTTCTAAAGTAACGGTTGATGAGAATCAAGCTAGCAGTCTGCATAAACTGTTTAGTAGAAAAGCAAGAATATTTAAAGAAAAATCCGCTTATAAGACACTGCTTAAAGGCAAAAAATTCAAAAAAGCGGGCTTTGAAATAGACCATGCTAACAAGAACAGTTCATCAAATCCGATTATGCAACAATCTAAAAAGAACATGCAGAATCTTCGCAAAACATTAAACAGATTAGATGACATAGAAATAATACTATTTGAACACTTATTATCGCTGCCCTATAAATTACAACATGCCACATCATCATATTATCCTATCCTTAATTCCGGAACACTGGACTCTACCACAGAAATTCAAAGACGAGATTCGTCATTTCAGCCTTCATTCAGTACAAAAGGAAATATAGCAAAGCTTGGGAATGGGGGATTTATATTTTTTAGAGTATTTGTAGATCCAATCAATCCTAGCCAAACTCGTTATGGCGATGCTAGAATTATTACAGATATGAATTTATTACTACAAAAAGGATGGATTTCTCTGCATGACCAATTGAATCCTTTCCCCTCCAAGAGTCCTAATACTAAGCATTTTTATGAAAAAAAACGGCTACTCAGAACATCAAAATCTACTTTATTTCATAGTCAAGTAAAAGATCAGTCACTCGCTGATGGGTTACTTTACGAATACAGGGAATCTACAATTAATAGTTATACCAAGGGAAAGGATGATACTTTAAAATCTTTCGGAAAAACAATTTCCACCCGTAGAATTAAAAAAAGTTTCTTAGAAGAAATTTTTTATGGCCATGATATCTTACCTGGTATCGCTTTATCAGTAATCCAAGAATTACGCCAATTTAAAGACTGTGGATTTAGAAAGTATTTTTTTAAAAATTTCAATGAAGCATTACTTCGTGATAAAAAATCAAATCAACAACAAGAGGTAACCGTATTACTTGCTCATCTCCTAAAAGACTTATTCAGAATAGAAGGAAAATATCCAGTATCAATCAGCCTTGAACATGATATTAAATCTAAACAAGGTTTCTTTAAAAGCTATCATCACACATCCGGTGAAGAGAAGTTTCCGTTTGAGGTAATAAACCCAGAAGGCGATGGAATTTATCATTTTGATATGACGACGAATTATGAAGTATTTGAAATTGTGGAGGCTAAAAAACGTAAACGTGAATTAGAATCAGAACTATCGGCTAGAAGAAGAAACCATGCAAAATCAGCTAGCCAAAATAATCGTAACAAGATTAGCCAACTAGAAATAGAAATGAAAACAACGGATGCCACAATCAATTCTGATAAAACAACACGAGATAAGTTGGTGCAAACATTTATTAACAAATATGACGTAACCCAAGAGCAAATACAATATATCTCGACAGTAAAACTACAACTTACCCATGAATCATTTGGTGAACTCATTGAAGAGGAATATTTATCGTTAGATGAAGTTATTGTTGTTGATACAAAAAAGTTACGATTATTAAGTGAAGAGTTTTATATGAATCAGATTATAGAAGGAAACCCTGATACCTTTTCGCAGCTAAGCGACCAATCAATAGAAGAGTTAGAAAGCGGACTAATGGGCGATGAGTTTGTTGATGCTGCTGAATCATGCGAAATAGATAAGGTAATATACCTAATCAGAAATAAACGAGTCCCCATAAATAGTCAAGGCCGGCTTGGCTACACTGCATTACATCATGCTGTAGAGCAAAATCAGATAAACCTAGTGGAATTTCTGCTTAGAGAAAAAAATATTAATATTGCCCTAGAAGTTGAAGAATCTAAACAAGATCAGATAGGCGGATTACCTATTCATATTGCTGCATATAAAGGGCATATTGAAATTCTCAAGATGCTAATTAAAGCAGATAAAGATATGGAAACCATTGATGAATACGAATATTGTGGATATACGCCACTTCATGAAGCTATCTTGAACTACCAATTTGAAGCTGTTAAATTACTGGTTGAAAATGGCGCATGTATAACTTCACCCACGGGAGAAGATAAAGTTTTAACAGGCATCCCTGAAGGTTTAACACCACGACAACTTGCAAAACATGAAGGTTATGATGAGATCGCAAAATTCTTAGAAGCGCGAGAATTTTCTTTACATGGGAAAGTTCTTAAAAATGTGAGAAATGATGAGCAAGGGTATACTTCTGAAGATGATAAATATGAATATAATTCGTCAAGCGAATCTGATAGCAGTGATGAAGAAGATGACTTTATTGAAGAATCTCCCCGGAAGTACAGGCGGTTATAAGCAATGTATCCATTCCGTGAGTTTTATTAAGAAATGATAAATAAGCTACTTATAATAATTTATAAGTGGCTCATTTAGGTCGTTCTTTATAGAAATCATCCAAGGTGACCACAGAGTCGATTAGTTCACTAGAACAGTTATATATCAAGCTGCCCTTTTTATTTTTTCAACCTTTAATCTTTTTCTTATTTTTTCTAAGCGAGATAAATCATAATCTCTCTGTAAGTTCATCCACATCATTGATGGCGTTCCCAATGCTATTGACAATCGTATTGCCATTTCAGGGCTGATTCCTGTATGTCCATTAATGAGTCGTGAAAAAATAGTTCTATCAATCTCTAGTTTTTTAGCTGCCTCGGTTACCGTGAGTTCGGCTGCATTAACGCAAAGTTCTTTTATAATTTTGCCTGGATGTAATGGTTCATGTATCATAGATCACCAAATGGAGGAGAAAGATCTATTTTGAGGTATGGGTATAAATCCCATCCCAATCCGTGGGAGGCGGGGTTTCCTTAAAAGCAGCGAGCCGTTCGAGATAGAGTTTATATATCTTGGTGTTTGGAAAACTCTCATGTAAGCGATTAAAAATTTCCCAAGCCTCATCAAAGTACTGTCCAAAATAATATTCCATAGCACGATGATGCTCTGCCAGCTCTTGCTGAAACTCCGGTGTAACATTTTTGAGTTTATTGACCACTTCATAAATATTAATGCCTTCTTTTTTCCCTTTAACACGCACCCGATCGAGGTGCCTAAAAGCAAAATGCTTTTGTCCCTCCTCAGTATGCTCAGTCGTCATCACGTGCACACCATAGAATTTAGTTAAACTCTCCACACGAGAAGCAAGGTTCACTTCATCACCCAAGACGGTGTAGTTGCGGCGGAATTTGGATCCCATATCGCCCACACTCATGATGCCGCTATTCAAACCAATACCCATATCAATTTTAGGCCAGCCGTGACTGGCCAATTCTGGCGCCATCCTCTCTATGGTTTCATACATTTCCAGGGCTGCGGCCAAAGCATTATGCGCATGACCCTTGTCTTTCATCGGCGCTCCCCAAAAAGCCATGATCAAATCACCTACATATTTATCAATGGTTCCCTTGTGTTTGAAAATCACTTCGGTCATGGGCGTGAAAAAGAAATTCAGCATTTCTTTTAACTCGGGTGCCTTCATGCCTTCCGAGATCGAGGTAAACCCGCGAATATCGGCAAAGAGCACCGTCATCTCACGGTCATCACCCAACATACCAAAATTGCCCTTGGCCTTGAGCATGGCATTAATATGTTTAGTCGGCACATATTGGCCAAACATATTTTTAAGTTGTTTACGTTTTCTGGCCTCAAACAAATAACCATAAACCACATTAAATATAGCCAGCGCAGCGATCAACAAAGTGGGAATTAGAACAGAGAATATAAATCCCGTTTTATGCCAAATCCATTCCTGTCCAAAGAGAAAACCTACAAAAGCAACTGGGATGCTAATCAGCAATACACTGACCATAATCGGCCCCAGAAAAGGAAAAATAAAAGCAGCCAACAGACCCACAATGACGGTAACCACCAATTCAGCACCCTTGGCCCAAGCCGGTGTATAGGGAAAATAATTAGTGAGCACCCCATTGGCAAGGGTGGCTTGCACCTCGACGCCGGGAAGAAGCTTGTCTACAGCGGTTGCTTTAATATCACCTTCTCCAGTGGCTGAAGTACCAATGAAGGCTAAAGTTCCTTCTAACGCATGAGCAGGAACCTTGCCATTCAAAACATTCACCGCAGAGAAATAAGGGAAAGTATAGCTTCTGCCGATGAAAGGCACCAGCACCTGACCATTTTCATCTGTGGGGATAAACATCTTGCCCAAACTTACCCCTTCGAGTCGTAAAAGATTACCATAGGGCGGCGTTTGTAAGCTCACTTGATTGATCAACAAATAACGCCGCGCAGCTTCCATCGCCAAAGAAGGATACACAGCATCTTGATAGCGCATCACAACAGGCGCTCGACGAATGACTCCATCGCCATCGGGAAACACATTCAAGAATCCCGCGGTTTTCACTGCGGATTCCAACACTGGAACATTGCTGATATAACCAACCGATTTAATGATAGACAACTCTTTTGCTTGCTGAGGCTGCAAGGTCAACAGGGGAGGAGGAAGAATGCCTTGTTGCTGCCGGGTCGGCAAGAACACCATGCCTAACACACTGTCTATACCCTGCAAACTTTTGCCGAAAATGCCATCTTGTTCAAAATCCGGTTGGATTTGATTAAGGACCGTGGTTATTTCCGGCGTCACTAATTTCTTGGTGTTAAGTGCATCCATGATGGTATTAACAATATTAAGATCCGGCTCAGAAAACATAATATCTGTGGCCACGACCACCACACCCTGCTGTTTTAATTGATCAATCAATTTAGCCAACAAGGATCGGGGCCAGGGCCAACGGCCTAATTCCTTTAAACTGGCATCATCAATATCAATGATCACCACAGGGCCTTTATTCTTATGCGGATGCATCCATAAATGCAGGCGCAATTCCATGTCATAAAATATATTGTCTACCCGGGTTAACACATAGCGAACAGGACCATAAGTCGTGATTGATAACCACACAAAAGCGCCTAAGATCAGCAAACCGATTAAAATGGGCAGTTTTTTGCTCATGGAAGAATACATTTCCTTATGTAATGGAGAGCTTAGTTTTATTATACAATAATTCCCGCGGGAGTTATTGAACAAATCAATGGCCGCAAGAAGTCTTAACAGTAGTCGTAGTCGCAGACTGCGTCACTACCGCATCCTGACCCAAGTTGATTACGCTGACATTCTGATTAAGGCCAGCTGATTTAGCGGCTTTTCTCAGTAAGGGAGTCGAACCATTATCCTTCACCTCAAGTGTAAAGGTGTCCGTGGAGTAAGAATCGGATCCTGTTGAATACATTTCATTCTCAGGCAAGGCGGTGATACTATCAATAGCACCCACAATAGCTCCATTGATAATATACTGGAAATTGCCTTGGAAGGTATTCATATTGAAGTTAACCATATTAATAACCAGGCCATTCACAGTGACGGTATGTCCAAATTGATCAACCAACGGGCGGGGATTGGTACCTAAGCTGTTGCTAAAGATGATATTATCCGTACCACTGGTACTAATAATTTGATTAAATCCACTAAAGTTGACTGGATCATTCAAGCAGGCACCAGCGATACCTGAGGCAAAGCAACCGGATCTGCCATCGCTGCCAAATTCAATAGTATTGCTTCCATTGGACAAGATCAAGGTACTAACAGTGCCACTAGTCTGTGCATTATTAAAGGCCCCATCAAACGGAGTGACGGCGCCCATCAAGACCTTGGCACTGCCATTGGAACCCACGGTGAAAGTATCACCGCCACCACCGCCAGCCAGATTGGGGAAATTGTTAAAGATCATTGTACCTACCGCGCCATTACCATAATTTTCATAATAGGTACCACTATTGGCACCTTGTAACATCCAGCTACTGGCCAGATCACCACCAATAAAAAGATTATTTAAATTATTAGTCGTGCTGCCATTAAAAACTTGAATATTACTAAAACCACCAACATTAGTGGCTACAGAGTAACTGTTTGGATTAGTAGAAGAATATGTGGACAAATCAATGGTCACCGCGCCTAGGTTATACTGGGTATAATCCAGAACATTATTATCACTCGTACCGCCATTAATATAGCCAATGCTGCCGCTATTCGTCATCACATATTTATTTGTAGCCTGACCACCTTGGAGATTTTGTATGGTACTAAAGCTCACCCCATAAGTCTGGGATGAAGTGTCCACAGAACCCAGATTGGCACCACTGATTGTCCAGGTCAAGCTAGGATCTGCGGTCGCTAATACCAGAGTATTGGTCTGCGCAGTAGCATCGCCGTGCACAGTCACATTAGTCTGCGTGCCCGCATTGAAGGCTGCTGTACCTGCATAGGTCGTGAAACTGACATTACCATCTAAGGTAAAGGTGTGGTTTCCACCCGAAATCCCTGTTAGCGTAAGTGTGCTGCCACCGCCAACCAGATCACCGCTCAAGCTAATATTGCCACCCGCTGTCAAGTTCAAGTTATAGCTGTTATTAGGATCAATAATCACATTGCCACTGAAGAGTTGATCGCCAGAGGTAGTTAAGGTATTAGCAACTGTGGATGAATTGAAGTTCATATTCAATTGCAGGGTATTGCCTGCAGTTGAAGTAATCACTGTGGGCTCACTGCCAAAGCTGAAATTGGAAGCCAATATCACTTTACCATTGCCAGTAAAGGCCAAGGAATAGGTACTCGGATTAATCACTTCAGTTTGACTATCACCCAAGGTTAAAGTACCGACAGTACCCGTAGTCACATTACCAATATTCAACTGACCTTGGCCAATCGCTGCAGTACCCCCGAGAGTAATAGTACGACTGGTGGTATCTGCAGCACCAAAATCATATAAGGTTGCTGGCGTAGCAGTAGCACCATTACCTAAAATGATCGTTGCATTGGCACCAGTCGGCGCACCCAAGGAACTATTGACACCCGCATCAGCCAATTTGGCTACCGCCAAAGTACCTGAGTTAATCACGGTTTGGCCAGTATAAGTATTAGCAGCATTCTCTAAATACAAGATGCCACTGCCATTCATGTTCAAGCCAGACAGATTTTCAATCAGGCTAGTGATAATACTGTTAGTACCTGCATTGGATATCGTCAGCGCATTGCCCTGACCATCTAAGATGGAACCACTCATATTGATATCGCCACTGGTACTGGTAAAGCTGGTAGCCGCACTCAAAGTCACTGTATTGTTAAAGCTTTGATTGCCCGTGGTATAAATCAAACCGCCGCCCAAAGTCACAGGGCCACTGACAGTGAGGCTACCAATGGGTTGATTAGCATTACCCAAGACACCATTCAAGCTGCTGCCGGCTGCGCTGGTTAAGCTCAAAGCACCCGCGGTATTCAAACTCGCATTAGCTGCCAAGCTCAGAGCATTGGCAGCAGTTATTGTAATAGCACCTGTGCCAGAAATAACATTGGCATTAATAGCAATATTATTTCCACTGCTGTTAGCACTCAGATTGATATTACCACTCGCACTGGCAGTGATCGCTCCATTGACACTGATATTACCGCTATTGATCACATTAATATTGGCATTGGTCTGTTGAATGCCATTAATCACGAAAGAAGTGGCAGTATTCATTAAACTAATGTCACCCGAGGTACTATTGCTGGCATTGAAGCTTGAAATGGTATTGGCATTATTCAAGGTCAAGCCTGTTGCTGTGGTGGTACTTAAGCTGCTGGCATTGATTAAGCTTGAACCACTTTCACTGATGACGCCCGTACTGCTCAAGCTAGCATTGTTGCCACTATTCATATTAATTGCACCAGTGATATTCACATTACCGGTATTGCTCACCGTCAGATCGCCGCTGCCTGTTTGACTAATAGCAGTAATAGTCAAAGGCAAGGTATTCGTCAAAAGAATCGCACCACCCGAAATGTTAGTTTCATTGAAGCTAGAGATCGCATTCGCGCCTTGGAAGTTCAAACCACCCTCAGTCTGGGTCGTCAAGGTTCCAGCGGTTATTTGAGCAGAGCCCACTTCTGTTTGGTTACCTTGAGCGCCTGAAGTTGTCGTCAAATTCACCTTATTTGTCGCCGCATTAATTGAGCCGGTAATTTGCAAATTGCCCGCATTGGTAATATTAGTATCTGCTGCAGCTGCCTGAGTGATATTACCAATCGTCAAGGTGGTCGCTGTATTGGTGAATTGAATGGCGCCCGTCGAGCTATTGCTGGCGCTGAAACTTGAAACCGTATTGGCACCATTGAAGGTCAAGCCATTAATGGATGAAGTTGTTAAAGTGCCGGTAGTCGTGATCAAACCTGAAACGCCTTCACTCAAGGATCCTGAGCTTGTCAAATTAACATTGCTGCTATTCATATTAATGGTGCCTATCACTGAAACATTGCCGGTATTATTCACGGTCAAATCACCACTGCCATTTTGAGTAATACTGGTAATCGTCAAAGCGGCGGCATTCGTCAATTGCATAGCCCCTGTGCCACTATTGCTGGCCGTGAAACTAGATACTTGATTGGCACCATTCAAGATCACCCCATTCACCGCGGTTGTGCTCAAAGCATTACCCTTGATCAAGCCTGAGCCACTTTCGCTTTGTGAGCCACTGGTGATTAAATTAAGGTTATTGCTAGCTACATTCACTGTACCGCTAATCACCAGATTACCGGTGTTATTAATGGTGGCATCACCAATACCTGTTTGTGTGATACTGGTGATAGTCAAGGGCGAAGCCGTATTCGTTAAGCTAATCGTGCCAGCACCACTATTGCTGGCATTGATGTTGGAAACTGTATTAGCATTATTAAAGCTCAATCCCGTAACAGAAGAAGTCGTTAAATTCGTCGCATTGACTAAGCCAGAACCGCTTTCTGTCAAGCTGCCGTTAGAACTGGTTAAATTCGCGCTGTTCGTATTCAACGCTGAATTGCTCGGATTCATGTTAATTTCACCGGCAATCAACACATTAGCCGTGTTGGTTAAGACAAAGTTGCCACTGCCAGTCTGCGTCACACCCGCATTGCCTATCGTCAAAGCCACGGTGTTATTCAATTGAATGCTGCCCGCACCGTTATTCGTAGCCGTGAAATTCGTCACTGTGTTGGCCCCACCAAAGCTCAGGCCCGTAGCCGTAGCGGTCACTAAGTTAGTGGCATTCACCAAACCTGCACCACTCTCGCTCAAATTAGCGGTACTGGTTAAGTTGGCTGTATTGGTATTGCCATTCGCATTGCTGGGATTCATATTAATAGTGGAACTCACTGTCACATTACCAGTATTCGTCAGTACAAAGTCACCGCTACCATTTTGGGTAATGCCATTGCCGTTGATCGTTAAGGGGATAATGTTATTCAAACTAATCGTTCCCGTACCACTGTTGCTGGCACTGAAATTGGACACCGCATTATTATTGACACCAAAGCTCAAGCCCGTCACTGTACTCGTAGTCAAGGTGCTGGCGCTGATCAAGCCCGTCGTTTCAATCATATTTGCTGTGCTGCTGGTAAGGTTGGCATTACTACCATTCATGCTAATAGTGCCACTCACAGTCACTGCGCCACTATTATTAATTGTCAAATCACCACTGCCGCTTTGAGTGATACCCGTCACTGTCAGCGGCAGAGAGTTAGTTAATTGAATCACACCGCTACCACTATTGCTGGCGTTAAAGCTAGTGATTGCATTATTGGCATTATTGAAGATCAAGCCAGTTCCTGTAGCAACTGATAAGGTATTGGCTTCAACAATACCATTAGTGGTTTCATTTAAAGTACCGGAAACAGTCAAATTAGCATTGCTGCCATTCAGGTTGATGGTACCAGTCACATTGACATCACCGGTGTCATTCAACACAAAATCACCACTGCCTGTTTCGCTAATGCCAGTAATACTCAAGGAGCTGGTGGTATTAGTATTTGTCAATTGGATCGCCGTGCCTAAGGTATTACTATTATCCGTGGCATTAAAGCTGCTTAGTGTATTGCTGCCAGTAAAGCTTAAACCACCCACAGTCGAAGTGGTTAACAATCCTGCAGTGATTGCACCTGAACCACTTTCACTTTCTGTGCCTGAAGAATTTAGCGTGATATTATTACTGCCGAGACTGACTGAACCATTAATGACAATATTACCTGTGTTATTAATGGTCGTGTCGCCGCTACCCGTTTGTGAGATACCGGTAATGGTTAAGGGTGAGGCGGTATTGGTCAGAGACAAGCTGCCTGACCCATTATTGCTGGCATTAAAGTGACTAATGGTATTAGCATTGTTAAAGCTAAACCCGTGGTGGAAAGCGGTTGTTAAGTTTTTCGCATTAACATAGGCTGTCACCGTATTACTGTTTTCTGTCAAAGCACCGCCAATACTTTGTAATGAAGCGGTGGCATTGCTACCACTGAGGTTAATGGTGCCGTTCACGGTTAGGGCACCGGTATTAATCACGCTCAAATTACCGCTACCGGTTTCGGTAATCGTACCCAAAGTTAAAGGACTGGCGGTATTGGTTAATTGTATGCCGTTGGCACTACTATCGGTAGCGGTGAAATTAGCAACAGTATTACTACCATTCAAACTCGTCCCGGCGGTAGAGCTGGTGGTTAATGAATTTGCATTTTGAATTTTTCCAAGACCAGTTTCACTGATTGAACCGGAGCTAGCCGTTAAAGATACTGTATTATTGCTGGCAATCGTACCGGTCACACTCACATTGGCGCCCGAATTCACTTGGATATTGCCATTGACCGTTAGGTTATTGATAGCAATACTGTTATTGCCCGTGGTTGTCGCACTAAAGTTATTCAGTGCATAGACATCACCGATAGTTCCACTCAAATTGATGGATGCTGTACCGGCATTCAAGGTCAGGCTTTGGGCAGTATTGGCATTACTTTCAATCTTGCCTTGTACGGTGATGGCGCCATTATTGGTATTGAGTGTGGTATCTTGACCCAGGGTAATAATACCGGCATAGCTTTGGCCAGTGCTACCTGTCGTATTGATACTCGAACCACCAATATAAACGGTATTGGCGCTAGCTATAGCTACACTCGTTAACGGCGTACTACCACCGACCGTTTGACTCAAGGTGACAGCACTATTGTTAGCACTACCTGACTTGATGGTTAAGCTATAAGCACCATTCACTGTATTGTTAAAGCTCACTGCATTGCCTGCAGTCGCTGTGCCGCTGGGATTGGTAGTATCGATCGTGGAATTTGCTGTTAGGGTCACCGGTGCATTGAAGATGACTGCACCACTATTGGTGCTCAGATTAGCACCTAATTGGATAAGACCTGTTGAATAGGGTGCACTTAGGGCAGCTGTGGTGGATACTGAAATACCACTATACAAACCAGTGGATTGGATATTGCCTAAGATTTCGATAGCGCCATTTTCACTTTGAGTTTCAGCCAAGGTCACTGAGCCACCGACATTGATTGAAGCATTCTTTTGAATAACCACAGCTGAGTTGGTCGGTGCACCAGGCAAGCCAACAAAGCTGGCGCCTTCTAATAACAGGTTACCACCGCCTTGAATCGATGCATGGGTTTGAATGATAATACCACCCGAATTATCATTATTGCTGTCAGCAGTCAAGGTCAGGGTATAGCCACTCGCCACGGTCAATATACCATTAATAATCACATTGCGTGTACTACTGCAAACAATGGAATTGCCAGTATATTGACAGCCACTGATGTTTTGAATAGAGCTAGGAGACAATGTCAAGGTTCCTAAAATTAAATCAGGATTCACTGTGTTTGACGACTGACCATTCAAATAGATATTGCCCGCGCCCTGGCTAATAGTAGTATTAGGATCAAGCAAGACAGCATTGAGTTGAGTATAACTACCGTCTGTTCCTGGTGTGGTATCTAAAACAGCAGAAGCATTAATAATCAAACCATAGGTTAGTGCTGCTGGATTATAGGCTTCAATAAATAGATCACCACCACCCGTTAAGATACTACCATTCACCGTCACCACATCTTGAGCAGAATTGGCATAGAGACAGACTTGAGCAGACATACCATTGCAACTTAACTCATTGTTAATTGAACCCCCATTACCCTGAGTCTTAATCGTACCATTGACGATTAAGGAACCCATATTGGACACATAGACATTGCCAATATTGCCCGTACCACTTTGAGTGATGCCAGTAATTGTCAAAGTATTAGGATCCCCGGTGTTATCGACCAAGACAATATCACCGCTAACCGTATTAACAGCCCCAAAGCTGCTAATATTATTACTGCCTGACAAGGCAACACCGGTCTGGGTTTGCGTGCTCAGGGCATTGGCAATGATAGCGCCAGAACCGGATTCACTAATCGAGCCGCTGGCAACCAAGTTCAGATTGTTCGTTGTGCCGGCATTGAAAGAACCATTGATAACAATATTACCCGTGTTATTAATAGTAATCGTATTGACACTCGTTCCTGTTTCATTAATGCCTGTGATCGTTAACGGTGCAGCTGTATTTGTCAATTGAATACCCGTGGTATTATTGCCAGAATCAGTAGCATTGAAGCTAGCAACAGTATTGGCATCATTTAAAATAGTACCGCCCACAGAAGTTGTGGTCAGGGAACCTGTATTGAGAATCGCTGCATTAGATTCTGTGATGGTGCCGCCTGCGCTGAGAGTAATACTGTTAGTCGCATTAATATTGTGGATAATGCTGAGATTATTATTGCTCCCCGCATTACTGGCAGAGAAATTATAGAGCGGATTTGTACTACCCACTGCGCTATTCAAGCTAATACTGCCTGTACCTGAATTCAAAGCTAGGCTCTTAGCAGCTGCCGCTACACTATTCACTGCATATTGGAAGGTGATAGCACCACCATTAGAATTCAAGCTATTATCCACGTACAAGGTAACCGGACCATTGAATACTTGTCCTGCCACTCCCGAAGTATTGACTACACCACCTTGGAGATAAACCGCTCCGCTACCCGTGCTCAAGCTGGCGGCAGCAACTGTACCACCAATCGTCGTGATACCTGTACCATTCAAGCTAATTGCACCGATAGCACCATTAGCGCCTGCACCCACATTACCACCTAAGCTCATGTTACCACTGCCCGCAATGACCGTAAGATTCTCAGCAGTGGCCATACTATTATCAACGGTACCATTGATAGCCACTGCTGCACCACTGCCACTGGAAGTAGTATTCAAAATAACATTACTACCCAGAACATAACTGCCATTCAAGATAATTGCACCGCTATTAGTAACAATATTACCATTCAAATTATTAGGACTAACTGAACTGCTTGTGCCTGTCAAACTGACACCGGCACCACTGCTGGTATTGGTGATATTGCCAGCTACCAGGATTTGACCCGTGGTTTGTAGTGCCACAGGATTAGTGAAGGTTACGGCATTGATTGAGATCGCGCCCGTTTGTGAACTGCCGCCAATCAATACTTGACTAAAATTATTACTGCCCATTGCAGCGATATCGCTTGCGGTTAATTGCAATGTACCCATCGCTCCAGCAATACCAATGGTGATACCGGCACTATTGCCTGCCAAAGTCAAGATATTGCTACCATTCCCTGTGACTGAGCCTGCCCCACCATTCAAGGTCAAAGTATTCGCAGCCAAGGTCAGATTATTAGAACCTGCACTAATATTTCCTGCAGTGATGCTGGATGCAGTTAGAATCACCGCTGTATTCAGATTAACCGTACCATTATAGGTTTGTGAACCTGTCGTCACGACAGTACTGCTATTAATCGCAACAGGACCACTAAAACTTAAAGATCCAATGTTTCCAGCACTATACGTCAGGCTATTATTACCAGATCCACTGCTCAAGCTAGAAATACTGCCACCATTAATTGTAAAGCTATCCCCATAATTACTACCACTCAGGGTCGTTACATTACTGCCGCTATTGACAACAAAGCTATTAGAGAATCCACTACTGCCAACTCCCGTCACCGTATTAATTAAGGCGCTGATCGTAAAGCTATCACCACCCGTACCACCGATCACATTACCAAAACCGCTAAAGCTATAAGTGCCACTATTCAAAGAACCTGCATTCGTACTATTAATTATCCAGACATTTGCTGTATTAGGACTTATCAAGGTACTACTGCTACCACTCACTCCATCATCACCGGTAAAATTATTAATATTGCTAAAGCTTGTAACTCGTGTCGCGGTACCGCTTGCTAAATTAACTGAAATCGTACCCGTATCACCATTATAACTTAAACTATTGTTACCGCCTTTACCGTCGATACTCTCCATACTGCCAGCAGTATCCACGCTAAAGCTATCATTGCCAGCGCCGCTTTTTATGGTTGCTATTCCACTAAAAATCAAAGTAATGCTATTAGCAAGGATAGTACCACTATTGGTTCCACTGATCGTTGCTACAATCGCATGATTACTTGCATAGGCACTGTAATCTAAAATATCACTACCGCCACCACCATTCACATTGCCGCTGATGTTCACACCATCACTGAAAGTGAAAGTATCATTTGCTGTGCCACCTGTCAGATTCGCAAAGCTGCTAAAATTCAAGGTCGCTGTACTATCATTTAATGTGCCACTGTTATTAGCAGTAATACTCCAAGCATTAGTCGTATTTTCACTGATCAGGGTATTGCTGCCCATGCCACCAGTAATCGTGCTGAAATTATTGAAGCTTAAAGTGGCTGTGCCATCATTCGCACTACCATTATAACCATGATTGGCACTAGAGCCAGTCAACGTAACGCTAGTGCTATTATTGTCTAAGCTCAGGCTGTTAGAAATGGTTGCTCCTGCTGCCGCCTTCACTTGGATAATATTTGAGAAGCCAGCTGTGGGATTTACCGTACCCGCAGTTGTGCCCGTGAAGCCTGTGCTTACTGAACTTGTTAGAGCAACATTCGTTGCTGTGGTATAAGCAGAGAGATCGAAGATATTAATGCCACCTGCACCACCATTGATGGTGCCAGAGATTGTCTTGGTATCGACAAAAGTGAAGGTATCATTGGCCGTGCCGCCAATGAGATTTTGAATATTACTGAAGCTGCCACTAATGCCGGTCACCGTGCCACCATTCACCGCATTAATTGTCCAGCTATTGACAACATTATCTGCTGTTAAGCTATTGCTGCCACTGCCACCATTGATAGAGCCACTTAAGCTACCGCCACTAATCACAAAGCTATCATTGGCGCTGCCACCGGTTAAATTACCAAAGCCACTGAAGCTATAACCACCCGTGATTGTGCCACCATTAATGCCATTAATTGTCCAGGTTGCGGCGCTGTTGGCACCAGTCAAAGTTGAGTTCGTGCCATTGTTGCTATCCGTTCCCACAAAGCCGGTAATGTTGCTGAAGGTACCACCAATACCAGTAG
>Ga0207695_10000795_pt1 | contig 59172 bp, 37 predicted proteins | sample KBSC54metaG_FD_184354 | JGI IMG/M metagenome (GOLD analysis project Ga0207695, IMG submission 184354) | Corn rhizosphere microbial communities from Kellogg Biological Station, Michigan, USA - KBS C5-4 metaG (SPAdes) (version 2) | ecosystem: Host-associated > Plants > Roots > Rhizosphere > Soil...
TTTGTCGCCACACATTTTACTCCCCTATATGCTCATTCCGACAGCCGGGATTCCTGTTATTTCCAGCCTTTGAAAGAGATGCATTTCGCGGGTAACCTGGCGCGTTATGGTAAGCCTGGTTGGTCTTATGCGGAGCTGTGGTCGATGGGATTGATCGGGGGATTTCTGCTTATAGTAGCTTGTATCAATTTTATCAACCTGGCGACGGCCCAGTCGCTGACCCGGGCAAAAGAGGTGGGGGTGAGAAAGGTGCTGGGAAGCAACCGGCATCAACTGCTGGCGGATTTTCTCCGGGAGACGGCCCTGCTTGTATTGCTGGCCATAGGTCTGGGATGGATGTTGGCGAAGCTGGCCTTGCCTTCATTGCAGCTGATATTGGAAAAGCCAGTCCGGTTGGATGCCTCCTGGCCGACGATGGTCTTCCTCCTGGTAACAGGCGTGCTGGTGACGTTTTTGGCGGGATTTTATCCGGGTGTGGTGCTCAGCCGGTTTAACCCGGTCACTGCTTTTAAAGGTAAGGTCAATGCAAAGGTGGCCGGGGGGATCTCTTTGCGAAGAGGTTTGCTGGTATTACAATTTACTATTGCGCAGCTGCTGATCATCGGTACGTTGGTGATCGTGCAGCAGATGGAATTTTTTCGCAGCCGGCCGATGGGGTTTGATCGGAAGGCCATCGCGCTTGTCCATCTGCCCTGGAGCAAGGAGAAGATCACAAAAAATAATTATTTGAAACAGCAGGCGTTGAATATTCCTGGAGTTGTGTCGGCCAGTCTTTGTGATGATGCTCCTTCTACCGAAGGTAACAATTCAGGTGCTTTTACCTATGAGAACCATCCTCATCCCGAAGGTTTTGAGCTGTTCCGCCGGGCGGGTGATCCGGCTTATCTCTCACTGTTCAAGATCGGATTGGTGGCTGGCCGCCTGCCTTATAGCTCCGATACGAGCCGGGAGGAAGAATGCCTTTTTAACGAGACGGTGGTCCGGATGTTGGGCTTGACCCCTTCGGGTGTGTTGGGTAAACATATCCGCCTGGGGATGCAGGAAAAGCAGATCGCTATTGTGGGCGTGGTACGGGACTTTAACTCCAACTCATTACGGGAAAAGATCGTACCGCTGGCGATCTTCTCTTCGGCCGACAGATGGGGCACATTGGCAGTGAAATTGGACCCATCAAAAATGCGGCAGGCATTGACGCTGCTACAGACAGCTTTTGTGAAGACGTACCCCGGCAACTTTTTTGATGCTTCCTTTTTTGACGATGCGGTGGCTGATTTTTATCATGCGGAAGGGATCGCGGGGACGCTGTTCAAGATCTTTGCGGCACTGGCTATTTTTATTTCCTGTCTGGGGCTGTATGGTCTTGTTTCCTTTATGGCAGTGCAGAAGACCCGGGAAGTGGGGGTTCGCAAGGTGTTGGGCGCTTCGGTGTCCGATATTGTACTGATGTTCTCGAAGGAGTTTACTGTTCTTATCGGACTGGCGTTCCTGATTGCCGGTCCCCTGGGCTATTTCCTTATGCACCACTGGCTATCGGGATATTATTATCATATGCAGATGGGGTGGCAGGTTTTTGTTTTGGCTGTTCTATCTTCCATGGTGGTCGCCTGGATCACAGTGGGGTATAAGGCCGTGAAAGCGGCGGTGGCGAATCCGGTGAAGAGTTTGCGAGTTGAATAAAATTATAAGGTATATTAGCGCAATGACGACGGACCAGCACATTCAAACCGGAGACTGGGTTAATTCTTATTCCAAGGGAATTTACCGGGTAGAAAGGATCATAGACAGATATTATGATGAAAGCGAGCCGGTGCCTGACGGTAAAAAAATTGGGGACAAGTATAAGGACAGAATTATTGTATCTAAACGACTACTAAACTCAAAATTTAAAAAGTCGTTGGATTATGAAAGCTGTAGTGAAAGCCTGGTATCACATTTAGACAAAGGACAATTGGCTGAACTTGAAAAAGTATTGGCGGAAAAGCCGGGATTATTGAAAGAGCTCGACGACTACGAGGTCCCGCAGCTCGTCAGCATTTACAACCAGGAATTGCGGATCGATGATGAGCGGGACCTGGCCACCGTCGGACAATTGATAGAATTTGTCAAAGCCGGCAGGACATTCGCTGAAATACAAAATGAAATGGTACGGCTAGACATATTGCGGCTAAAACCAAAAAACTTCGGTAACTATTTATTCCAGCTATTCAATTTTGATGAGGAATATCTGGACCGGCGAAAAATCTGGCGGGACGCAAAGCTAACCAAGAATTAATCAATTTGACGGGAGATTGCATTCTTCAGAGAAGATTCCCTCACGATCAATTCGGATTTGATAATGATGGTATCCGGGAGCCGTGTGGATGAATGTCCTGCCGAATGTCCGGCCATCTGATCAAGCAGACTGAGGGCGACCTGCTTGCCCATTTCTTCTCCGGGATAGTCGATCGTGGTAAGCTTGGGATTGATGATCTTGGAAATAACGTCATTATTAAAGCCTACTATCGCGATATCTTCGGGGATACGACATCCTGCCTCTTTCAATGCCTGCATAAATACTGCAGCGCAGAAATCATTGGTGATAAAGATCCCGTCGGGTCTATTGTCCATTTCCAGTATCTCTTTTGCAGCGCGGAGAGCGGCGACTTCGCTGAGGTCAGTGACAAGGAGGTGTGAAGGATCCATGGAAAGACTGTGGTCGGACAGCGCCTGCTGGTATCCTTTAAAGCGGCCGGCATATACATTACGTCCGAGGTTAGCGGTAATATGAGCGATGCGCCGGCAACCTTGTGTGGCCAGATGGGCTGTCGCCTCATAGCCTGCCTTTACATTGTCGATGATGACCTTGGTGCCGTAAGGAACTTCTTCCACCCTGTCAAAGAAGACGATAGGGATCTTTTTTTGAATAAAAGGGGTAAAGTGATCGAGGTCTTTTGTGTCGAAGGCGAGGGAGGCGATGAGGCCGTCCACCCGTTTGTGAAACAAGTTATGGGCGTTGGCAACCTCTTTTTTGTAAGTTTCCGAAGAATGACCGATGATAAGATCGTAACCTGCGTCGGCGGTGACCTTTTCAATACCGGCGAGCACGGAGCTGATAAACTGACTTTTTAATTCGTGTACGATGATCCCGATGGTATTGGTCTTTTGCCGGCGGAGGTTGCTGGCAAAGTTATTGGACCGGTAGCCCATCTCTTTTGCCATATCCGTGATACGCTTGCGGGTCTTTATATTGATAGCGGGGTGGTTTTTCAGACCACGGCTGACGGTGGCGGGGGAAAGGTTCAGCACTTTGGCAATATCGTAGATGGTAATGTCGCGTTTATCCATGTAATGGGTGTAATGCTACAAATATATAGAGATTCTAGTCTGCAATCGGTTGCATTTTCAAAAAATCCTCTATATTTACGCCGATTTTGGACATGTCCGGAGAACTGGCTTAGAAATTAACCCATTTTCCGGGGCGGAGGTCTTTCATAGTACAAATTGAAACAACGAATTGCATGCTATTATTAGGTATTGATCTGGGGACTTCTTCGATAAAGGTGGCTGTGGTGGATGCTGTTGCGCAGCGGACGCTGGTAACGGCACAGTATCCTGACACGGAGGCTGCTATTCTTGTCCGGCAGCCGGGATGGGCGGAGCAGTCGCCTGAGACCTGGTGGGAATATGTACAACAGGCCATCAGGAAGGCGCATGCTTCAGAAGCGTATGATCCCCAGGACATTGCGGCCATCGGGATCGCCTACCAGATGCATGGGCTCGTGGCGGTGGATAAAGATCGGCGCGTGCTGCGGGACAGCATCATCTGGTGTGACAGCAGGGCAGTCCCTTACGGGGATAAGGCTTTTGAAACCATTGGCTCTGAAAGGGCATTGTCCCATCTGTTGAACTCTCCCGGTAATTTTACAGCTGCCAAGCTGGCCTGGGTAAAGGACCAGGAACCCGGTGTTTATGAAAGAATTGATAAGATCATGCTTCCGGGAGATTATATAGCGTTGCGGCTTACGGGGGAAGTCACCACGAGCATACCGGCCCTGTCGGAAGGGATATTCTGGGATTTCAAGGAAGATGCGTTGTCGTCGGATGTGTTTGATTTTTTTGGTTTTGATAAGGGTGTAATACCATCTATACGGCCTGTATTTTCTTCCCATGGAGGGTTACGGGTGGAGATGGCGGAGGCGTTGGGTTTGAGGAAAGGGATACCAGTCACGTATAAGGCGGGGGATCAGCCCAACAACGCTTTGTCGCTGAATGTGCTGGAGCCGGGCGAAGTGGCTGCTACAGCGGGTACTTCGGGTGTGATCTATGGTGTCAGCGACCGGCTGGTGTACGACCCTGCTTCCCGCGTCAACAGTTTTGCCCATGTAAATTATACCGATCAGGAGAAAAGGATAGGGGTTTTGTTGTGCATCAATGGAACGGGTATCCTTAACCGATGGATACGTGATCATACGGGGGGAGGAGCTGACTATGTGTCGTTGAATAAGGAAGCGGCGCTTATCCGGCCCGGTAGCGAAGGGCTGGTGGTGCTGCCATTCGGCAATGGCGCGGAGCGGATCTTTTCCAACCGGATCATCGGCGCGCATATCCAGCATATCGATCTCAACCAGCATGGAGCGGCGCATATTTACCGGGCGGGACAGGAAGGGATTGCCTTTGCTTTCCGCTACGGGCTGGACATCATGCGGGAAGGAGGTATGAATCCCTCGGTAATCAGGGCGGGCAAGGCCAATATGTTCCTCAGCAGCGTATTTACGGAAGCTTTTGTAAATGCCACGGGAGTGCCGGTGGAGCTGTATGATAATGACGGGAGCGTCGGCGCTGCCCTGGGTGCGGGTATCGGCGCAGGTATCTTCAAGAACGGGAAGGAAGCTTTTGCAAGCAGGAAACCGCTGGCCCGGGTGGATCCGGGACGCTCCGGCGAGTACGAGGGATTATATAACAGGTGGAAAGAAATATTAAATAACTATTTATAAACGACGTAAAAAATAAGCTATGCCAGTAATTACAGGTGACAAGGAGTTCTTTAAGGGAATCGGACAGATAAAGTATGAAGGGCCTGAAACGGATAACCCGCTGGCCTATCGTTGGTATGATGCGGGGAAGACGGTTGCGGGCAAGACGATGAAGGAGCATCTGCGTTTTGCCGTTGCGTACTGGCACTCTTTCTGCGGTAATGGCGCCGACCCTTTTGGAGAGTCGACCCATCTCTATGCCTGGAATGAGAAAGACGATGCTGTGGCCCGCGCCAAGGACAAGATGGATGCTGCTTTTGAATTCATCACGAAGATGGACCTGCCTTTTTATTGTTTCCATGATGTGGACGTGGTCGACTATACCAATGACGTGGCAGACAACGAAAAAAGATTGCAGGCACTGACGGACTATGCCAAACAAAAGCAGGCGGCCAGCAAGGTGCAGCTGTTGTGGGGCACGGCCAACCTGTTCTCCAACCGCAGATATATGAACGGCGCTGCCACCAACCCTGATTTCCATGTGCTGGCTCACGCGGGGGCACAGGTAAAGGCAGCCCTGGATGCTACCATCGCACTGGGGGGACATAACTACGTTTTCTGGGGCGGCAGGGAAGGATACATGAGCCTGCTGAACACGAATATGAAACGGGAGCAGGAGCATCTGGCGAGGTTCTTACACACTGCAAAAGATTATGCGCGCAAGCAAGGATTTAAAGGTGTGTTCTTTATCGAACCGAAGCCCTGCGAGCCGACCAAGCACCAATATGATTATGACAGTGCGACTGTCATCAGCTTCCTGCGGGCGTATGATCTGTTGGAAGATTTTAAGCTGAATATCGAAGTAAACCATGCTACGTTGGCCGGTCATACCTTCACACATGAGCTGCAGGTGGCTGTGGATGCGGGTTTACTGGGTTCCATAGACGCCAACAGGGGGGACTATCAGAACGGATGGGACACCGACCAATTCCCCAACAATATCAACGAACTGGTGGAAGCGATGCTTATCATCCTGGAAGGCGGCGGTTTCCAGGGAGGCGGTATCAATTTCGACGCCAAGCGCCGCCGGAATTCCACGGATCCTGAAGATCTGTTCCATGCGCATATCGGGGGTATCGATACATTTGCCAGGGCCCTGCTGGTGGCGGACACTATTCTCCGGCAGTCCGAGTATAAAAAGATCCGGGCTGACAGATATGCATCTTTTGACAGCGGTAAAGGTGCTGAGTACGAGAAGGGGGGACTTTCCCTGGAAGACCTGCGGACCTATGCCCTTGCTAACGGCGAACCAAAAGTCATCAGTGGGCGCCAGGAGTACCTGGAGAACCTGATCAATAGATATATTTAAAAGATATATATAAAAAGGGGGGCCGGATCGACGAATAATTGGCTGGTTCCCCTATTTTTACGGACTTTTTTCGGGTAATCCATGCCCGGTCACTTACAAAACCTGTCGCTGCTATATGCAAATGTTACAAACCCGCGATTACATTGTCTTCCTCATCTATTTTGTTATTGTTGCATTGTACGGCTGGTGGGTCTATCAACGCAAGAAAACTGCCCAGACCAATACCAAGGATTACTTCCTGGCGGAGGGTTCGCTGACCTGGTGGGCCATCGGCGCCTCACTGATCGCGTCGAACATATCAGCGGAGCAATTTATCGGGATGAGCGGCAGTGGGTTTAAAATGGGTCTTGCCATCTCCACCTATGAATGGATGGCGGCTGCCACGCTGATGATCGTAGCTATCTTCTTCATACCTGTGTACCTGAAGAATAAGATCTATACGATGCCGCAGTTCCTGAACCAGCGGTATAATGGTACGGTAGCCATGATCATGGCAGTATTCTGGCTGCTGCTGTATGTGGTGGTGAACCTTACTTCTATCCTTTACCTGGGTGCGCTGGCTGTAAGCAGCATTTCCGGATTGCCATTCACAGGCTGTATGCTGGGGCTCGCGGCCTTTGCCATCATCATTGCGTTAGGCGGAATGAAGGTCATCGGGTATACGGATGTGATCCAGGTGTTCTTTCTTATCCTGGGCGGTCTTGTAACGACTTATATAGCTCTTAACCTGGTGTCGGAGCATTTTGGCACCAAGGGGGTATTCAACGGATTGAAGTTATTGACGGCGCATGCGGATGACCATTTCCATATGATCTTTAAGCGGGATAATCCCAACTATATGGATCTGCCCGGTCTCACGGTGCTGATAGGGGGGATGTGGATCGTGAATCTGAACTATTGGGGATGTAACCAATATATTACGCAGCGGGCCCTGGGCGCTGATCTCAAGACGGCGCGCGGGGGTATCCTTTTTGCCGCTTTTTTAAAGATGCTGATGCCTGTGATCGTCGTTATACCGGGTATTGCGGCTTATCTGCTGTATAAGCAAAATGTATTCAGTACTGAGATGATACAAGGCGGGGAAGTAAACCCGGACCGGGCTTATCCGGTGCTGCTGAACCTGTTGCCGGCGGGTTTGAAGGGGCTTGCTTTTGCTGCGCTGACGGCTGCCGTGGTGGCTTCGCTGGCGGGGAAGGTCAATAGTATCTCTACTATCTTTACGCTGGATATATATAAGAAGCGGCTTCATCCGGAGGCTGATGAGCGTAAGCAGGTATGGGTAGGACGGGTAACGGTGATCATCGCGATGATCCTGGCCATTCTCATATCGCCTTTCCTGGGTATCGACAAAAAGGGCGGGTTCCAATATATACAGGAGTATACGGGATTTGTGTCGCCGGGTATATTCGCCATGTTCATTTTGGGATTCTTCTGGAAGAAGACTACGTCCAATGCGGCGTTGTTTGCTACTATCGGTGGTTTTCTTCTGTCCATTGTCTTCAAGTTCCTGCCGCTGGTGATGAACCTGTCGTTCCTGGCGCCTTTTGGGTTTGCGAAGGCCAATGACAAGGGTGTGTATGAGATACCGTTCCTGGACAGGATGGGGTTTGTATTTGTCATCTGTATCGTTGTCATGTACCTGATCAGCATGGCGGAGAACAGGAAGGGCTTGCGGCCGCATGGGCTGGAGGTGGATAAGAAGATGTTCAAGGTAAATCCCAGCTTCGCTGTGGGGGCGTTGATCATCTGCGGGTTGCTGGCGGCGTTGTATACGGTGTTTTGGTAAGAGATAAGAGCTTCATGATAAGAAAGAGGCGGCCCCGGGGCCGCCTCTTTTAATTGGAGGAGTAGGACTATTAATTATGCGCTTGTCTAATTACAGCAGCAACAGCCGGCGGCAAAGAATGATGCCAATCCTGCCGGGCTTTCTCTCTGTCTTCTTCTGATACATCTGCTTTCATCATTTCAAAATAGGGAGGCTTATTGTATAGGGTCAGGTTTTTAAACTCCACCTTACATTCATTGACAAGAATGTTTATTTCCACCTCGTTAAGCTTACCCGTAATAATTAGTTCATTTTCACTTTTCCACTGCCCTTTCGAAAAAAAGTCTGAAAAACAAATAATATCCGTTAATCCGCTATATATCCACAACTTACACATTATCCTCTCGTCTTCCTTTATTATAATGTAATAGTTAAACATAGTCATCTCTGGACAAACAACAACACTTACTGTATGACCTGGTTTCTTCTTATTTTTAAAGGATTTGCATTCAAATTCGAAACAAAAGTTATTATCAATGATTTTCCTCCTAATGGCCTCAAGCTTTTCAATGTTCAATTTCTTATCATATTCTGCTATTTGCACCAACGCTTTGTGAATAATATCCAACCTTATTCGATTCTTTTCATCTGCACTTTTTGACTCAAAATCTTCATGTGCAGGATATCGGATGTTTACATGGATTTTGTTACCAGGCTCCTTCAAAACAAATTCATCCAATTCTTCTCCAATTTGATTTATCCCAATATAACGATAATGCCCTTGATTAAATTCAGTTAATAAACATGTATATATAAGATTTATTGCCCCGGCTTCAGGGCCTCCAACCCCATGGGCAACGACTGATCCTAATCGAAGTTCTAGTGACATATTCTAAATTATTTACGGTCTATCCTGAACTCTTGGCTTCTCCTTCCATAGCATAATATGTTCTCTCACTAACAAATTTTCAATAAGTAAGGCCAGTTCTCTGTTGCTTGTTCTTGTATAAATTCTGTACACAACTGAAGCCCCAAATCTGGCTCTAAGATAAGGCAATTGCCTTTCTGGTCGACCCATGCCAAACCTAAATTCATCCGATATTCCATATTTTAAAATCGGTGTCCTCGGATCTCCCTTGGGAGGAGTAAAAGAAAATTCATACACAATGTGCGGATTATCATTGTCCTTGTCATTTCCGTGACCTGTATAAGGCTTCCAATGGAGCCCTTCACCCGGTGCACTTATAGGCCATAATACCAATGCAAGAGTCCCTAAGGTTCTCCCTGCAACCCTCAGAACAGAAAGGCCTACGCCTGGGCTTGCCTCGCCAATAATTCCAAATTCAATAACCGGGGTAGGCCCCTTGGGAACAACCCTAAGAGGATTGTATGTAGTCAACAATGAATAAGCCCCCGCAACACTGGGCCCTTCACACGTCTTACAATCTTTTTTCTTTGCTGTAACAGTAACTTCTGCTAGTTCTTGAGGTTTTTTGGGAGTAGAGAGAGTGCTAGGGGCTGTGCTATCCGCTAATCCTAAAGGATCACTAAAAGAGACTGGATTGTCATTAACAAACGAATACAAACTCCAGCTTTCATTAGCGTCCGCCAGTGGGTCCTGTTGCCAGAATCTTCCCAACTGTGGATCATACATCCTGAACGTCGCATCATAAGCCTCTAATCCAGTGCCATCAGTGAACTCCTTATTCTGGATCTCATTTCCGCCATTATTCCGATACTTGTTCTCCGCATACCCTCCTTTGAGCGCCTTATCCGATATGCCTGCCATCGTGAGTCCAAACGGGTAATAATGATTTTCTTCCGTCATCGGACCGCTGATATGCTGGACGAAAAGATTGTCATACATCACCTGCCAGAACTGGGTCTCGTTGCTTACCCAAACATAAAGATATCCGCTGTTCTTTATAGCCACTGTACTGGCGAGCGTGTTTAGCACCTCGGGGCTGCCGACTGGAATGGCGCCGCTATTGGCGCTGACATAACTGAATTGGTTGTCCAGCAACATCCAATTCAGGTAGGCTTTGGGAGTGCTTGTTGTATTTGGATTTTTGGCCGACAGGAACGTGTTAACGGCTGCAGCCAGTGGGGAAGACGATGCGTTCAAATCGGCGAGACTGCCCACGCCGTGAGCGGCGGCTCCATTCATGGAAACCAGGCCGCGGGACAATGAATAGAGAATATCATCATAGGAGCTATGCGGCGCAGCGATGGAGCCATTACCTCCATAGTATGAATTACAACCGAGCTTTACGCTGTCACCACTCATCACTTTGAGCAGAATCGCGGGCCCTGTTTTATAGGTATAGCCGTCGAGGAGGGAAACGTAGTTATTCGGACCAGGCATATTGGGTTCTGCCGGGAAGTTCGGTGGGGTAGGAGAGGCGGTTTTGCTTACGTCGTAGAATAATGCATCCTCAGTGGTCCGGTAAGCGGCTTCCATGGTCGCCAAATACTGCGCTGTATCCTTTTGCTGTGTCAGCACTATCCGGGTATTGCCCAGGTGGTCTTTTTCAAAGAAGTCGTATTCCCAGCCGTATGTTGAGGTGCCGTTGGTAAAGTGATGCAAGGCCCATCTTGTCCGTCCTTCATCATGCTGAACAAATTGCAAAGTGTCATGGACATTAGGGTTGGATACGAATGAATCGTTCCTGTTATATACAAAGTCTTCCGTATAGACAGTCCATATCTGATGCTTTGTCACACTGTCATAGACGATCTTACGTATCTTATTACCATCTGCAGTATAGGTGTATTGGATCAAGCCTTTTCCGGGGAAACTTATGCTTTCCGGTAAATTCAGGTGATCGTAATAGATAAAGGATATGCCTTTGTTCATATCGGAATGGAGGTTGCCATTGCCGTCATAAGTATAGTCCTGGCCTGTCTTGTTGCCTGTATAGTGAAAATCGCCCAATGTGGATGATGGATTGTTGGCTGCATCGGTGACCTGGTTTAACTTATTGCTGTTGCTGATGTAGCCATAGTTAAGCTGGTCGATGGGAGATGAGCCGGTGATCTTAAAGCCGGTCTGGCTCATCGACAGGATATTCCCATTGGCGTCATAGGATAGGTTGTGGGTAGAGAAATTGATCCTGTCGCTATTCCAGCCGGTGCCTGGGGTATTTTGCGTGAATGCAGCGTCTTTAAGTCTATTGACATTGTCATAGGTAAAATCATATTTCCTGTTGATGCCGTCCCCGGCGCTTTTCCAGACTTCTCCGGCAATGTTGCCGTTGTACTGAAATCCTTGAAAACTGTTGCCGGGTGCAGCAGAAGTTGCCTGGTCATAGCCTAGTTCCAATCCGAAATAGTTGTTGACTGTCCCTGCTATATAGTTTCTGTTGATGCTATTTATCCATCCGCGGATATTATAGTCATAAACCATACTGTCCAGGTAGTTGCCCAGATATTTTGCCCTCAACTGGCCCAATTCGTTGTATTGTATGCTGTCGATAAGCTGGTCTGAGGTCGCATTGTCCAGCCGCATCCAGGTGCTGGTCTGTCGTCCTGCGGCGTCATAGTTTATCTTAGTCGATGCCGTATATAATTTCACCTGGCTGCTTTGATTGCTATGGGTTACCAGCTTTCGTATAGTTTTACCACTGAAGTCATACTGGAGCGTGGTGGTATCCCTGCCGGATTGGAAATTTGTGGAGATTGTCTGTAACAGCCGGGAGTGGTCGTCATAGAAATTTACTCTAAATAAGTTATAGGAGGACCCGATGACATCCGTCGCCATGCCTGTGACCATGCCCCTTGTGCCCTGCGAGGCTGTCATGGCCTGGGCATATTGTGGCGAGGTGTTGAGATTTGTTATAAAGTAATTGGCATTGCCTGTGTATTTCGTGGAAAAAATGCTATTCAATAAAGGGGTTGTGGCAGGCAGCCAGGAGTAATCATCAAAAAAAGTACGTATAAGGCTGGTGTAGCCCGACCCGGTGATCAATGGATAGCCGGGCGTATTGTTTGCTAAGTTCTGGTGATAGTTCCTGGTATTACCGTCGAGGAGCTTACCAGTGCTGTCGGGTCTGTTGAGATCATCATATTTGGTGACTATCCAGTATCCGTCATGACGGGCGCTGCTGTCCTGGGTCATTACCAGGCGATCACGTGCGTCATAGACCATCCAAAGCTCGCCCGCCCCTGGAACTTTTTTAATGACCATCCGGTTACGCTGATCGTATTCATACCGGAAGCAGAGTTCATCAGCTATTCCCTGGTTCAGGGCCCATCCTGTATTACTGATCAGCTCTACTGCTTTTGGAGAGAGTACGAACCGAAGGTTATCGAGGTCGTCATATATATAGTAGGTGCATAGCCATCCACTGTGTCCGGCGGCGGGGCTATCCCATGATTGTACTTTTTTCAGCACGACGTGTCCTTCCATATCTTTATACTCCACAGCCTGATGGCCCTGTTCATCCGTTGTATTGCTTTTATAAAGCAATCCAGCGCCATAGGCGGTGGAGCTCACCGGCAGGCTGCCGGGAGCCGCCGCAATGGTCCAAATCCGTACGCTGTCGGTCACGTCATTAATGAGATAATTCGTGGCCACTCCCCGCCCACTGCCTACCCAACTGTTGCCTGCAACATAAGTCGTAATAGGCCTGTTAAGCGGAGACGGTTCAAAATCAGTCCTCCCGTAATAATATTGCTCGTTAGGAAACTGGTTCCCGTTGAAGGTGGCCTGTTCCGTCAATGCGTTTATTCTGAATTCACCGTCTGAAGAAGGCCCTACATACGGCAAATAATGCATGGATTCCCGTCCAAAAGCATCGTAAACCTGCGGTAGCACCAGATCATTTCCAAGAGGGCTTGCTTTTTTTGACACCGTTTGTATTGACTTCCCCAATCCATCAAAATAAGTAGTTGTCTGTTGAACATCTCTGGGGTCTGTTAAACTTTGGGTCACGGCCGGATCAGTAATTCCGGGTTTGCTGATCGTGCGTACACGAACATAGTTAGGCGCCGGGGAAACCGTAATCTTCGCCACAGGAGTATAAATCTGTTCCGTACCGCAATAGACATGGCATCGGAAATAAGTTGTGTTATTGAGTATGCCCGGGTGGTAGTATTGGTGCGTTCCATCCCCAAGTACCGCATTGAAGTTTATACCATCCGGACCTGATTCCCATTGATAAGAATATGCGCCGTTGCAGTTTCCACCTGAGGGTGTGGCTTGTATCGTTCCTCCGTCTGTGCCGGCTGTTATGTTAGCAGGGCCCGGGATAATTCCGGATTGCAATGGAGGCATGACAGTGATGGTAATGATGTTTGAGTTCGCCGATTCGAAATTATTGGTGCACCGTGCCTGCCTGTAAATTTGAATGGTATTTGTTAAAGGGGGAGAAGTTCCCGAAATCCCGTCAAATGGTATCAATTGCGTATAGTTGACGCCATCTGTACTACCCCACCAGATGTAAAAGATTGTGCCGGTGCAGAGGCCTCCACTTGCTGAGGCAACGTTTGAGAAGTTTGCCGGAGTATTGTACGTTATAGTAGAAGCGTCTGCGCTGATGGTGCCGCCGTTGAAGGGGTTATGTACATTTACTGTGGAGGCATTGGAATTTGCTCTTTGGCCGTTGCAATTTACGACCCGGACAAAATGCGTGGTAACATATAAAGGCGGTGGGGTATAGTCCTGTTGAGTCGCGCCGGGAATGTCGGTATAGGTGACATAATCGAGTGTCTGTTGCCACTGATATTGATATGTCGATGCAGTACATCCTCCGCCGGTGGCAGCGGAACAGACTAATTTGAACGGTTGACCACCGGCATTGATGTTTTGTACCGTAAGTGTGATCGTTCCTCCGGTCAAATCCTGTGAGAAGGCAGGTGATATTATTCCGGTTAAACAGGAAATAAGTGCAAGACATTTATAGATACTACGCATAGGTCAGAAGTTTGTAGTCGTTTCGCCTTTATAGTGATAGTTAATGGTTTTTGTGATATTCCCGTCCTGGTCCCTTACCGTCGTCATTCGACCGAGCTTATCGTAGTCGTAGTAAGTAATACGGTTATTCATATCACATTCACTGATCATACCCAACAGCGGTATGTAACAATATGAGGTCATTTGAGCGCCCGCAGGGAAGAGCCTCAATTCGTCGATATTGCCGCTGCCGGATATGGTCACTGATGTCGTACCCGTAACGCTATGCTCAAAATAGGTCCACGTTCCCCCATTGATGGTAATTGTTTTACCCTGCCTGACTGCGGTGCTTCCCGTGACACTGTAGCTCGCACCTGTCTTACTCCAATACGAAACGATGTAAGCAGTCGCGCTGGTGAGACCCGAACGAGCGCATTGTCCGTTCGATAAATTATAGCTCTGCTGACCTGTGATAGCGTTGACTCCATCCCTCATGCTTGAGGGTATCGTCCAACCTCCATTGCCGTCCGCTTCAAAACTGGTGTAAGCCGCCTGGCTAACCGGTGCGCTTGTTACCTTTGCAATGGGCCGGGTATTTTTATAGTCCCAGATATAGGAATAGGTAATGCCGTCTTTTGCCATCGTTTGAATGGGATTTCCGTTTGCGAAGGAAAATGTAGCTTCCTGTGAGTAGCGGCTATCTTTTGCTATTGTATTACCTGAGATGACGGCCGGAGTGAATGTTCCAGTAGTGGCCTGCAGATTTACCAGGTACTTTTTACCTGGATATGGAAAACCAGCGGGGCTTGCTGCCGCCTCAAATCCAGTGAAAGTGGAATGCTTTAACATCGAATTCTTCCATTCACTGACCTCTATAGGAGCATTTACGAAGAGGTCGTGCAACTGCAAGACGGGTTTCAGCAAGCCATCCGCGGCATTCTCAGCATTCAGATGGCATGCATCGAAATTATTGGTCGTACCCATATAATTGGTATTCCTGCAACTGACATAGCTGATCCTGGCATTGGTGTTGCATTGCAAAAAAGACAGATAAGCATTTGTAAGACAGGCGGAACTGCCTGAGCAGCCACTCCGCGCCGTATTGTATGCCGACTGGCAGGATGAACAGTTGTTATTATATTCTGGTGAACAATCCGAGATGATATCGCAGGCCGCCACGCGGAGATCCATTGCATATGAAGTCTGTGTTACCAGGTTGTCACCAAGGGATGTGGTCATCACCTGCCGGGTAGGCTGATTATGATAGGGGCTTCCAAAATAGGTGGTTGTAACTTTTGTCAGTGTTTGACCCGATTGTCCATAATCCCGTTCCTGTATTTGCATACTTACCCTACGGGCTGTATTTAGGGAGTAGTTGGTGCCTAATAGCTGCGAAGACCCGGCAATAAGACTATTGGCGACAATAAATGCAGGTGTGCTTAGCACAGGTGATTCATTGTAGACAGGGAAATATGAGATATCTTTAACTAAATGATCATTCTCATCAAAATAATCTTCACTTTCTAATTGCCCCCTTCGGGGATCATAAGGCAAGGGCGGCGCAGGGTAATTGGGAATGCTGCTATTGCAGGAGAGCTGCACAACAGTACTAGCGCTCAGCACATTGGAAATGACTCCGTATCCTCCGGTGGGTGTGGAATAATCATATACGGTCCGCCCATTCCCTGGTTGGGTTACCGTAACGGTGAGGTAGCCAATGATACTTCCGTCAAAGGTGGCCATTGGCCGAAGACTACCGGGTGACTTGTAATAATCACCGGTAGAAGGGCAACCGTTGGCGATCAATATGCCACTTCCAAACCCTGTACCAGGTTCCCAAAATCCCACATTGGCGATGATGTCGTTCCGGATCCTTTGGGCATAGGTAGGTGCACTGTACAATATAGCGCCTGAGTAGGTGAAATTGGTTATTTTAGGTACATCTGTTGATCCGGCCGCATCTGTGATACTTTTTATTCTTATTCCTCCTAAAGTTGCCATAGAGGTAGTAGTTTGCTCCTCGGTCGTTTTCAATTGAAGTGACACACCTCCCTGAATTAAGTTGGCGTTAATGGGATTAATATCTATAGCTGCATTGATCGTGTAGGGACCTGTAGACGGTCCGGCAAGCGCAGTGATGGGAATGTCGGAAACCACTGGAGGATCGGTTGGCGAATTCGGCGTATTACTGAGAAGAACAGTATACACCGCTTGGTTGCTGGAATTAGTGATGGTCACATGCACTCCATAATTGCAGTTGGTAGACACATGGAGAATAACATCATAACCCGTTGTCTGAAACGGCGTTGAGCCGCTGATGTCGTTCTGACCAAATACATGGAAAGCAAATGCTGCCAATTGCTTGGGAACGATCTGTGTGGTGGTGACAATTCCCGTATTGGACTCGAAATCGAAAGCCGAAGATCCGCCTGTAGGATAATCGATACGGGTAAGTGCGCCGCCCAACATGGCCGGCCAGGCAGCATCCCTGTTGGCGCCGGGAATTGAATTGCCGTTGACGATTATAGTAGGGATCAGCGCTGTATTCCCCGTCTGGCCGTTGGAATAGCCCCAATGGTCCAGGCCAAAGCTGAGCCGCCTTGGAACGTGGCTTTGGTCATAATAAGTAAATTGATAAGGTGGAACATTTATGCTTCCATCACAGGCTACCTCCTGAATACTTTTCAGATACAGGCGTTGTAAATCGCTGGTTATCGTATACCCCCAGGTCAGGTTATTGGGTAAAGAGGTGGTAGTGCTTGTAACGTAGTCGTAATTAAAATTAAACTTCTTGCAAAATCCGTTGGAATTGTTGATCTGTATGGCTCCTAGGGAGGTCGAGCTCGTATTGAGGCCGTCGACCAGCGATTGTACATCATTGGCCAGGTCTGTACGCGCACTGCCGGGAGTAAAGGTTACTGTGCCATCGGGGAAGCTGATCTGGCTTAATCGTACTCCCTGAATGATATTTTTTACCAGGTCGTATCCCAGGGCGTCGTTACCGGCCGCCGCACCGTCCACCGGGAACATTGATACAGTAAAGTAGCCGTAGCTCTCTGCCTGGTAGCTTAAGTTGATCGAAAACTGGTTGTCTGCGGAAATTATCTTGCTAAGGTACCAGCTGGATACAGGCGGAAATCCAACCGCACCATTTTTGGCGGAATAACAATTGGTGGTTTCTACAGGTGCTGTGCCAGTAACGCCAGGCACATTTCCGAAAAGATACTGTGTGCCATCGGGTGTAGTGATGGTAAAATAGTCAAAGCTTCGGCCGCCGGTATATACAGGGGTTATCCTGAGGTCCTGTTGTGGAACGATGATAGGTGTATGATCATCCCGAAAATAGAATTTACCCGAATATCCGGCGAAATTAAAGAAGAACATATCCGGCTCGCCGTCTTTTCTACCAGCGGAAAATCCCTGCCAGTCCTGTTGGCTACCTGAGTACAGGTAGCTATTATATCCGTTATGGCTATAATGGCCATGGGTTTGAGCTCCGCTATTGGCGCCACATTCATCAGGCTGTCCCACAACTGTCCTGGTGATCACACCGCCTGCATTAAGACTCCAACCGGCACCGACCCAGCCGGCGGGCTCCATGACCTTTAACCCGGATGCATGGTAACTGAGGCTGATGGGCAAAGACAACTGGCCTGCTTTAACAGTGTAAAGCGGAATACTTATGTTAGGCACACCCGTATGATAGCTAACGGGTATATCGCCGAATTTCCCTAGGGAGGCGGCTGTCGGCGAAGAAATTGTCACTGTGCCAAGTGTATTCTGCAATTGCTGCCCGCTGGCTGAAAACGCCTGACTTAAGAGCATCATTGCCAATGCTTTTAATTGAAGGCTGATCCTGGAACTAATCATAAAGTGAAAATTATATACGCGTTAAAATGTGTAACCAATTCTGAATATCACCGCTTGCGTTCTCGGTACCTGCTGGTAGCTGAGAAAATCCCACAACAGGCTCAGCTTTGTCTTTTTGAATGCCCTGCTTTTCATCGACACGGTCTTGCTGATGCCTATGAGCCCGCTTTTGGTCCAGTCGTCCCAGTGGTAGAGTTGCTGCATACTGCGGAAAGGCGTGGTGTAATTATATTCCAGTCCACCGCTGGCGGAAAAGCTGCCTTTGATCTTTATATCCACGAAAGATCGCAGCCCTGCTCCCTGGCTGGAAAAGGCGATATGTTGTATCCCGTTGCCCCATCCCAATTTGTAGCTTGTTCCAACCCCAATGGTGCTGCGGTCGGAGAGTTTATAGCCTACCGAGAGTCCGAAGTCGGAGACGGTGGGGAAAGCGTAGTTGTTCCGGGTGGTTTGGAAATTGGTGCCGTATTCGAGACGGCGCCAGAATGTCTTTGTTTTTTGTTCGTTTGGTTTGAAATCGGGCATGTCGATGTCGCCGCTGCCGCTGCCCAGCCTGCTGAGCTTGTCCTTGTAACCGTCGAGCTGCGATTGGGCGGACTGCAGGTTGGATTGTAAAGCGGCCTGCCCTCCGGGGCCAGCGGCGGATACCTGTTGCTGGATGAGCGCTGCCACCTGGGTGCGTGTTTGGAGACCGGCGAGAGATGCGGGGTTACCATAGTTGGCCGGGAGGTTGAACAGACCGGCCAGCTGGGAGTTTTGTTTCATGAATGCCTGGAAGACGGGAAATTTGTTTAGTATGGTTAGCGCTTCCTTTGTAAGCTTATCGGGGTCGTTCAGCATCTCTTTGTATTCGCGGACTTGCCGGGAATAGTAGTAGAAGTCCTGGTTCATGCCCTGGTAGTCTTTACCCAGCAGGTTGTTTAGATCTGTATGCTGTTGAAGATATTGAGCCATCTGCTGTTTCCGCTGCCGGATATATTCTTTGACCTGGTCGGCGTCCTGCATTTTTGCCTGGAGGGTTTGCAGTTGCCGGAAGGAGCTTTGCAGCTGGGATGGGTTGACGTTAAGGCCGGCTGGAGGCGTCCTCAGGAATTTCAGCATTCCCTGCAGCGAGTCGGTGTAAGGCTGGTATTCGCCGCTGAGATGGAGACCGGAGCTGCCTGTATCATGGGCCAGGCGTTGAGAAAGAGCGGCATCTTGATTTGATGCATCTGCAAATAGCGACTTAGCGGCGTTGGAGTCTACCCCGGATAGTTTTTTTTGTAACCGTGCTTCGCGGCGGGTGAGCCGTTGCAGGTATTTTTCTGTTTGTTTGGTCAGCTGTCTGTCGAGCGATGCTGCCCTGGATTGTATACGGGTAAGAAAAGAGGAGGGAAGGTCTTGTCTTTTATCCGGATTTGAAGTGAGGGTGTTATCCTGTCCATATGTGCCGCAGAGGCATAGCAAGGTTATTATGATCGTGCATAGGACAGCCTTACAGCGCATAAGCAGCAGGTTTAAAAATGTGGAGACAAATTAGCGAAATCGGGGATAGGGATCAGGGTAGGTTTGCGGGCGTGCAGGATAACTTCACCGGCGTGCAGAAATCGCCGATAACTGTGTAAAAGGAGGTGGCCGCCCGGCCGCCTCCTTTATTTTTTAAAGCCGTATGAATTTTGCCGTATGCTGTTCACTGTTGCCGATGAGCACTTTTACCAGGTAGGTGCCTGCCGGCAGGAAACCTACACTGAATGAGGGGTTAAAATAAGTGTCGTTCTTATTCAGCTGTAGCGACCTTACAAGCTTTCCGGTGAAATCATACACACTGATCCTGACGGGACCGTTGTTATCGCTGGCGATGGTCATGTGCAGCTCTTCGTTGTCCCTTGCGAGCGTGGGATATAGAACGAATTGCGGAACTGTCTGACCTGCTGCATTCATCTGCTGAGAGGCTCCTGCATTTATGGAAAATGCGCTATTGCCGGTGGAGCAGGTATTGCAGGGCGATGTGGTGGGATGCGCCACGCAGTAGGGGCAGGGGCCGACGGTAGTGCTTGTTACTGAGAGCGGATTGACGGGTGTAGGCGTCGTTACATCCCAGGAGTTTGGATAGGTGGCGACCACGTCGGAAGAGCAGCCTACGATACCATTGGCTAAGACCCCTCCTTTATTCCTTCCCCAGGAATACAATTGTCCATTTGCTGTCTGTGCATAATCGAACATGACAAAGGGCTGGGCGGTGTAGATGGCTACGAAGTCTTTGCGTGTCGTCACCTGTACGGGAGCTTGCTGCAGCAGGTCTGTCGGATAGTAATCCCAGGCGTAGGGGTCTGTGGTTGTAGCAAAATTGAGCTCGGTGCCTATGCCGATGCCGCCTTGTGCGTTATCGCCCCAACCCCATAGGGTGCTGTCCGACAGTATGGCGTGGGTGCATACAAAATCGACGGCGATGGTCTTTACCGGGTGCGGGAGATTCAGTCTGGTGGTGAGATCGGTAGGCGTAGCCAGTGGCGGGGCGCTGGCGCCTCCTGTGCCGCCCAGATGGTGACCGTAATAGCCCCAGCCGTACAACGTGCCGTTGGATCTCAGTGCGTAATTGAAGCTTGCTCCGCCGGCGATCAGCTTGATCCCGGATAGTGTAGTGAGCTGGTGCAGGCTCAGGTAGTCGTTGCCGGTGGCTGCATATCCCAGATTTGAGGCGAGCGTGTTTGATCCTCCGCATGTCCATACGGTGCTATCCGAACAGAGGACGATCAGCTGATTACCGGCGGCTATCTGCATGACTTTTCTGCCGCCGGGCAGGGGTATTTGCGCAGGTCTTGTAAGTGCGGTGCTGCCTGTTGTCCCGTTGCCTCTCATTCCGCCTAATGTTTGCCCCCAGACCCAAAGGGTGCTGTCGGATTTGACGGCGTACCATCCCTGGCTGGCGTTGCCTGAATAATAAGCACATAATGTGGTGACACCTGTGAAGGTATTGCCTGCGGAGTCTGTCGTTATCTGCACCGGCGTTAGCACCTGTGAGGAGGTGACGCCATTGCCCACTTGTCCCTGGTCGTTATCACCCCATGCCCATACATTTCCGTTGTTATCTACTGCTGCGCCGCCGTGGAGGCAGCCTGCTGCTGTTTTGAAGGTGAGGTTGGAAGGGACTGCCACGGGGAGGATGGTTCCCGGTGTACCCGTTCCGCCGACGCCCTGGGTCACCAGGTTGGTGCCGATGGCATAGAGATGTTTGGCGGTATCGATAAAGAATACCTGGTATTCGCCCGGCGCCACAAATACCCTGGAGGCGGCCGGCGCCGGATTGACCGTGACGGTGACGGTGTCCGAACTGGACAATCCATGATTATCGACGGCGGTGAGCGTAAGCACATAGGTACCCTGGATCAATCCGTGCAGGGTTGCTGTCATGTTGGAATTGGTCGTGTCGATGGTGGGGTTGTTAGGCCCGCTGGCAATGGCCCAGTGAAGGATATGGATGGTGGTGCCATGACCCGTGGCATTGCCGTTAAGAACTACGCTGTCGATGGGCAGGGTGACGGATTTATCCGGTCCGGCGGTGACGGTGGGCGGTATATAAGCAGTATCGACGGTCACCTGCATAGTGTCTTTCCCTGAGCCTCCGTTGTTGTCTGTAACGGTGAGCACAAACTGGTAGGTGCCTGCGGACAGACCTTTTATGGTAGTTGTAGCAGAGGAGGGGGACACAATGGTTCCGCCTGTACCTGATGCCTTTGTCCAGGCGTATGAGACGATGGTTCCATCGGCGTCTGTGCCCGAACCGGTGACGACGACGCTGTCCACAGGCAGGCGGATGGATTTGTCCGGGCCTGCGTTAGCGACGGGCAGCTGGTTGGGTGGTGTGCCGGAGCCGACCAGGGTGGTATCGCCCTGGCGGAGCATCCATTGGAAGAGGTTGGTACCTGTGACAGGATCGACGTAGTAGGTACCGAGGGTATTGGGATGGAGGTAATATGAGTAGCTAAGATGGGTATTGGTCACGGGCGCAATGCATCGCCAGTTGGTCACTGAGGGGTCGTACATGCTGTCCCAGCAGCAATGGATGCCGCCACCGTAGGACTGCAAAGAATAGTAAGCAGCATTGGGAACGCTGTCATTTATATTTTCTGATGCCTGCCAGATCTGACGGCTGTCATCCTGCGTACCTTCCAGTCCAAAGAACCGGCCGCCATATTTTTTTGCCCAGTGGCCGAAGAAGGAGGGATAGGTCATGGGACTGCTGCCGAAATAGTCCCCAGGGGCCTGGCCTTCCAGGTCGACAAAGCTTCTTACATTAGCCATATTATGCTCATCACCGGCAGTCATTTCATAGCCCAGGTACCAGCCAAGAACTTCAACACCCATGCTGAGAGCGGCCATGTGCAGTGAGTTATTTCTGGGATGGAAGACCCTGATCAGGGTATCCATCAGGGCCTGGACGAACCAGGGGCGTACATCCTGGGTGCTTGCAATAATAGTCATCAGGATAGGGTAATGCCTGCCGTTGCCAAGTTGTACGCCTCCGTCCCAGCCATGCTGCAGCCAGTAATGCGGGCCCCAGACTGTCAACTGGTTTGTATCTGGTGGGGTTTTGACTTCGCCTTTTCCCGGCATGGTAAGGATCCATGGTCTCGAGGCCGTATCGGCATTGCCTGCCGTAAAATAATTCCGGGGACGACTGATACGGATGATGAATTTTTGGCCGCTGCAACCGTCCATGCCCTGGTTGGGAGGAAAGCAGTGATAATTGATCGTCGTGTCATAGGTGATGAAGTCGTGGGTTTCGGATTGGGCGGATGAGAAGAAGGAAAGAAGGAGGAAGATGCACAATGGGAGAGCGCTTCTTCCCCAAAGGGAAAGGCGTAAAGACATAGTCATGATGATAGATTTAATGGTTTGGACTTATAAGATAGGTTAAACCGTGGGTTGGATCGCGTCCGGTTTGCCGGTGTGCAGGATAAGTTCACCAGCGTGCAGAAATCGCCGATAACTGTGCGAATGAGGGTTGTTGATCATGTGCAATGATCAGTGAAGTTCGAAATAAACAGTAAATTGGCGAATGCGGTACTATTTGCTGTTATTGACAGCGCTTATTTTATTCACGGGGGTCTTTGCGCAGGAGTTCAGCTATACACAATATAATGTAAAGGACGGCCTGGCAGGCACCGTGGTATACGCTGCAGCGGAAGATAAGGAGGGGTTCCTGTGGTTTGGTACGGAGAGCGGCTTAAGCCGTTTCGACGGTACGCATTTCAGGAATTTTACCATGACGGATGGGCTGCCGGACAATGAGATCATAAAATTGTTCGTGGATTCCAGGAACAGGCTATGGATCGTGCCATTCCGAAATTCGATCTGTTATTATCAGCGAGGGCGACTGCATAACCAGGACAACGATCCTGTGCTGCACCGGTTATCCATTTCCTCTGAGATCACATCTGTGACAGAGGATAAGTATGGAAACATCTTTCTGACGGAGGGAGAAGCTGTACACATTATTGGCGCTGATCAGACGGTAAAGACGGTCAAAGAGGTGAATGGGAGCTACATCGAGATGCCCATTGGCGGTGGCTTGAGCCAGCAAGGACTGTTTACTTTTTTTTCGAGGTCCGATAACGGCCATTTTAAACAGTATCTGGTGGACAAACAAGGACCTGTGCTATTAGCAATCAAAAACTTTGTGGGGAGAAGCGTCAATCATACCTGGATCTCCCCTGGCCTGAATGTATTCCATAATGAGCATACCTTATGTTTCAACCCTGTATCCGGAGAAAAGTTTACTGTTACCCCTCCTCCCAATTTTAACAGCTTATCGGTGATGAGGGACAGTCTCTTTACTTTGAACACTGCCAATGGCGCATTCATGTACAGCCTGCAAAGCCGGGAACTGCAGGCTCATTTCCTGGAAGGACAATCCATCAATGCCTCTTTCCGTGACTCGGAGGGGAATTTCTGGTTTATGTCTGCCGGAGGAGGTGTTTTTAGAATAGGGTCATTGGCCTTTCGCAACTACATTTTCAGGGATATCAATAATCTGTCGGTGACCTGCATCCAGCGTGTCGGCGACTCTCTATACATCGGAACGGAGCACTCCTGTTTGTGGCGATCGGACCTTGCCTTACAGCATATCCGCCTTTTAAAAAAGGATTGGCATGACCATAACCTGAGAAGGATACTGGCTATTGTACCGCTGGATAAGAAGACGTTGCTGCTTGGCTCTGATGGGGGGCTTGTCACGCTGAATAGCCGTCGTTATGACTCGCTGTTGAGCTATATTGCTATAAAAACCCTTACGCCCCATAAGGGGACATTATTGGTCAGCTCGATGCATAACGTTGAACTTTTTGGCTACCCGGACCTGCAGAGACGGGGCTTTATCTGGAAAGGAAGATCTACATGCTCATATCTACAGGATAGTGTGTATTATATCGGTACCGTCAATGGGCTGTACAGTATCGCTGCCGGTGGAAAACCCTTTTTTTGGGGTGAAGCGTACCCTATTTTCAACAGCAGGATCGTGGCCATGGCGCGGTCGCCTGATGGAACGCTCTGGATCGCGACCAGCGGGCAGGGGGTTGCGGGTATCAGGAACGGTCGTCTGATATATTCGTTTACGACCCAGGACGGTCTTACCAACAATACCTGCAGAGCTATCTTTATTTCCGGCAGTGACATCTGGCTGGGGACGGATAAGGGGGTAAACCGGATACATGTGGAGGGCGGGCATTCCCGTATAACTACATTCGGCAAAGAAGACGGCTTGAGCTCGGACGTCGTCAATGCCATCTATGTCAATAAGGACGATGTATATGTAGGATCAGCCGGTGGATTGACACACTTCAACGTCAACCAGGCCGGCAGGGGCTCTTTTTGTAAGCTGCGTATTACTTCCATCCAGGCTGTCCGTCATACCTGGAACTTTGACACTTCCGGTGTGGTACTGCCGCACCGGGAAAGCTCTATAAGGGTGGATTTTACGGGTATATCATACCGGAGTACCGGAAATATTGTTTACAGGCACCGGTTAGTGGGATTGGATGCCAACTGGCAAACCTCCCGGGAAACATTCTTAAGCTACCCAACGCTGCCATCGGGAACGTATGAGCTGGAGATCATAGCTACCAACAAGTTTGGAGTGGAGAGCAACCCTGTCCGTATTGTATTTACCGTTGAAAAACTGCTATGGGAAAAGGAATGGTTTGTTTTCCTGGTGGGAATCCTTTTGACGGCGATAATATGGGGGCTGGTATGGTGGCGCATCCGGCATCTGAAGCGAAAAAATGCGGAGAAAATAAGCATCAATAACAGGATGGCGGAGCTGGAGCAGATGTCCCTGAAAGCGCAGATGAACCCTCATTTTATTTTCAACAGCCTGAACTCGATCCAGAAGTATGTGATGGAAAAAGATATCCTTGGCGCCAATAAGTTCATCACGGATTTTTCAAGGCTGATACGATTGACGCTGGAGATCACTTCCAGGTCAAGGATCAGCATCGATGAGGAGGTGCGATATATTTCTTATTACCTGGAATTAGAGAGGGTCCGGTTCGGTAATACCTTCCGCTATGAGATAACCATCGCTCCGGGCATTGACCGGCTGGCTTATTATATCCCTCCTATGATCCTGCAGCCGTATATCGAGAACAGCATACGACATGGACTGAGATACAGGGAGGATGACAAAGGTGTCATTCTTATCCGATGGACGGAAGACGAGGAGCATCTGATCTGTACCATTGAGGACAACGGGGTGGGCAGGAAGCAGGCTGCGCAATTTAAAAGTCTGTCACCCATCGAATACCAGTCGCGGGGCATGACGCTGACGGCGCGGCGGATGGAAATGATGAACCAGGGCCGGTCAGCGCCCATATCTATCCAGGTCGAGGACCTGGAGACGGAGGACCATCGGCCGGCTGGAACAAGGATAGTGCTTTATTTTCCTATACAGTATGTAAAACATTTAACTGTCGAACTATGATCAAAGCAGTTATCGTCGAAGACGAACCCAACAACGTCATTATCCTGGAGGGCATGTTACAGGATTTTTGTCCCAATGTATCCGTAGCAGGGACGGCGGGAAATGCCCATAAAGCGGAGGCGCTTATCCGTGAGACGAAGCCCGACCTGGTATTTATGGATGTGGAAATGCCCTATGGCAGCGGGTTCGATGTACTGGATAAATTGAAACCAGTGAGTTTCGAAGTGATCTTTATCACTGCCTTCAATGACTACACGTTGAAAGCATTTCGATACAGTGCGCTGGATTATTTGCTGAAGCCGATCAATATCGCTGAGCTGCAGGAAGCTGTCAGCAGGGTCGAGCGGAATATGCAGCTGAAAAATATCGGTCAGCGGCTGGATGGTTTTTTAGACAATATGAAAAAGCTGTCTTCCGACATGGCTAAAATAGGGCTGCCGGGAAAAAACGGCATTGTCTTCGTGCCTGTGGCCGAAATTGTACGTATTGAAGCCAACCGCGGTTATACCCATATATTCATAAAGGACAAAAGCAAGATCACATCGTCCAAGAATATTTCCGAATATGAGGCGCTGCTGCCGGCTCACAAATTTTACCGGGTCCATCATTCGCATCTCATCAACCTGGCTTATATCAACGGATATCAGCGAGGGAGGGGCGGGTATATAGAAATGGAGGACGGGGCTGTCATAGAAGTTGCCGTCAGACGAAAGGAGGAGCTGATGGTCCGGCTGGGGCTTTCGGGCAGCGATTAGCATAGCCGGGATGTACCATGGCGGCCGGACTACCTGACTGGCACTACCAGATGCTGACCCTTAGACTGTCCGCCCGGTACATTTTATCTCCGGCTTTTATCCCGAACGCCTCATAGAATTCGGGGATATTGACCATGGGGCCATTGACCCTTTCCCGGGCAGGAGCGTGTACATCTGTGAGCAGCTGGGTGACCAATATTTCTTTCCTTTCCTGGTACATCCAACCATAGGCATATCCAAGAAAATAGCGTTGCAAGGGTGTCAGACCGCCGATGCTTTGGTTGTTTTTATATGTGTCGGTTTTTTTGAATGCATCCAGTCCCAGGAGAAGACCGCCCAGGTCGGCAATATTTTCACCCTGGGTAGCTTCGCCGTTGACATGCAGTGTATCCACGGGGCTGAATTCGGAGAATTGTTTTATGATGCGGGCAGCCCGTTGCTTGAACTGTGTTTCATCGGCCGGCTGCCACCAGTTGTGCAAATTGCCTTTTTCATCGTATTGCCGTCCCTCGTCATCAAAGCCATGTGTTATCTCATGACCGATGGTGGAGGCTGCGGCATATCCATAGACGAAAGCATCGTCAAGCTCTTCATCCTTTTTGCCGGGCACGATGAATATGCCGGCGGGCAGGACGATCTCGTTGTTGCTGGGATTATAATAAGCGTTGTAGGTCTGGGGCGACATGTCCCATTCGGTCCTGTCGACGGGTTTGCCCAGCTTATGTATCCTATAGTCATACCACCATTCGGAGGCTCTTTGCATATTAAGTACAAAGGGGCCACGGTCGATGTTCAAGGCGCTGAAGTCTTTCCATTTATCAGGGTATCCCACCTTTTTTGTGATACGGGACAGTTTGCCAAGGGCTTTTTGTTTGGTGCTGTCGCTCATCCAGCCGAGCTTTTCTATTCTTCCCTTATAGGCGCTGCGAATCGCCTCCACCATGTCATTGTAACGCTGTTTGGCTTTTTCTGAAAAGTATTCTTTTACGAATAACTGACCCAGCGCTTCACCCATGGCGCCTTCTTCTGCGTCCAATACCCTTTTCCAGCGCGGCCGGTGCTCACTGGCTCCTGTGAGGGTTTTGCAGTATTCGAAATAGTCGGCGAAGGTCTTTTGATCCAGGAAAGGAGCGGAGGCCATCACGAGGTGTGCCCGGAGATAACTTTTCCAGTCTTCGACGGGCGTTTTTGTCAGCTCGTTATTCAGGGCGGTATAAAATTCAGGCTGGCGAATGATCAGGGAGTCGACAAGTCCGATGTCGGACCTTTTTAACCAGTCGTTCCAGTCAATGGAGGGAGAAAGTTTTCGGAGGGATAGCCGGGTGATCTTGTTATAATTCTTTACAGGATCGCGAAGGTCTTCCAGCTTACGGGAAGCTTTTGCTAACCGGGTCTCCAATTGGAAGACGGCTGCTGCCGTTGTTTTTGCATGGGCGCTGTCGCTTCCCAATTCCTGGAAGATCCGGAAAAGATAGTTGTTGTAGGCATTGCGCACCTGGGTAGGCTTCTCTGCTGTATTGAAATAAAAGTCCCTGTTGGGCATGCCCAGTCCTCCCTGTGACAACTGGAGGATCATCTTTTCGCTGTTCTTATCGTCCTGACCCACTCCTCCTGCGAAGAGAACGTCGGAGCCTTTTTTATGCAGGGAGGCCGATACACGGAGCAGATCGGCTGTAGTGTGGATGTTATCGATGTCCTGAAGGTCTTTTTGTAAAGGCGCCAATCCTTGTCTGTCGATGCCTGCGGAATCCATGCCGCTGTACCAGAGGTCGCCTATCTGTTGTGTTACACTACCCCAGGAAGCTTTTGCGATGGATGCATCTTCACTGATCTTACGGAGCCGCCCGTAAATATCCTGCTGCACCAGCTGTCCGATGCCCCAGGCGCTTTCTTCGGGAGGAATGGGAGCAGCCTTGATCCATGCTCCATTGGCATAGGAAAAAAAGTCGGTAGCGGCGCGCATGGTAGTATCGAGGTTTTGCGCGAGAAAATCCGGAGCGGACTTTTTCTGACCGGCAGATCCGCAAGCCGTCAGTAATAAAAGGATGGCTATCGGCAAGCAATAATTTTTTCTCATAGTTTTGAATGGTTGGAAGGTAAAGTTAGTATTTAGCGGGAGATGGCGCCTACGGGTGGGTGGGTAAAAAAAGGAGGCTAACCCGGGAGGGGTTTATTTACAGCAATCTTTTTTGCGGATAAAGATGGCTTTTATTATCCGGAATAGAATTCCGCCGATGGTCCCTACGGTAGACATACTACAAAGGTAGCGATTAAACAGGGCAATAAAGAGGAATTAACATTAAATTTGCGGCCTTAGAATATGATGAATACACCCAAGAAAACGATCATTGTCACTGCGGCGACGGCGGCCAAGGGAAAGAGCACTTTTTCCACGGGCATCCTGTTAAATTTTTCCAATAGCAAGAAGGGCGGTATGGCTGTCGAGCTGCTGATGGTAATGGATAAGAAAGAAGGCAGGACTTTTCAGCGTATAACTTTAACGGGCACGAATTATCTGCCTTATTTAAACGGTCTTTCTCCGGCGGTGTCGGCGGTGATAAAGAAGCTGGGAGATACGGCATTGGTGGATCATCTTGTACGACGTGGTTTTGCCTGGTTAAAAGATGCTGAGAAGCCATTCGAGCACATGGACGAACGGCATTTCCCTTTGCTGCATGAATATGTCAGCGGTGTTTTGCAGGAGCTGAAGCCACTGGCGCCTGCCATCGAACGGTTGTTCTATCTGCCTGAGGGCGTGGCTTTTGCCAATCATACTGTGCGTCCTGCCGCGATCAGCTCCTTTACTCCTTCTCTGCAATTCAAGGTAGCAAAAGAGGAGGGACGTATTGGGATGCAATGCGCTGTCACCATCAACCATAATTCTTTTCCCCTGGAAGATTTTTTACAAGTGCCTTTTTTTCTGAAGAGCGGTAACGAGTTCTTTTTATTGAAGAAGGAAGATGAGGAGGTGTTGAAAAAGCTTAAGGAGGAATGGCAAATGGCGCCTGAGCTGGGGCAGCCGCGTTATTTAGAGAAGGTGGTCAGGCCGCTGGCGGAGAAGTACCCGGTGGACATGGAGGCTGTGATCCGGACGGAAGTGGTGGATATGCTCCCTCAGGGCAGGGTATATGTGAGTGAGCTGAATGAGAATTTTTTACTGATCAAGCCGAAGTGGCTTTACTCGGACCAGGAGATAGAAGGGGAATATGAGCCGGAGGCGAGGATCGAAGAGGATGATAAAATATTTATAGTGATACGGAGGCGTGAGGATGAGGACGTATTGTCGGAAGCCCTAAGGGATCTGCATCCGAAATTCGCAGGGCAGGGCAATGGATATTTTTATCTCAACTTCAAGGAGGCATTGGAAAAAAACTGGTTCCTGCGATTCTACCAGAAGATGATGCAGCTGGATATTCCTGTTCTTGGCATGAATAAGCTCCGGAAGTTCAAGTACAACACAAATGTACCCAAGCTGGAGCTGACCGCCGGAAAAGGTATCGACTGGTTCGACCTCACCATACGGGTGACCTATGGCGACCAGGTGGTGCCGCTGCACGAACTAAGAAAGGCGATATTGGGGCGACAGGATTTTATCCTGCTGGCGGATGGCAGCCTGGGTATGCTGCCAAAGGAGTGGATACAACAATATGGCCTGCTGATGAAGATGGGACAGATGAAGGAAGGGACGTTGAAGCTGCCTCAGGTCCATTGGGGGCTGTTGGAAGGGAATTTGTCTGTGGAGGATGGGCTGCGTCAGGAACTCGAGCTAAAGAAACAAAGGTTGTTGGGTATTGGTGATGTAAAGGAGCGTGTTTTACCGGCGGGAATACAAGCCCGCCTCAGGGATTATCAGCAGGCGGGTTTTTTCTGGATGTGTCTTCTTGATGAAATGGGCTGGGGTGGCTGCCTGGCGGATGACATGGGATTGGGTAAAACTTTACAGACGATCACTTTTTTACAATACCTGGTGGATCAATACCCGGATGAAACCCATCTCGTGGTATGTCCTACCTCGCTGTTGTACAATTGGGAAGGAGAGCTGAAAAAGTTTGCACCGGGGCTCGACTGGCATATCCATTATGGAGCCGACAGGGTCCTGGATGAAGATACTTTCAACCGTGCGCATGTCATCATCACGAGCTATGGGATGGTGCGTAACGATATTCAGCATTTTTCTTCCCGGCACTTCGGGTATGTCATACTGGATGAGAGCCAGGCTATCAAGAATCCTGCCTCGCAGGTGCGTAAGGCTGTGCAACAACTGACCTCCCGCAACCGGCTGGCTCTTAGCGGCACACCCGTGCAGAACAATACCTTCGACCTGTATGCGCAAATGGACTTCCTGAATCCGGGGATGTTGGGCAGCCAGGATTTTTTCAGGATGGAATTTGCGACGCCCATCGATAAGAATGGAGATAAAGAGGCTGCATCCAAATTGCGTAAGCTGGTGTATCCCTTTATCCTTCGAAGGACCAAGGAGCAGGTGGCCGGCGACCTTCCCGATAAGACTGAGATGATCCTTTGGTGCGAGATGGGGACGGAGCAACGGAAGATCTATGACAGCTTCAAGGACCACTACCGGCAAAGCATATTGGAACATATAGCGGAAGACGGCGTAGGGCGCAGCAGCATCTATATCCTGGAAGGTCTTACCAAGCTTCGCCAGATCTGCGATAGTCCTGCGATCCTCCGGGAGCAGGAGCCTTATCCGAACGCCAGCGCCAAACTGGATGAGCTGATCAGGGAGATAGAAGAGAATACTGGTCATCACAAGGCTTTGGTGTTTTCCCAATTTACTTCCATGCTGGAGCTGATAAGGGGCGCTTTGTCGGAGCGCGGTATTCCACACCTGTACCTGGATGGGAGTGTTCCGGCGGAGGAGCGGAAGCGGTCCGTTCAGCGGTTCCAGGAAGAAGAGGATACGCGGGTGTTCCTTATCAGTCTGAAAGCCGGTGGGGTAGGCCTTACTCTGACGGCCGCGGATTATGTTTATCTCGTGGATCCCTGGTGGAATCCTGCGGCTGAGCAACAGGCTATCGACAGGAGCCACCGGATCGGACAGGTGAAGAAGGTCTTTGCCTACCGGATGATCTGTAAGGATACGGTAGAGGAAAAGATATTGCAGCTGCAGGAGAAGAAGCGGCAGCTGACGGCGGACCTGGTAGGGGATGAGGGAGGGTTTGTAAAACAGCTGACGCAGGAAGATGTGGCGTATTTGTTTAGTTAGCCGGCGACCAGCTCGATCCCCTCATCCGTCAGCTTTATTTTCCTCTCTTTGTAGAGTCTTCCCGTCGTCATTTTGAATGTTTTCTTGCTCATGCCGAAGAAGGTATAGATCTCTTCCGGATCGGACTTGTCATGATAAGGGAGACGTCCTTTGTTCTCTTTCAACAGGCGGAGGACCTTTTCGGCGGCATCTTCCACCCGCTCGTAGCCGGGCTTGCCGGCGACCACATCGATCTGACTTTCTCCGGAGGGGGACTTTTCGGCGGGGAGGATATTTTTTATAAATCCTTTGAATTTATCGCCCACGCGTATCTCCCGGAAGACTTCATTGAAGTGGAGGACGCCTGTATGTTTGTTGTTGATGATCACGACATAGCCGATGTCGGTGCGTCGCAGGACGGTGAGGTCGACGATGTCTTTCTCCTGTACGGTGAGGTGCTCATTGCTGAGATAGGAGTCCGTTTTTTCCGAGGCTGCCAGCCGGCCTGTCTGTTCATCCAGGTAGATCTTTACAAGGTAGTCGCCGCCTTTGCGCATGCCGCTGAGCTGTCTCGATTTGGGAACAAAAAGGTCTTTCATCAGACCCCAGTCGAGAAAGGCTCCCTGGGGAGTGGTGCTGACGACCCGCAGCAGAACGATATCACCCAGGATACCCTTTGGGTGCTGTGTGGTGGCGATCAACCTGTCCTCGCCGTCGTGGTAGAGGAAGACTTTTAGTTTATCTCCTATCCTGGCTCCTTTTGGGGCGAATCTTTTGGGTAATAGTATGCCTTCCTTTCCATCATCCAGGATGAGGCCGAAAGACAGCTCTTTTTTTACGGTCAATGTATTGTATTCTCCGACGTGAATCATGGTGTAAAGCTACGACAAATGGCTCTTTGAGGAAAGTTCCGTAGTTTCACGTCCTTATGACCTATTCATCTATGTACCGTCGATATGGTAAACTGGCGTTTTTGCTTATGCTGGCAGGCGGTTGGCATTGCAAGGGCAAGGGACGGGAGATACGAGTGGATTCGGCCAACGTGGCGGACATCGATAGCATGCATGGGAGAGGGGGGCAGGGCACCATGAAGCCTGTGGCGACTACATTGCCGGATGGAACCTTCGTGTTGATGGACCCTCGTACTGTTATCCGCCCCTCGGAAGGATTTGGCAAAAGCAACCGGGACATACAGCTGGATGGTGAAGCTATGCTGATCGTTCGCAGCAATGCGGGGAAGCCCTTTGTCATACATACCCGTAACCTGGTGATCCAGGTGCTGGGTACCCGTCTGCATGTAGATGCTTTTGCCTCCAGTCCCGGCGAAGAGGTCGATCTGCTGGAAGGCAGGCTCAAAGTGACCAAGTCCTATCACTCTTCTACCGACAATGAGCCGGAAACTCTTCAGGCAGGGGAAATGGTGATGATCAACCGGGATATCGACCTCATGGAAAAGGAGACGCTCAATCCTGATGAGCGCAAGGCTGTGGAAAAGAAGTTCCCATTGCCTGATACGATAGCTCCACGTAGCAGTAGGAGGAGTTTGTAAGGGTCGGGGGAATGGGCTAACTTGCAATATGCTTCCAGTCGTGTCATACCAGATAGCCGACAGTATCGACGTCAAATCATTCAAAGCTGTATACAATGAGGGGATCCATCATTTCGATGCCGATGAGCTGTTCTATAAAACGGGGTCTGAATCCTATGTTTATGTATTTAAATATGGAGTGGTCTGCTTTCTGAATACGGATGCGCCAGCCTGTAAGGACTTCTTTGAAAAGATCGCCCCTTACTGTAAGAATCCATTCGACCAGCCTTTGAGTGAAGAATTCCAGGTAGAGACCAATGCCCGGGAAAACAGATTTGGCTATAATAAGATAGAGATCGTCAACGCGGATACGGAAATATTACGTCTGATCATGCTGAATGTCAGCCAGTCAGTAGCGTTGGACTACTTCCTGGACCAGACTAACTTACTGCTGGAAGAGACCAACTCGCAAACCTCTCTCCTGGAAAAAAAAGGCAAGCTTGCCATATCAGGGAAAAACCTGAAGATGTACATCGGGAGAACCCTCAATCTCAAAAACCGGATTTCGGAAAACCTCTATATATTCGACTCGCCACCTGAGACATGGGAGGATGAGAACCTCAACCGGATCGATCTTGGTCTGAAAAGGACTTTTGATCTCCAGGAACGATTCAGGGATATCAAGGAGGGATTAGAGATCATCAGGGAAAACCTGGAGCTTTTCAAGGATTTGTTGCAGTACCGTAACAGTACTGTCCTGGAATGGATCATTATTATACTCGTATCGGCGGAAGTCGTCAATATTATTGTCGATAAATTCCTGAAACTGTAACAGGGGCAGATGGATATAACGCTCAACGTTAGCCAAGGATTGAAGCGCTATACGCCAAAGGGCAAATTTGGGTGCTATTAAAATATTTACCCATAGACAGGAGTTTTTATATCTGAATCATCTTCCCTTTGCGTACAAAAAAAAGACATCGCGCTGCATGAACGATATTATATATTGTAAATTATAATGTGTTTTTAATTTTTTGATTTTCAGGGTTTTGTGAGTATTGCCTCCGGCCAAGGAGGCAATATTTTTTATACTATCCGAATATAAATTGCATTTCGCTCTCTCAAATTTTTTCTTTGACAGGTAATTTTTACATCAAAACAAATTGCCTGTTTATGAAAAGAAAGCGATTGCAATGGGCCGCCATATGCATTTTTTTACTGCTTGGGCTCATCTCTGCCCGGGCGCAGGACCGGACGATCACGGGGACTGTCAGCGATGAAAAGGGTGGGGCGCTCAGCGGCGCCACTGTCAAAATAAGAGGGGCGAATAAAGGTGTCAGCACGGATGCTGCTGGTCATTTTTCCCTGCCGGTGCAGGGTAAAGTATCTTCCCTGGAAGTATCCTACGTCGGATATGGAACCTTACAGGTATCTATTGGGAATGGGCAGCCGCTGCAGATCACGCTGCAGCAGACGAAGAGCAGCCTGGACGAAGTGGTTGTAGTGGGTTATGGAACGCAGAAACGAAAGGATGTAACGGGTTCTGTCTCCAGTGTAAAGGGCAGCGTTATCAAAAATCAGCCGGTGACTAATGTGACCGAGGCCTTGCAGGGCCGGGCTGCCGGTGTGGAGGTGATAAAGAATTCGGGTGAGCCGGGGGCGGCGCCTTCGATCATCATACGGGGGCTATCTTCCCTGCATCAACCGGCGCCGCTGTATATCGTGGATGGGGTCCGGGTGCCGGGGGATAACATCAATATCCAGGATATTGCCACTATCGATATCCTCAAGGATGCAAGCGCGGCGGCTATATATGGGTCTGCTGCTGCCGGCGGGGTCATCATCATCACCACGAAGAAGGGGGCAGGCGCTAAGCCGTCCATCAATTTCAATGCGCGTTATGGTATCACAAAACCGAAGCTGGTAAAACTGCTGGACAAGGATGGTTTTATCAAGCTGTACAATATTACGCACCCTACCTTTTTTGCCGGCGCGACCCACCTGGATACGCTGGCCAATACGGATTGGGTAAAGGAGCTGTACAGCGACGCTTACGAGCAGAATTACAATCTTTCCGTTGCCGGCGCTTCCCCTGTGGTGAATTATCTTTTTTCGGGTTTTTACAATGCCCAGAAAGGGATCTATATCAAGAACTACTCCAATATAGCCGGTGCGCGTGTCAATACGGATTACAAGCTGGCGGATTTCATCAAGATAGGGGAGCAGCTGGCGATATCGCAAAGGCGGACGGCTCCGCTGGTGGGTACGGAAGCACAGCTGCACAATGCGCCTTTCCGCACGCAACCTATCATACCTGTCAAGCTGAAGGATGGGCGCTGGGGTGTGGTGCCTGCGGGATATAACGGCCTGGCTTTTGGCGGCCCCAACCCTATAGGATCCGCGGAATCCGCCAATGCGCAGAACTACCGGAATAACCTGCAGGGTAACGTCTATGCAGAAGTGAAACTGCCGCTGCATCTGTCCTTCCGCGCCAATTTCGGGTATTCCTATTACCTGGAGACACAGGATTATTTCCAGAACTCTTTTAATTTCGGGAGTGTTACCAATACGAACAATTCTCTCAACAAGTATTATATCGAGAGCACGCAGCTGCTGAGCAACTATGTGCTGACCTATGACCAGCATTTCGGCAAGCATGCCATCAATGCGGTGGCGGGTTACGAGCAGATCAGGAATACCTTCAATACGGTGAATGCGCTGGAGACGTCGGTCGGTAAGGATAATTACTCTTTTATCCAGACCTCGCAAACGTCCATTACGGCCGGCGGGTACTACGACAACAACGGGCTCATCAAGTCTTTGTTCGGCAAGCTGTATTATAATTACGACAACCGGTACTATGTATCCGGCACCATCCGGCAGGATGCCAATTTCACGGTATTCGGTCCTAACAAGCAGCGGGGTGTTTTTGGTGCGGCCAGCGTGGGCTGGACCATCAGCGATGAGTCCTTTTTTAAGGGGGCGAAGGATGTGGTGGGGCTTTTGAAACTGAGGGGCAGCTATGGCGCATTGGGCAACAGCGCTATGAATGCCTATACCTATGCGGCTACCTACAGCAAGTTCTTAGGTTCTTCGGGGCTGGGCTCCCTTGCGGGCGCGAACTTCGCCCCGGGCGCTCCGCTGCTGATAGGGAATGCCATCAATTCCATTCCGAATCCCAATCTGCACTGGGAAACGGTGTATGAGACGAACATCGGCCTGGATGGAGAAGCCCTGAACGGCAGGCTGTATTTCACGGTGGACTGGTACAATAAGAAAACCAAGGATGTGCTCTATGCACTGCCTTTGTCATTGAGCTCGGGCTTTACATCGCCTTATTTTACGAATATCGGGGAGATCAACAGCAAGGGTGTCGATGTGCTGCTGGGATACCGGAGCAGGGCGGGAGCCCTGGGATATGATGTAAGCGTCAACGCGGGCTTTAATAAGAATAAGGTGGTGGATCTGGATGGTATCACGGAAGACGCCTTGTTTGACGGCTACAACTATTACAACAACGGTAATTCGGGCTATGGCGTCATGGCCAACCAGACATTGACGATCACGAAGGCTGGCTTGCCCTTCGGCAGCTTCTATGGCTATGAAGCGCAAGGTCTGTTCAAGACGGATGCGGAAGCGGCCGCCAGCGCCCAACCGAATGCCCATGCGGGAGACCTGAAGTTTGCTCATGATCCCAAGAACGGCACGACATTGAGCACGGCAGACAGACGGGTGATAGGCAATCCAAACCCCAAGCTAGTGTATGGGCTTAACATTCATCTTGATTATAAGAGTTTCGATGTTGCTTTATTGTTCAATGGAGTGGCGGGTGTGCAGCTTTTCAATGGTGTGAAAGCATATGAGCAATATCCTTTTGCCGACGGCAATACCACGAACAAGGTGTTCGGCGACTCCTATTTCGGGGGTAATGGGCTGACCTCCCAGCCTCGTCTGGGTGTAGTGAACCCCGACGGCAGCTTCAACCTCGACCCGAATAAGAACTATACTTCGGTCAACAGCTATTTTGTGGAGAGCGGCAGCTATCTGAAGCTAAAGAATGTACAGGTGGGCTACACTTTCTCCGGCGGTATATTGAATAAGATCGCTGTCAGGAATGCCCGGCTGTTTGTGATGGCCAACAACCTGTTCACCATTACGCATTATTCCGGCAGGGATCCGGAGATCGGCAGTGCCTTTTCACAGGCGGCGATGTCGGGATTTGTCGGCACGTCGGTGGGGGTAACGACCCGTGGACTGGATGCTGTGTCGCAGTATCCGCAGACGCGCATTTATTCTGCCGGTGTAGACTTCAATTTTTAAAATTTATTACAATGATCAAACGAATATATTTTCCTGTTGTGCTTACGCTGCTGATAATGGCCGGTTGCACCAAGGACCCTTCCCTGGTAGCGCCTACGAATCAATATTCAACCGGCAACTATCCTGCAAGCCTGGATGATCTGAACAGTGTCCTGGCCACCTGCTATTCCAATTTGCGGGACCCTAATCTGTATGGTTTTAACCTGTTGCCGAAGGCCCTTGCCAACTGTACGCATACGGCCAATTCCATCTGGGATGGCGACGGCTTCTGGAACGAGATGGCGTCTACCAATATGTCGATACAGAACTCCTACGTGCTGGGCGCCTGGCAGTCCTTTTACGCAGGTGTAAAGAACTGTAATACCCTGATGTCTGCCGCCGACTTCTATGCAAAGAACTTTGCCAGGCCGGGCGAGCAGCAGGCCATCGACCAGGCACGGGGACAAGCTTTCTTTCTCCGGGCCTTCTATTATTTCCAGCTGGAGTGCTATTTCGGGCAAAGCTATATGACCTCCGGCAGCGGCGGGGACAAGATGGGGGTACCCATTTTTGACAAAGTGCCTACGGGGCTGGACAGCACGCAGAAACCGCGCAGCACTGTAAAACAGGTGTGGACGTTCATAGAGAGCGATCTGCAGCAGGCGGCGACGCTGCTGAAAGGTACCGTCTGGTCAGGGAACGATAAGGGCCGTGCCAGTGAATGGGCTGCCAAGGCCTTGCTGGGAAAAGCCTATGTCTTTACCCAGGACTGGGCGAATGCAAAAGCCACGCTGCAGGATGTCATTACCCATAGCGGTAAGTCGCTGATGCCTTATGATAAGTACAGGGATGCTTTTATCGGGATCTCTGCCAATGAATTCAATGAAGAGTCTTTGTTTGAATTAAATATTGATCTTGATGCAAAGGGCAATTATGGGGTATATGGCGATGCGCCGAATGCTACGTCCATCAATGGGCTGATATGGTGTCCATGGGCGCTGGGTTACGATGGTACGGAGGGCAGCTCGATCCCGCTGGGGTATGGCAACGAGGTCATGCATGATAAGAATGTCTTACGGTTTGGATATTCCATCGGCAGCTACGGCCTGGTGCATAATCCGAACTACGATGCCAGCTATAAGCCGGATAAGGAGGGTTATATTTCGGATAAGTGGCCTGAGCAGGTCATGGACCCCGCCTATAAGACACAGGCTTTACAGGTGAGGGCGAATAAAACGGCGGACCCCCGGCTATATGTCAATGGCCTGCAACCCTGGATAGATTCGGTGATCTTCCAGGACCCTGTGTGGCAGCGTGTATCCCGCCCCAATTTTTATGCTAACCAGTCCGACAAATATGGGTTCAGCATTCGCAAGTATTCACCTGTCTTCAACAGTGTGAACAATGTGAAGGGGGGACAGGCGGATGGCGCCAACATCTATTTCCTGCGCCTGGCGGATGTATACCTTCTGTATGCGGAAGCCTGTGCGGCCAGTAGCGATAATGCAAATGCGCTGGAGTATTTGAACAAGGTGAAACGCAGGGCCTATGGGTATCCTGTGGACCAGGCTTCGCCGGTGGATTATGCAAGCCTGACGGCTATGACGAGCGCGGCGAATGCGGTGTATCCCGACCCTGTGCTGGGCAACAATCCCCTGTACTATGAACGCTGGGCGGAACTGTTCAACGAAGGTCATTGGTGGTTTGATATCTGCCGTTGGAAACTGGGCGCGTCTGAAGCGGCTTATTATCAGACGGCGCTGAATGTACATACGGGTGCGCTCAGCTTCCCGGATAAGACATATTCCTGGCCTATTCCACAGAATGAGATCAATTCGAATAATAAAATTACGGGGCAGCAGAATCCAGGGTACCAGTGATCTTTTGATCCTTGCGTCACGAATCGGGCTGACAGGCCTGAACCATTCAAACAAAAGGCGGCGGGAGAGATCCTGCCGCTTTTAAAACATTATTTACTTTTTGACTTATGCTTATGATCCGTAAGAGTGCTGTTGCGCTATTTTTAATTGTGTTTATTTTACATGATGCCGGTGCCTTTGCCCAACGAGTGGAATCTGTTGTCCTGAGTAAGACGAAGCTATCGTTTATGCTTGACGGAGAGGGCATGCCGGTGTATGCGTTGTCCTTTGCCGGCAAGGATGTCATCAGGCCTTCCAGGATGGGGTTCAGGCTGGATAAAGACAGCGGTTTTTACAAGGATTTTCAATGGCTGGGTACGGAGAGGACTACGGTCGATACAGTCTGGCAGCCTGTCTGGGGAGAGGTGAGCCATATCCGCGATCATCATGTGCAACTGACGGTCCATCTGCGGCAGCGGATGGCGCCCTATCGCAGGCTGGATATTGTTTTTCGGGTTTTTGAGGATGGAGTGGGTTTCCGGTATGTATTCCCCCGCGAGTCGGGGCTGGGCTATTTTGTCGTCACAGATGAGATGACGCAGTTTGCGCTGGCGGGTGATCATAAGACATTTTGGATACCGGGGGATTATGACACCAATGAATATCCATATACGACGTCGAAGGTGAGTGAGATCGACAACAGGGAAATGGTGGAAAAGTCCACGGATATCGCTGTGCGGGTCGCCCCTGACAGGTATGCTGTACAGACGCCGTTGATGATGAAAAGTGCGGATGGGCTGTATATCAATATCCACGAAGCGGCGCTGGTGAACTATCCTGCCATGCAATTGCATGTGGACAAGCCGTCTCTTACGCTCACGGCGGCGCTGGTGCCGGATGCTGTGGGGAATAAGGCTTACCTGCATGCACCTTTTGCCACTCCCTGGCGGACGGTGATGGTCAGCGATAAGGCGGCGGATATCCTTACCAGTAAAATTATTTTAAACCTGAACGAGCCGTCGAAGATCGGTGATCCCAGCTGGATACATCCTATGAAATTCGTGGGTGTATGGTGGGAGATGCAGACGGGGAAGGCCACCTGGAGCTATTCTGATTATGCGGACAGCCTGTCGGTATGGGGCGGGCTTATTCCCAGCGGTAAACATGGGGCTAATACGGGAAATGTAAAGAAGTATATCGATTTTGCCGCGGCGAACAATATCGAGGGAGTGCTGGTGGAAGGCTGGAATGTGGGCTGGGAAGACTGGTTTGGCAACTGGAAAGAGGATGTATTCGATTTTGTAACACCTTACCCGGATTTTTCTGTAAAAGAATTGACGGCTTATGCGGCTGCAAAGGGCATAAAGCTGATCATGCATAACGAGACATCCGGTGCTGCCACGAATTATGAGCGGTGGATGGATACTGCATTCAGGTATATGCGGTCTTATGGGTATACCTCTGTAAAGACGGGGTATGTGGGGCGTATCATTCCCCGGGGGGAGCATCATGACGGGCAGTGGATGATCAATCATTATAACCGGGTGGCTGAGAAGGCGGCTGATTATCATGTGATGCTGGATGCGCATGAGCCTGTGCGCCCTACGGGGTTGCAGCGTACCTATCCCAACTGGCTGGCGTGCGAGGCTGCCAGGGGTAATGAATACAATGCTTTTAGCGTTGGCAGCGATCCGGAGCATGAGACCATTCTTCCTTTTACCCGGCTTATAGGGGGGCCGATGGATTATACGCCGGGGATATTCAAGCTAAGGAATTATACGGCTGTACCGGGGAGGCAGATGCATACGACGCTGGCCAAGCAGCTGGCGTTGTATGTGACATTGTACAGCCCCCTGCAGATGGCGGCTGATCTGCCGGAGAATTATGAGGCGCACAGTGATGCCTTTCAGTTTATCAGGGATGTGCCGGTGGATTGGGATGATACAAAGATATTAGAGGCCGAGCCGGGGGATTATCTCACTATTGCCCGTAAGGAGAAAGGGAAGGGGAATTGGTATATCGGGGCTATTACGGATGAGCATAGTCGTGTGGCGAATTTGTCTTTTGATTTTTTGGTCCCGGGGAAGAGGTACCAGGCTGTTATTTATAAGGATGCGCCGGATGCTGACTGGAAAGAGAAGCCGGAGGCGTATGTGATCGAGAAAGTGATGGTGGATCAGCGGTCGCGGTTGTCCGTGCGGCTGGCGGCCGGGGGTGGGGCGGCGGTGAGTGTGGTGGAAATTAAATAGTTGACTTACTTAAAGAGTCTTTATCTCCATGATCCGTTGTTCGAATTCTTCGTTCGGGACAACGGATCTGTTTTTGATCCTGGTCTTGTAGGTATTGATGGTATTGACGGAGTATTCGAGGATGCGGGCTATCTTCTCATTGTCATGTATGCCCATTCTTATCAGGGCGAATATCCGCAGATCTGTATTGAGGAATTCGTGGTCTTTCAGCTGTACTCTGTCCTCTTCTTTGAATAGGGCGTTGTACCCTTGTATAAAGTCGGGGAAGAGCTTGAGAAAGATCTTGTCGAAATTTTGGAGCAGCTCTTCTTTTTCCTTTTTCAGGTTGGTACTATTGACGAGGGTAATGAGGTCGTCCCATTTACGATAGGCTATCTTTTGTTCGAGGGATTTTTTGAACTTTTCAATTTTTGCAAAGAATTCGGAATCGGCGTTGAAGAAGTAGCCGATGTATTCTTCCTTGATCTTACCCTCTTCCGACAGTTTGTTGTTGGCTTCCACCAGCCGCTCGCCTTCGGCCTGTAATTTTTCGTGGGCTTCGGTGATCTTTTTCTGGGCTGCTTTCAGCTTACCTACCTGCCGGAATATAATGACGGCCAGGGTGATGACGATCAGCAGCAGGAGGGTGGTGATGACGGAATAGGTGATGAGGGTTCTTTTTTGTGCTTCTACCCGGCTGATCTTTTCGCCTTCTATGAGGGGGAGGATGGCGCTGACCTGTACTTTTCTTTGCCGGGCGCCGTAGAAGCTGGCGTCCCGGATGGCGGCTTCGATATAGGATGAGGCATTTTTTACGTCGCCCTGTTTATAAAGCAGCTGCGCCAGGTTGAAGATGGCGGCTGTTTCCTTGGTGGATGACCGGATGTCTGCGATGGCGGCCCTGATCAGGAGCTGGATGGCTGTGTCGGTCCCCCCGTTGTAGATATAAATATCGCTGAGGGTGGAGGCGGTGATAGCGAGTTGATGATCAGTGAGATCGGGACGGTTTAGCAACTGCCGGAGCTCGGTCATGGCCATCTGCCGGCGGCCGGATTTTATTTCTTTTAATCCTTTATAGTAGGTGGAAAGAAATGAGCCGGAAGGGTATAGCTGCAGGGCGGAGTCCATGTACAGGTTGCCTTTGGCTGTATATACCGGTGTATTATAAGCGTCGTTGTCGAAGTCCCCCAGGTCGTAATAATAGCGTCCCATAAGGGCGTAATATTCTGCTTTCAGACTGTCGGGCGCTCCTTTTATATTTATTTTGCTGAGGGAGTCAAGGGTTTCTTTAAACAGACCGGAGGAGAGGAGGCAGAAGCCTACTTTAAGCCGGGCGTAGACGATGCGGGAGGGGTTGTTCAAATGAAGGGCTGTCTCCTGTAATTTCCGGGCGTAGTTGAAGGCGGAATCGTAGTTAAAGACCTTGTATTCTTCGTATAGCGGCTGATAACGGCGAAACAGCAGATCGAGATCCCCGGACCCGGATGCTGCCTGAAGGTCTTTTTTTAACAGCGTTATATTGTTGGATTTTTCGGCGTCGTAGCGGGGGCCGGCTTCGATGGCCTGGTTCAGGCTGCCCAGCGTGAGGGGCGAATTGTTCTGACAGCGGGCTGTCAAATATGTAAAGGATAAAGTCAGCAACAGTCCAGGTAGCAGTCGTTGGTACATGCTGCAAATGTAATAATTGCCCGCAATTGGATTTTTGGAAATGTGATCCAATGGAGGAGGGAATGGACAAAAAAAAGCCCAGATGGACATCCAGGCCGTTGCTAAAATCCAATATCCTATTAAAAGCCGTTATAGTATACGCAAAAGGTAGTCCAATAGATTTCCGCTTTAAATTTTTATTTTTCTACCCAAAAAAATGTGGAAAATGGGGCGTGACAGGGAAAGATGGGGAAGTTTTTCCTCATGGCATGATAAGGATCTTTTGTTCCGGGGTCAACATGGTCTTCTATGAAGTTTTTGCACAAAGGTTTCTTTTTTTAAAATAATTTCTTATCTTCATTTTAGTTAATACATCCGTGCTACTTTATCTATCTCACCACCTCTTTTATAGGAATACTGATTAATTAGCATTACGTTTTGTAGTGCCGGCCATGTTATATTTCACCGGCTTTATTTTCTGACCCAGCGAATATATCTATAATCTTTACCATCCCGGTCTATGGCTTCTGAAAATGTAAGGTTGTGACTTACAGGAGCGATAGCTATATCTTCCCGCCACTCATTATCCCATTTGCCATGCATGATTTTAAACCAGGTTGGTTTGTCATTTATACAAAACCGCACCATGAACGAAAGATAGCCGAGCAGCTTGAGAAAATGGATACCACTCCCTTTTTACCTATTGTTAAAAAGCTGCGTGTATGGTCCGACAGGCGTAAATACATCGATGTCCCCTTATTCCCTTCTTATGTTTTTGTCAACCTTACGAGCATCGAGACCTATTTTGACAGCCTTGGGCTGAAAGGGGTCTTTTATTATGTAAGGGATGGCGAGAAGATTGCGAGGCTCAGCGAGTCTGTGATCAATAACCTGAAGCTGATAGTCGGCAATTTTACATCGGAGATCGAAGTGTCTTCGGAATTTCTTCAGCCCGGGAATATCTTATATATCAAGGATGGCCCATTTACGGGATTCAGCTGTGAGGTCATACAGTATAGAGGTAAGCAAAAAATACTTGTTCGGATTGAGCTATTGCAAAGAAATATTCTTTTGGATATTCCTGTGGAATATTTAATGGGCGTTCCTGCGGAAGCTGACAATTAAAAATAACGTTCCTAATTTTTAAAACTTGTAACTATGCCAGTACAACCAACCTATCCGGGGGTTTATATTGAAGAACTGCCGAGTGGTGTGCGAACTATTACCGGGGTGGCTACTTCCATTACTGCTTTTATCGGAAGGACGCTGCGTGGGGAGTCTGATAAAGCGGTGACGATAACCAGCTTTGCGGATTTCGAGCGACTATACGGCGGCCTCTGGGCTAAAAGTATGGTTAGTTATGCTGTAAAGGATTTTTATCTGAACGGGGGCAGCAAGGCTGTCATCGTGCGGATCAATAAAAACGGCCAAAAGGCAACGATCGATTTGCCGACCGAGGTAAGTCCGCCCGGTACACTTACGTTGGAGGCGGCCAGTGAAGGGGCATGGGGGGACAAGTTAAAGGCGTCTGTGAATTACAGAACGAAAGAGACCACCAATACGAGTCTTTTCAATCTCATTGTGAAGGAAGATGTGGATGGAGGAAGTACGGAAAAATTCTTAAATGTCAGCACTGATGAGAACGACCCCCGGTATTTGCCGAGGGTATTGGAGCAAGGTTCCTTATTGGTGAGGGTAAAGGGAGCTATGTCTGCCCAACGGCCGGCGCAAACGCTGGTGGTCTCTCCGGAGAGTCCTCCTTCCAGTCCTGTAAAGATGGTGGATTCACCTATTCCGGTGACGACGACGGGCAGCGATGGGATCGATGTGACGCCCACCGAATATCTTGGGGTGGAGTTGAACAAAACGGGTCTTTGGGCGCTGCAGAACATAGAGTTCAATCTTTTGTGCATACCTCCGGCCACGCGTGATGGGGATACGAATAATGGGGTATACCAGGCCGGTCTGCAATTGTGTGTCGATCAGCGGGCGATGTTGCTGGTGGACCCGCCCATGGCCTGGGGAGATGTGGCTGCGCCGGCCATTGCGGTGGCGAATGCTTCAAATGGGCTGAATGGTCTGAACCTTTCCGGGCCCAGCACCAGGAATGCGGCCTTGTATTTTCCCCGTGTCCTGCAATCGGACCCGAAACGGGATGGACAGTCAGGGACCTTTGTTCCCTGTGGGATCATTGCGGGTGTCATGGCCAGAACGGATACGGCGCGTGGAGTCTGGAAAAGCCCTGCGGGTATCGATGCATCGCTGAATTCGATACAGGGTTTGCAGATCGATCTTTCGGATGATCAGAATGGTCAGTTGAACCCGATTGGGATCAATTGTCTGCGATCTTTTCCCATAACGGGCCGTGTGGTCTGGGGCGCGCGTACATTAAGGGGAGCTGATGAAATTGCGGATGAATATAAATATATCGCGGTCCGCCGTACTGCCTTGTTCATCGAGGAAAGTCTTTACAGGGGAACAAAGTGGGTGGTGTTTGAACCGAATGACGAGCCTTTATGGGCGCAGATACGGCTGAATGTGGGCGCTTTTATGCAAAACCTGTTCAGACAGGGCGCTTTCCAGGGGAAGACGCCATCGGAAGCTTACCTGGTGAAATGTGACAAGGAGACGACGACGCAGAATGACATCAACCTGGGGATCGTCAATATCCTGGTAGGATTTGCGCCATTGAAACCCGCGGAATTCGTCATCATTAAAATTCAGCAATTAGCCGGCGAAATTCAATCTTAAAACTTACAATTATGGCACAGTTTACAGTCAATACACAACGGTTTGATCCGTATAAGACCTTTAAGTTCCGTGTGAAATGGGACGGGAAGTATGTGGCCGGCATCAGTAAAGTAGGGGCGTTGAAAAGGAAGACCGATCCTATCGAGCACCGCATGGGAGGCGATCCGAATACGGTGAGGAAATCTCCCGGTCAGACGAAATACGATCCTATCACGATGGAGCGGGGCATTACGCATGACCTGGAATTTGAGAAATGGGCCAATAAGGTCTGGCATTATGGTTCGGGTCTGGGCGCCGAGATATCTCTTGCGGATTTTCGAAAGGACCTCATCATCGAAGTATATAATGAGGCGGGGCAATTGGCCATTGCCTATAAAGTTTACCGCTGCTGGGTTTCCGACTTTCAGGCATTGCCCGACCTGGATGCCAGCGCCAATGCGATCGCCATCGAAAATATGACCATCCAGCATGAAGGCTGGGAAAGGGATGTGCAGGTGACGGAGCCTACCGAACCCAGCTTTACCATACCCTCTTAATGTTGTTATATGCGAGCGCCGGGTACTGCCGAGATGCTTGATCTATGGGAGCGGAGCAGTGGCAAGACATCTGTCGAAAGATCGATAGAGCTTTTATCCCTGGCTTCCATCGAAGGTGATCCTGCGGGGCTGAGCATTGGCCGGCGGGATGCAAACCTGTTGCGGCTGCGGGAAAGATTTTTTGGCTCCCTGCTTTCGAACATAGCGGATTGCCCCGCCTGCGGCGAGCGTGTGGAGTGGACCGGCGATACCAGGGATCTGCTTGTCGATGGAGGGGAGAAGGAAGGGGTCTTCACCATGTATGCAGAGCCGTATGTAATTGGGTTCCGGCTGCCCAACAGCTATGATCTCATGAAAGCTTCTGTCTACAGGGAGCATCCGGAGGGGCTATTACAGGATTGTATCCTGGAAGTAAAGAAAGGGAATGCGTATTGTGATGCAGCGGAACTGCCGGAAGGGGTGCTCGATCTGCTGGACCGGCGTATGGCTGAAGAGGACCCGCAGGCTGATATAAGCATGCTGCTGAGCTGTGCGAAGTGTTCTCACCAGTGGGAGATGTCTTTTGATATATGCAGCTATTTGTGGAAAGAGATCGATAACTGGGCCAGGCGGGTGCTACGGGAAGTAGCGATGCTGGCTGCTGCATTCGGATGGTCCGAACCGGACATCCTGCATATGAGCCCCCGCCGCCGGAGGCTTTACCTGGAAATGATCAGACAATGAGCAGGTGGATTGATAAGATGATAACCCGGCATCTCGAGCCGGAGCATAATGTCAGGCCTTTTATAGGCGGGCTCTTTCATGCTGTGTGGAATGACGAAGGGATGCCCGGAGAAGGTGAAGAGATGGCATGGGGAAATGTGAAGAAGGGATCGAAGAGGAAAGAGAATGATTTACGGGACGGAGAGGGCTCCAGGCAAGATACGGCGAAGGTTGTGACAGGTGAAAGGAAGGAGTTGAAAGATGAGAAGAACGACCTGGAAAGAAAGAAGACGGTTCCGGGAGGTTATGAAGGGAAAATAGTAGAAGAAAATGAAGGGATCTTTCCGGGCATAGAGGGTGCTATAAAAGAAGAGGCTGGGAAAGGCGTAGAGCGCGTTGCGAGAGGTGCAGAGAGGGTTTTGAAAGGTGAAGAGAAGAATCCGGCTGTGGATGATGCGGGTGTGAAGGGTATCCCGGTGATACGGGGTAGGGTTCAGACGCAGGCGGAGACAAAGATAAAATATGTGACGAGGGAGGCGCCTGTCCTAATAGATGCGGGTGAGGGTGAACGGCAGGTGCATGGTGTAGAGCAGGCGCCCGGACAAGGAAGGGCTGTGATGAATGCGCCTGGTATTGTGAAAGGTGATCCTCCGATGAGGCAAGCCATCCATGTATCTATCGGGCGTATCGAGATAAAGGCTGTCATGGCCCTGCCGGCAGAGGCAAAGGCGGCGCCGGTGAAGAAGGATAAGGAAATTATGGGATTGGACCAGTATCTTGAACAAAGAAATCCGGCAAAGCAATGAGCAATGAATTTGCGATCGGCGCCGTCACGCTGACGTTGCGCAACCTGCTTGACCAGGTAAAGGAGCTGGGCGATAGCGATGTCACTGACGATCTTCCCACGGATGCGAAGCCTACGGCGGAGATACTTGTAACCAACCTGCCATTGGACGAGGCGTATAAGTTCGACCAGGCCAAGAACCAGGTGAATCTATTCCTGTATCATGTGGAACATAGCGCTGCCTGGAGGAATATGGATATTCCCGGCGCGTTAAAGAATGGGGAGACGGGGCATCCTCCTTTGGGTTTGAACCTCTACTATCTTATTACGGCTTATGGTCAGGACAAGAATGAAATTATCGGGCATCTGCTATTGGGTAAGGCGATGGCCATATTGCATGATCATCCTTTGTTCAGCCGGGATGAGATACGAGCGGCGTTTAGCGCCAGCCTGCTTCAGAACCAGGTGGAAAGGGTGAGGATCACGCCTCAGCCTATTTCTTTGGATGAGGTGTCCAAACTATGGACGGGTTTTCAGAGTCAATATAAATTATCGGTGGCCTACCAGGTGAATGTCGTGCTGATAGAAAGCAAGCGTCCTGCGAAAACTCCGCTGCCTGTATTGATGCGGGGTATCGGGGACAGGGGCGTGCAAGTGCAGACAGGCGTTATTCCTCCCTTTCCTACTATCGATGCGGTGAATTATCCCGGCGGGCAAAATGCGGCGCAGCAGGGCGATATATTGACCATTGCGGGAAGCTTTTTAAAGGGGGACACGGTGCTGATGAGGTTCCATCATCATCTTTTGCCAGCCGATGTGGATGTGGCGGCGGAAGCGGGTGGGACTGACGATACAGTGAAGGTGAAATTTCCTACGAATCCCAATACGTGGCCTGCGGGCGTATATACTTTAAAGGTAGTTGTTCAAAAGGCGGGGAAGCCGGATATGATATCAAACTCCCTGCCTATCATGCTGGCGCCGACCATTCATTTCCCTGTGACGATCGTCCCGCTGTCACCGCCGGCTGCGAAGAACTATATGGCAACGGTGGCGTTTCATCCCGCGCTCAGGCCGGAGCAGGACGCATCGTTGTTGCTGGGGGGCAGGGAGTTCAAAGCGGGCAAGCATGCGACTGCGGTGAGCTCGCTCAACATCCGGCTGGATGGAGTGGACGATGGTCCTTATTTTATCCGCCTGAGGATCGATGGGGCTGACAGCCTGCTGATCGACATGTTGGCGAGCCCGCCTGTTTTTAAGGCCAGTAATAAGATCACATTACCATGAGTGAAACAACGGAGGTTTGGGAGGTTAAGAACGAACAATATCTCACGGCTGCCATGGATTGGCTTCGGATGAAGCTGATGCAGTCCGATGTCAGGCAAGTTCCGGACTGGCAGGCGAAGGAATTTGGGGCTGACGAAAGCCTGCCGGCGTTGTTGTTCCTCAAGCGGCGGTTTGGTCTTTCTGATTTTGAGTCGAATGTCCTGTTGCTTTGTATTGGGATGGAATTGGATACGCGTATCGCGGGACTATGTGCCAAAGCGCAGGACGATCCGCATAAGCCCTATCCGACCTTTGCATTGGCAATGACGATCTTTGATGCACCTGCCTGGGATGTTCTTTCCATGCAGCGGCCATTGCGGTACTGGCGGCTGGTAGAAATAAACCGGCTTGCCGCCCAGCCGTTGGTCAGTTGTGCATTGAGAGCGGATGAGCGTGTGACCAATTTTATAAAAGGATTGAACTACCTGGATGAACGTATTGCCAAGGTGACTTCTCCTTTTGAATCAGGATTGAAAGACGACGAGCAGCTTCCGCCATCGCAACAGGTGCTGGCGGATGCCATTGTACGGGATATACGTGCTGTGCCGGGGGATGCAATTCCCGGGATGATACAAATGGTCGGAATGGACCTTTTAAGCAAACAACTGGTGGCACAGCGAGCAGCGATGTCGCTGGATGTACACCTGATCTGTCTGTCATATGAGCTGTTGCCCAACGGGGCGCAGGAGATGGAAGAGTTTGCCCGTTTATGGCGGCGGGAAAGCCTGCTTTTACCTCTCACCGGATATATTGAAGCGCACAGGGCGGATGCATTCGGCAAAACGAATCCCGGCGCACAGGATGCGGGACTTTTGCTGCGCCGGCTGGTAGCGATCAGCCAGGGTATCTTTCTTTTGAGCGTTCGTGAGCTGGCGCCGGAACTGGCCTACTTCTCATCTGTCGTGGAGATAAAAAAGCCGACCGCGGTGGAGCAGCGGCTTGAATGGGATACCCATATGGGGGCCAACGCAAACGGCACTTCGTCATTGTTGGCCGGTCAATTCAACCTCAATATCCCAACCATCAGGAAGGTCATAAGACAATCGCAGGAGGGAGGAAGTACCGGGAACGTTGTTCCCCGGCAAATGTGGAGCAATTGTCTGGCTGTGACGAGCCCGGGGATGGATGCGTTGGTACAGAAGCTGGAATTAAAAGCGACCTGGAACGATATTGTACTGCCTGATTCGGCTGAGAAGCAGTTGCGACAGATAGTCAGCCAGGTAAGGTACCGGACATTGGTTTATGATCAATGGGGATACCGGGATAAGATGAACCGGGGTCTTGGGATCAATGCATTATTTATCGGGGAGAGCGGTACCGGCAAGACCATGGCTGCGGAAGTGCTGGCGAACGAGCTTGGGCTTCATCTCTACCGGATCGATCTGTCCGGGGTGGTGAGCAAATATATCGGGGAGACGGAAAAGAACCTGCGCCGGGTTTTTGATGCGGCGGAAGATGGGGGCGCTATTTTGTTCTTTGACGAGGCGGATGCATTATTTGGGAAGAGGAGCGAGGTAAAAGACAGCCATGACCGGTATGCCAATATCGAGATCAATTATCTATTACAGCGAATGGAGGCTTATAATGGGTTAGCCGTTTTGGCTACGAATAAAAAAAGCTCGATGGATGATGCATTTATCCGCCGGCTTCGTTTTATTGTCCAGTTTCCCTTCCCGGGATTTAAGGAGCGGAAGCTGATTGCGCAAAAGGTTTTCCCTGCGGGTGTTCCCAAAGATGAGCTGGACTATGACCGTCTGGCAGGGCTAAACCTGACGGGCGGGAGTATTAATAATATTGCCATCAATGCCTCTTTTAGGGCAGCTGAAGAAGGAGGGCGTGTGACGATGCCGATGATCCTGTCGGCTGCAAAGGCGGAATTTCAGAAGATGGAGCGGCCGATCAGGGAGGCTGATTTTATCTGGAACGAATAAATATTTTCAATGGATAATGGTGCTGCCATCAATTGGGATATACAGATCGACAGGATCGTGCTCGACGGCATCCAGTTAACACGCTATCAGCAAATGCAGTTGAAAGAGTCGCTGGAGGCGGAGCTGAGCAGGATGTTTGCGGGTAAAGGCATGCCGGGGGACACGCGGGCTGTCCGGGGAAAGATCTGCGCGACGCCAATTTATTTGCCGCCGGGCAAACCTGGGCCGGTGCAATTGGGCAAGCAGATCGCCTCTTCTGTATACAGCAGTCTATCGGGTGAATAAGTATATTCTTTCATGGAAAAGGTTTCGGTAGCGCCCATTCCAAAGCCTGCTTCACAGCCGGTGAATATTGAAAGCAACCAACAGGCGGAGGAGCAGGAGTATGCATCTGTCGTAGGATCGGTGCATGGGTATGGCGCATCTTATGCTGATGGCAGGGGTTTTGATCTGACTGATGTACCTGCGATGGAGAGAAAAGACCCGCTGCCGGTGGAGAAGACCGGCGAGGGCGGTCTGATCGTAGAGGATGGAATAAAGGAGCTACGGGATGGTCAGATGGGCAAGGGGTTGTTCATGGAGGAATTGCGGGCGGGTATCATCAGGGCGATAGAACCGGTGTTGGCGAGGGTTGGGCAGACTACAGAGGGGTGTCCTTATTTAAATTATTGGCTTGGGCTATATGAGCGAAAGGATGCAGCGCATATTGAACGTACAGTCAGGAAATATGCGCCGGATAGTGTTCAAGCGCGGACGGCCGGGGAGTATATCGATCATGTTGTACAGCGGGCGTTACGGGCTGCAGAGATCTGGGCTTTGACGGGGAAGGTGAGCGGAGTGCCGGAAGGTGTCCCTCTTACGTTGCCTGGCAGGGAGCAACGAGGGGTTGTTCAGGCCAAGGCCAGGATGGGGGGTGTGAGAAATGTCGATGATCCGGTGGCGATACGGGAGGAACTGGGGGACGGGGAATTGCTGGGCGTAGATGTCCGTCAGCGCATGGAAGCCGCTTTTGGGATGAGCTTTTCGCATGTGCGGGCGCATACCGATGTGAAGGCGGCTGCCGTTTCGCGACAGGTGAATGCCAGGGCGTTTACGGTGGGAAACCATGTGGCGTTTGGTCATGGGGAGTATAGGCCAGGGACGATGGCGGGTGATGCATTGATCGCGCATGAGCTTGCGCACACGATACAGCAGAATGAAGCGAGCGGTGTGGTGGATAAGATGGAGCCGGAAGGAGCGGAGTACAGCAGGTTGGAGCGGGATGCGGACCGTACTGCAGCGGGGGTGGCAGGCAGGTTGTGGGGTGGATTCAAAGGGATAGCGCGGCAGTCATTACCCGTATTGCGATCAGGTTTAAAATTGCAGCGATGCGGAGCATCTCAAACCAGGCAGCCAACTACGGCGCCCGCCGTGCCTGCGGCGCCGGACTCCTGTCCGACGAGCGTGGTGCTGGAAAGCACCCAGGATATGACGCCGGGAGGACTTGCGCTGGGATACCGGACAGGATATGGTATACTTTCTGTGATGCATTTACTTCCGGACTCCGCGGATTGGAGCAGGGCCCAGGTTTTTGAAAGGGTGAGCCAGGCAAGCACAGGCTGTCCCGATACCTGGAATATCTGTAATCCGGCATCCAGGCCTTTTCCCATCAACCAGTCGACCCATTCCACGGTGCTGGGGGAATTGCCGGCGCAGAGGAACAAGTTTTACGATTTCCATACGTCGAGATGGAATTCAAGCAGGCTGCATGACAGTACCCAGAATCCGACCGGCATGGATGAGTGCAGGGTAGTTTGTAACCAGTCGTATGTCTGTGGCGAAAGGGTGCTGGGCAATTTCCGTATCACACGGCATTTCCGTAAAGCCATGCGTAATGGGCGTGAGATCACCGAGGTCAATACAACGAAGACGGCAGTGCCATAAGGTTTGGAGAAAATTTGTATAGGACCGTTGAAAAAGATTTTTACATGAATCGAGTCGTTTCAACCAATCAAGGTTTCAGACCGGCCAGTACAGTGGCTAAGAGCGAACAGCCAGGCAGCGAGGCAATGCAAATGCCTGCCGCTCTGTCCGCAGTAAATGGTTTTGACCTTACGATGGTGCCTGTTCGTCCGGCGCTGCATACGGCGCCCCGGATACAGTGTTGCGCCGCGGATGGGAGCGCCTGCTCCTGTCCGAAGTGCCAGGAGGCGGCTGCGGCAACGGAAGATAGAGAAAATGAGGAGGAGGAGATTGCGGCGCCGGCTCAGGCTGTCCCTGAGCAAAGTGCGGTTAGCGGGCCGGCAGAAGAAAGTGGGGCTGCCGCTGAGGGAAGTGGAGCTGCGTCTGGACAAAACGGCGTTGTTTCTGAAGGAAGTGGCCCTGGCTCGGAGGAAAGTGGAGCTGCTCCCAAGCAAAGCGGGCCTGGCTCTCAGGAAAGTGAAACTGTCTCTGGACAAAGTGGACCGGCCTCTGAGGTAAGTGGGGCTGTCCCCGGACAAAGTGAAGCTGTCTCTGAAGGAAGTGGACCTGTCTCCGGGGAAGGTGTGGCTTCACCGGGCGGGGTGGCGGAGGAATCTGCCACAGCGGATCACGTCGGGGCCAAACTGATCGTGGAGGATTCGGTGTCTGAGCTGCAACCGGGACAAATGAAGAAGGTGGAGTTTCTGCAGCAGTTGAGAGAATCGATATGCAGTGGTATCGATCCTGTACTGGCCCATGCGGGCAGGTCCAGCGAAGGATGTCCGTATTTGAATTATTGGTTGGGCCTATACCAGGGTAAGGATGCGGCACATATCGAGCAGGCTGCCAGAAAATATGCGCCGGGCACTGCGAATGCCAGGACGGCGGATGAATATATTTCAATTATTGTCGAGAGGGCTGTGCGGGCAGCCGAGATATGGGTTGCCACGGGGAAGCTTAGCGGTGTGCCTGAGGGGGTTCCTACTACGATCCCGGGTCAGCCGGCACCGGAAGAAGCGGGTCAGGTGTCCCAGGAAGAAGCAGGTCGGATTTCGAAGAGTATAGCGGGTCAGGCGAGGGCGGTGCAAGCAAAGGCCAGGAGCGGCGGCGTTCGGTATGCCGATGAACCGGCGGCCATCCAGGATGAACTGGGCGCGGGAGAGCCGTTGAGGGGGGACGTTCGTCAGCGCATGGAGTCCGCTTTTGGGATGAGCTTCTCGAATGTAAGAACGCACACCGATTCCACTGCCACGAAGGTGTCCAACCGGATAAACGCCCGGGCGTTCACGGTAGGAAATCATGTTGCATTCGGGAATGGGGAATATCAGCCGGGGACAATGATTGGAGATGCGTTGATCGCTCATGAGCTGGCGCATGTCGTTCAGCAAGGGAGTAAAGATGGCGCGGTATCCGAAGGAGAGGTTGGCGATACCAATTACAATGCGTTAGAACACGATGCGGATAAATCGGCGGCAAGCACGATGGCGTCCTTGTGGGGTCGTTCGGTAAACGGTCTGAGCAATATTGCAAAAAATGCGATCCCCCGTATGAGATCCGGTTTGCGTCTGCAACGGTGCGGCGGGGATTCAAAACCAAAACCACCTGCTGCTGCAGCGCCCGCGGGCCCGTGCAAGCCAACACTCAAATCCATGGCTGCTGCCAAAACGGGGACTATAGCTATGACAACGGCGTGGTCGGGCAATTGTGAACTGGCCTTCGGGTCGCCCTCCGCTGCCGGAATGACTACAACTGCCGAGGTCGATGTACCGGCAGGATGTACCGGCAAACTGGAATTAGTCCAGCTTGTCAAGACATGCCGTCAATATACAAATCCTCCGGCTGTAGCAGGCGGCGCAGATACGGATACACGATTGAAAAGTACCGACTATGTCCTGGATACTACTGATCCTTATGCCAGTCAAAATGTTACAGCAGCAGGTGCGGCAACCATCACTACAAATGACAGCCCCGGCGATCAGATAGTCGGCAGGAAAAAGATATTTGTCACCGACAATTTTAAGATCTGGCTTATGTGGACGCCTGCTGCCCCTGCCGGTTCGCCAAGGGTCCCCATTGCAATGGCAGAATGGAATTGGACAGCCAAAACGGCAAAATCGGCAGGCGCAGGATGTGCAGCCGGCTGGACCCTTACCGGAGATTCGGCCAGCGGAGGTGCTGGAACGGCAACAAACACTGCACCTGCCTGGACCTCAAATGTAACAGGCCTCACCGAAGAAGCGGGGACCTGTCCGTAAGATTGTTTATAAATATGAGCGATATAAGACTTGAAATTGCATTATACGGGTCATCCTCCGTTAAGATAAACGAGCCCATCGTGCTTAAAGCATGGATCACGAATATAAGCACCCATATCGTAAAGATCATCGATACACATATCCTGCGTGAATATGAGATCAACGTGATGTTTGAGAACGGACAACCAGTACCTATGACTTCACAGGGCAATCAATTAAAGGAATCTGTCAGCGGCCCGGCAACCTTCCGGCGCGTGATCATCGATCTTGACCCGGGTGGATTGCATCAGCTCGCATCTGAAATGAAATTGAATGAATGGTTTCAACTGGACAGGGCCGGCGTATATCTTGTACATATACGTCAGAGAGATGTTCAAAACGATCAATCCATGATGATCAGTAATATGATCACCTTTACAATTATATGACAACTTTTCCCCGTAGTCCCCGCGTGCTGAAGGCCGGTGTTGTTTTGCTGAACCCCGTGAGCTCGGCAATCGACCGGATCATTGCCCTGCAATATAATCCCGGGCAGTTGTCCCGCACGCTGAAGGCGCAGACAATAGATGATGCGAACAAGTCGCAGGCGCTCCGGCTGAAAGGGCCGCCAACAGAGACGTATACATTGGAGGCGGAGATCGATGCGACTGATCAGCTGGAATTCCCTGATCAGAACCCTGAGGTGCGGGACAACGGACTGTCGCCTATGTTATCTGCGCTGGAGTCGATGGTATATCCCAGGAGCAGCGATCTGCTGGCGGCCAATAGTATTGCTTCTTCGGGGTCGCTGGAGATCATTCCGACGGATGGTCCGTTGATATTATTTGTCTGGAGCAAGAACAGGGTGGTGCCTGTGAAGCTTACCAGTTTTAGCGTGACGGAAGAAGCATTTGATCCGAATTTGAATCCCATTCTTGCAAAAATCAGTTTGGGGATGCAGGTGCTGACGGTGAATGATCTGGGTTTTGATAACAAGGGGGGAAATCTATACATGGCCTATCAGCAGCAGAAGGAGCAATTGGCTGCGAAGTTCAAACCGGGGCTTTTGAGCACGTTGGGATTGACACAGATTTAGCAGCAGGCCCATGACTTTATAATCTCATAATCTCACAATGCGATAATTATGACAGACCCATTTCAAAATATTCTTCTGTCGGGGAACAGGCCGGTGAACCAGTTCCCTGTGACCAGCCGTTATTACAGGATCGAGACGGCTGCTTTTCAAATAGAGGATGACAGGGCTGTAACCTATCTGCGTCGTCGTATCATTCCCCCGGCGGAATCGATGACAATGGTAGCTGTCCATGAAGTAAAACAAGGAGACCGGCTGGATAATATTGCCGCGCAGTATATCGGCGACCCTGCGCAATTCTGGCAGGTGGCGGATGGGAATAATGCCATGAAGCCGGAGACGCTGACGGATGTGCCGGGTGCTCAAATAAATATCACACAGTCGCAAAGCATGCCTGGAATGTAGCTATGATCAAGGGAAGAATCGTACTTGGACTTATGATCGGTCCGGTGGTGCCTGTCCCAGTGCCTCAGCCCATCATCGATGCATTGACCAGCGTGCAGGTGAAGACTTCAGCGGGCGAGCCAAGTGGTTTTCAGCTGAGCTTTACTTTTTCCAATAAGGGGCCGCTGACTACATTGTTACTGTTATTGGGAGAGGTAGGTCCTTTTATACGGGTGATCATTACGGTGACGGTAAATGGAACGCAGCATGTGCTCATGGATGGGATGATCGGTCATCACCAGGTAAGCCCTGATGTGATGAAAGGTGAGACGACGCTGACGGTGACGGGGGTGGACCTCACGGTAGTGATGGGCCTGATCGATTTTACCGGTATCCCTTATCCCTGTATGCCTGCAGAGGCCCGGGTGGCGTTGATCATCGCCAAGTATGCCATATTTGGGATGATACCGCTGGTGATACCCAGTTTGTTCCTGGATGTACCCATTCCTGTCATTTCAATACCGGTGCACCAGGGTACGGACCTGGCTTATGTCACCAAGCTGGCTACGGATGTGGGGTATACGTTCTATATAGAGCCAGGACCGGTGGTGGGAACGAACACGGCTTATTGGGGGCCGGATATCAAGGTGGGCATACCCCAGCCGGCCCTGAACGTCAATATGGATGTTTTTACGAATGTGGAATCCTTAAACTTCAGCATGAACGGGGCCGCCAAGAAGATGCCCATTGTATTCATACAGAACGAAGAGACAAAGGTCCCCATACCTATACCTATCCCGGATGTCAGTCCTTTTAACCCGCCGTTGGGGTTGATACCTTCCATACCGACGCAGTTCCCCATGATGCGGGATACGGCCAAGCTGAACCCGGTGCAGGCGATCATGCTGGGTCTGGCGGAAGCGTCCAAATCTTCCGACAATATTTCGGGTACGGGGTCTTTAAATGTGCTGCGATATGGGAATGTATTGAAGGCAAGGTCGCTGGTGGGGGTACGGGGCGCGGGAGATGCGTTTGATGGATTGTATTATGTGAAATCAGTAACCCATAAGATCCAGCGGGGGGAATACAAGCAGGATTTTACTTTGAGCAGGGATGGCCTGTTATCTACACTACCAAAAGTGCCTGTTTAAATTTCAAAAGAGCCTGTTTATTTATATGAGCGAAAAGTACTATGGTAAGTACAGGGGACTTGTATTGAACAATGTGGACCCTTTACAAAAAGCGCGTCTGCTGGTGCAGATCCCTGATGTGCTGGGGCTGGGAACATCCAGCTGGGCTATGCCCTGTGTACCCATGGCCGGCATACAGATGGGTGTGTATGTCGTACCGCTGATCGGAGGAGGCGTATGGGTGGAATTTGAAGGCGGCAATCCGGATTATCCTATCTGGACGGGAGGATTCTGGGGTTCTGCGGCTGAGGTGCCTGCGCTGGCGCTGGCGGGCATACCGGCTTCCCCGAACATCGTATTACAGACCACTGCGCAGAATAGCATTGTAGTAAGCGATCTGCCGGGGCCGACGGGTGGTATTATGTTGAAAAGCACTACGGGCGCGTCTATCATCGTGAACGATACGGGTATTTATATTCAAAACGGGAAGGGGGCCAGCATTATAATGGTCGGTCCTTCGGTGAACATCAATACAGGCGCATTAACCATTACCTGAGATAGTCATATGCCGGGACCATTATTGCATGTAGGAGCAACTGTCATGTGTGTGCATGGCGGGCAGGCGCAGCCGACGGCGCCTAACCCGCGGGTGCTGGTGAGCGGTCAGCCGATCGTGACGCAGCCGGCTCCCTATGTAGTCGCGGGATGTGTATTCAATATATCGGGCGTTCCCAGCCCTTGTGTTACGGGTCAATGGATCACGGCGGCTGTCCGTGTCCTGTCGAATGGTATGCCGGTGCTGCTGATGGACAGCCAGGCTATTTGTGTGCCTAACGGCACCCCTTTATTGATAACGGTGGTTCAGCCCCGGGTGATCGGGATGTGATAACGGTGGTTCAGCCGAGAGTGGTAGGAATGTAGGGCGCGGTGGTTCAGCTCCGGGTGACGGGATGGGGGCGGTGGTTCAGTCCGGGGAAGGCTATAAAATAATTGGTATGAATATCAGCTATCCATACAGTTTTGATAAGACGGGCA